>JAABUZ0100000716.1_pt1 | contig 76043 bp, 81 predicted proteins | sample 5562091 | NCBI WGS metagenome assembly JAABUZ01 (sample SAMN12813069, study PRJNA571459) | rock metagenome | isolation source: Antarctica rocks | place: Antarctica: Victoria Land, Linnaeus Terrace sud | collected 2015-12-21
CACCAATCATTGGGTTATTTGACTCCTGCTGCTGTCTATTACAACCACTGAAACCATGCAACCATGAATTGTTGAGTTCTCTCTTACTTACAGGCATTTTGTGTCTTGACATTGGGGGATACCATAGATAACTCATATTTGTGTATGAAATGGTGATTGACGTTTTCCAAAGCGGCGTGTTACACTAGAGAAAATACCTTTTAATGATGAAAACCGTATATGTTTTGCCATCCCGATAGGGGAGGCCCAGCACGCGTACTATGAGTGTGCTGGGCATTTTTATAAGGAGGAAGCCCCAATCATGTCTCTGGTGCAGAAAGCGGATTCTTTCGAGGATAAATTTGCCTCGGAAGGTCTGACGTTCGACGATGTTCTTATTGTTCCTGCTGCCTCTTCCGTATTACCTCGTGATGTCTCTACCCAAACGTGTTTGACACGGAGCATTGCGCTCAACGTTCCCATTGTGAGCGCGGCAATGGATACCGTAACGGAGGGACGACTTGCTATCGCCCTCGCGCGTGAAGGCGGTATTGGCATCGTTCATTATAATCTACCTATTGAACAACAAGCTGAGGAAGTTGACAAAGTAAAGCGTTCGGAATCGGGCATGATAACCGACCCGATTACAATGGAGCCAACCGCCTCGCTACATGAAGCACTAGCCGCGATGGAACGCTTCCACATTTCGGGTATTCCGCTCACAGAAGATGGCAAGCTGGTCGGTATCCTCACCAATCGCGATATCCGTTTCGAGACAAACCTGGACCGCCCTGTCTCCGAGTTGATGACACGTGACCATCTTATTACCGTCCCTGTTGGCACAACGCTAGAGCAGGCAGCCGATAGCCTACACCGCTACAAAATTGAGAAGTTGCCTGTGGTCGATGAGCATGGTATGCTCAAAGGTCTCATCACCATGAAGGATATTCAGAAAAAGCTGCTCTATCCACATGCGGCAAAAGATGAGTTCGGGCGCTTACGTGTTGGGGCTGCGATTGGTGTTGGACCCGATACCCATAAACGGGCTGAGGCGTTAATCGAAGAGGGCGTTGATGTGCTGGTCATCGATACCTCACATGCTCATTCGCGCATGGTGATTGAAACGGTGGCACGTGTCAAAGACCGTTTCGGCAAACGTGTCCAGTTAATCGCTGGCAACGTCGTCACCGCAGAGGCAACCGAGGCACTTATTCAGGCTGGTGTTGATGCGGTAAAGGTTGGTATCGGTGCCGGAGCCATCTGTACGACGCGTGTTATTGCTGGTATCGGTATGCCACAGATTACGGCGATCTACGAATGTGCGCGTGTTGCTCACCAGTACGATATTCCGGTCATTGCTGATGGTGGTATTCAGTATTCCGGCGATATCGCAAAGGCAATCGCGGCTGGTGCTGATACGGTAATGCTGGGTAGTTTGCTTGCTGGTGTCGATGAAAGCCCAGGCGAACTGCTTATCTCGCATGGCGAACGCTTCAAAGACTATCGCGGTATGGGTTCGATTGGAGCTATGAAGCAGCGTAGTCATAGCAAGGGCCGCTACTTCCAGAGCGAGACGCGCGACGAGTCGATGCTGATCGCTGAAGGTATCGAGGCTCGTGTACCTTACAAGGGTATGCTCGGTCCTCTAGTGTTCCAGCTTGTTGGCGGCCTACGTCAGGCAATGGGTTACACCGGTTCCGCGACCATCAAAGAGATGCAGGAGAATACGCGCTTCATTCGCATCACAAGTGCAGGTTTGCGCGAGAGTCACCCACATGATGTCATCGTGACAAAAGAGGCACCGAACTACGGTTTGGAGCATAGATAATCAATAAACGTTTCATGAACCGCGAAACATGTTTCGCGGTTCATGAAACGTTTATTGATTATCGAGGTACGCGAAGAGTTCTTCCCACGGATAGGGTCCGGGGCAGAAACTACGGTATACGGGGTCCATTGAATAATGGCCTGTGATGCCACCCTGTGCATCTGCCCAGTGACGCGGGATATTGTGACGTTCGCAGAGATGTTTGACGAGTAGAAAGCTAGCCTCTTTCTGAATATCGGTGATATCGTCTGAGTTATCATGGCTTGGCTTGACATGCTCAATCGCCAGCGTAACGAGATTTGGATTGAGCGACTTCGACCACCACGCGTCGTGTCCCTCAGTGACGCCCCCATTAGCCCATGCCCCATGCTGCTCTTGCACAATTTGAACTACCAAACCATCCCTGCCTATTACGTAATGTGTTGCCACATCTGCTTGCTGAAAATAATAGCCGACCTCCTCCGCACTTTTGAAGCCTGCTGTGCCATGTATGATTATATAGCGTGGCGAGTGTCCAGAGCGGTATGGAAAATAGTTGTGTGAAGGTATCCACAAAGCTTCTGGCTCGTCCGGTCCCTCCATGTGGTGCCTCCTTGTATATATCATTTCAGAATAATTAAGTGTCTCCAAAGAGAGAACGTCAAGTATGGGGAATGCATTCCCCATACTTGACGTTCTCTCTTTGGAGACACCATATACCACTAACCTGTAACGAGCGAAGAAGCCCCGTCAATCCAGACTTCAGTACCCGTGATATGACTGGCAGCATCTGAAGCAAGGAATGCGACCAATTGTGCTACCTGATGGGCGGTTGCTGGCTTGCCATCGCCCAGAGGAATTTTGCCTTTAGGGTACTCGACCGGAAATTTGATCTTCTGCACGTCCTTCTGCTGCGAATTGTTCTCGATCTCGGTATCGGTACGACCAGGGCAGACGACATTGACACGAATGTTTTGTGGCGCAAGCTCTACCGCGAGCATCTTCGCCATCGCGACCTGTCCTGCTTTACTTGTCGAGTAAGCCGTTGCACCAGTGTTGCTGAAGACCCGTGTGCCATTGACTGATGCTGTGACGATGATCGCACCACCCTGCTTTTTCAGGTATGGAACCGTATGCTTGATAGTCAGGAATGTGCCAGTTAGGTTGGTATTGATGGTGTTATACCAATCTTGCAGCGAGAGCTCGTCGATTGGTGCCCACACGCCATTGATGCCCGCATTGGCATACACGATATCGAGGCGACCAAATTTTTCGGTGATCTGTTGCACTGCGCGTTGTACCTGCTCTTCTTGCCCGATATCGGCGGTAACTGAGAATGCCTCATGTCCGCCCTTTTTGACTTCGGCAGCAGTATCTTGAATCTCTTCGGCTGTGTTACTGATAACCGCGACGTTGATGCCCTGTTGTGCGAGTAGCACGGCGGTCGCCTTACCAATACCAGAACCTGCGCCTGTAATAAGCGCAACTTTTTCTGTAGATGCCATTGCAGTTTATCCTCTTTATCTCTACTATACTAACTTTTACATAGTAGTCTATTCCTCCCTTTGCACGTTTTTAGATGTTGGAATGTTTCATATTCCCCTTGTGACCACTAAAAGATTCTACGTCCGCCGCTCACTGAAATCATTTGACCTGAAACCCAACGTGCCTGCTCTGAGGCGAGAAACACGATAACATCGGCTATATCTTCTGGTTGTCCGACGCGTTTCAGTGGCGTACCCGCGATAATATTTGCCTCTTGCTCTGGCCGAATCCAACCTGTCTGCGTGGGTCCGGGTGAGACGATATTGGCGGTAATACCATACTGTCCTAGCTCGTATGCAGCGGCACGCGCATACGACTCTGCAGCATACTTGCTTGCCCCATAAGAGATTGTGCCACCAAAACCTGGTGCCCCGTCGGTGCTGACATTGATAATACGTCCCCAGGAGTGGCCCTGCTCGATACGTCGCCGTGCGTATTCCGCAATCAGCAACGCTACAGCGCGACTATTAACAGCAAAGTGACGGTCGTTTGTCTCCGCCGTAATGGTGAGGGTCGGGTAGCCATCGGGCGCAACAGTCGTAGGTCCAAGCGCACTTGTGGAAATAAATGTGTTTTGCTCACAATGGTCGGCATTATTGATGAGAACGTCAACGGGACCAAAAAGAGCTTCTGCTCTGTCGAACAACAGCGGAATCGTTGCCGTGTCCGACAAATCAGCCTCTATCCCTTCGGTCCTGCCGCCAAGGGCGCGAATCGTTTGGATAACGTCGTCGGCGGATTTCGCTCGCATCGTATCGTAGGTATCAAGGTTTTTCTCGTCCTCTTTGTACCGATTCATTGGAGGAAGGCGTAGATAGCTGATGAGTACTGCCGCGCCCTCTGCCGCGAATGCTTTAGCTGTTGCCGCCCCAATACCATGATTAGCTCCTGTAATCAAAACAACCTTGTTTTGTAATCCTGTCTGTACCATGTTGAAGTCTCCTCTTTTCTTTGGAATATCTCTACATTAGGAAGGGGAATGGCAACAGATAGGTCAGAAAATACCCGTAGAGGAGGTGTTCATGTTTGTAGCGCAAAGGCGTGAAGAAGGTTGCGAACAGGAAAAGGAAAGGCAAGCGGAGAGAAGCAACCTCAAAAGCGGCACAACAAAACATGCTCACAATCTACAGCTATTAGCACTTGTACAAACTGTGCAAGCGAATGATCCTATCTGTCGCGGAACGAATGTATTGTTACTGGGTAGTGCCGCCCATTATTGTGTGTTATCTCCTTTTAGTTCACTTATCTTATTAACTTACGCTTGAGAAGAAGTTAGTTTACCATCGTTGGCAATCGTGAATACTTCGCCTGATTCATCCGCATACTTGCCATCTTCGGTAATGCGGAACGTGCTGGAAGACATGAGTGAGCCAGTGGGAGATTCTAGCGTTTTCTGATACTGTCCTGGCTCAAGGTCGGCGGTATACTCGCCGCCGCTCACACTGTTAGTAGAATAAAGCGTCTTCCACGAGGTGTTGCCCTTGTCGTCGGCTACTTGTTTGCTTATCAGAAAGTTACCTGTATTGTTTAATCGAAGGTCAATTGGAATGGCAACCTGTACTTTCATGTGTGTATCTTTCCCTTTTTGTGCTGTACTATAGCATCTGTACTAAGAGGTGTCAACGGAAACGCTAGTAGGAATAGCAAAAAAGCAAATGGCTGAAACTTTGTGTACGCGCTCAGACAAAATGTGACCAAGCTCATAGTCTTTTCTAAAGATAGCAGGTATACTGTCTACATGCCCTGTTCGTAGAAGGTTGTTTTCAGCAAAGGAGGCGAAAAAGAGGATTACTACCAACTCTCCCATTATAGACCTTTTAAATATTATGAATGTATGCCGTAACTCTACTAAAACGAATGGTTCTATAAAAAGAAAATTTCATTTTTTATTGCCTCCCTATAACAATGATATGCATGAAAAATACTCGGCAGGAGTTTCTCTTATGAAAAAATGTTCCCTCTTCAAACTGTCATGTAGCAGTATTCTTTTCCTCGCTCTGACCTTGCTTACCTTCGTTTCCCTCATGTTTGGCAGCACGGTAGCAGACGCAGCTTCCACCAGTTGTGGTGTATGGAGCGTCGTTCCCAGTGCCAACGCAACGACTGATGACTACCTTCATGCGACCTCGGCGATCTCTTCAAACAATGTCTGGGCCGTTGGCGATTATATCACCACCAACTCCAAAAGTGGCGTCGCACAAACAATGATCGAGCATTGGAATGGCACACAATGGAGCATTGTTCCCAGTCCCAACGTCGGGACGGGTGATAACGATCTGTATGGCGTTGCAGCCATCTCTGCAAGTAATGTTTGGGCTGTCGGTGCGAGCAGTGGCAACACCTTGATCGAGCATTGGAATGGCGTAAAATGGAGTGTCGTGACCAGCCCAAATATGGGTCAGTTGACCGCAATCACCGCCATTTCCGCCACGAACATCTGGGCCGTCGGTGGCCTTTCGCAAACCCTCGTTGAACATTGGAACGGCGTCAAATGGAGCATTGTGCGTAGTCCTAATCCTGGAATAGTCTCTGGCGGATACAATGTGCTGAACAGCGTTACGGCGGTTGCGGCCAGTAACGTCTGGGCGGTAGGCTATTACTCTTCATCCACCAATGCATATCAGACGCTCATCGAGCATTGGAACGGCAAGATATGGAGTGTTGTCGCCAGTCCGAATGTGCTGAATACTCATGACTACCTGACCTCGATCCAGGCCGTCTCTGTGAACGACATCTGGGCTGTAGGATCATCCTTCACCCTTGATAGTGTCGGTCAGACGCTCGTTGAGCATTGGAACGGCACGAAGTGGAGCATCATTCCCAGCCCGAATACCAGTGGCACACTATCGGGTCTGAGCGGTGTCACCGTTGTCTCATCCACCAATGTCTGGGCGGTAGGATACTCCTTCACAGGAAACGGAACCGGCCCAACGGTGATCGAGCATTGGAACGGCACGAAGTGGAGTATTGTCCCCAGTCCTTCGCCAGCCGCAGGCTTTAACTCGCTGAGCAGTGTGACACATGTTCCTGGAACCAGTTCGGTTTGGGCCGTAGGCAATGCTGATACCACAACGCTTACCGAGTTCTACTGCTAATCACTCATGTATACTGGAATGTAAAACAGCAGAGGCCATTACTGAATCGAGCAATGGCCTCTGCTGTGATGCTGATGTTTTCATATAAAACCCCTCAAGCGGCTGTACATACGGCTTGAGGGGTCGTCCTATAAATAGGGGGTGCCGCGAGGGGGACTCTACAGCATCCGTTCGCAGTGGTTCACTACCCGCCTTTTTACGCTTAAATTCTTGTCTATCGTTCGCTCTCATTCGTGAATATTTGTCATAGTTCGTTTGCGTTGCTACATTTGTTGCTACACAGACCGTGTATATTAGAGCTACTAAGACAAGCGTTCAAGGATTTGGGTAAGCAGTCCTGTTTGCTCGTTCAGCACTTTGGTATGTTCATCTAGTACCCTGGTATGCTCACCCAACACTCTTGTATGTTCACCCAGCACTCTAGTATGCTCATTGAGCAGTGCTGTATGTGCATCAAGTTTTGTTTCGAGTTGGTCCATACGTATTTTCATCATCCCGACACGTAACCCTGTCTGGGTGTTTTCTTCCATCTGTGTTTGAAACAAGCCTAAGAGGATGGTGCTATTTTGGTTTAGCTCGTGAAGAGATTTCCCTATCTCTCTTTGCTGCGTTCCAAATGATTGCTCTAGGGTTGCTATTCGCTCTTCTTGGGTTGCCATATCAAGATCACCTCTCACGAAACATTTACGTCATTAGGAACAAGTATACCTGATGAAAGAGCAAAAAGAAATACCCATATCCGCACAATTTCTTTGTGCAGATATGGGTATTTTCTAACAAAAGGGCTTTACTATTTTCTTAATGCTTCATGTAAGTCTTGCAAACTGCGATGTTTTCCTAAAGGAGTAACACTTAGTCGATCATACATACGTTGAATACGAGATATATGTCGCTTTGACTCATAGCTTCTCGCAAGTTCTAGCCCTTTAAGGGCAAACTTGACGCCCTCATCAACCTCACCTGAATAAGAATATGCCTGTGCTTTGAGAATTGTAAGCACACCTAGATCACGCATTGGTCTAAACGGTTTAAGCCGTTCTGACTCTTGGTAAATCTCTATAGCCTTTTCTGGCTCCCATAGAAGTGTGTGTCCTTGTCCCCTTTCTTGAATAACATCAATAATGTTAAATTGATTACTCGTAGCGTCTAAGCTTGGCTGTAAGTAAGATGCGGCTTCTTGGGCGTTATCAATAGCCTCTAGGAAAGGCGACTTATGCCCGTATTCGGCATATGTTCGGGCGAGTGTTTGCCACAACAAGCCCCTAGTAGAAAGACTAGCAGCATCAGCAAAAGGCAATGCAGCTTTCAAGCATCGGATAGCTAACTCGTATCGACCTCTGCGGCGAAGAAGATCACCTTGATGGAGCAATGCTAAGGCGATAATATCAGGGTTGTTAATTTCTTCCCCTAGTTGGCTCATTTCTTGGAAATGTCCACCTGCATCAGTGTAATTAAGTTGGTCAAAAGCAATCTTCCCTAACATCTCATGAGAGTAGGCAAGTAGCTCTTGTGCTGGCCTGAGTAATGCCCCTCGTCGGTTCGTTATAGCGTCTTCTAGTTTTGTAGTGATACGCGAAAGGTTCTCGATAATGCTGCTGTCATTATTTCCATACCAGACAAGCCAAGAGAGTTTAACAGTTGTTTGTGCAGGCTCAAGGAGTGCTTGGAGCAATACATCATCAGCTTCTTGTAAATTTTGCGCTACTAACCTTTGTTGAGGAATACCTTTTCCAATAGCCTCTAGTCGTTCGTATGGAATTTCTAATATGTCTGCTAAACGCATAACTTGATCTATTCTATCAAGCTTTCGTATACCACCTTCAATTTGTGATACATACTCTCGCGTATAACCCCATTTCAGCGCAAGTTGTTCTTGTGTTAATCCTCTTTGTTCACGATAAGCTCTTACTAGTTTTCCAAATGCATTACTACTCATATCTATTGAGTGCTTTTTTTGTTTAGCCATTTCACCCTCCGTTCTTGAAAGTTGTCGTTGCAACTAGTTTAACATTCTTTCTCCTCCTTTTGCGTAACACTGTGCTACGCCCATTTGTAACACATTGCTCCTTATTTTAACCACAATTTTGAGTATTATCCATTGTAAGTAGTTATTCCTGAGCGGATTTCTTGCGAGGTCCCTTTGGTCCAGACTTACGAGGCATTGCTAAAAACTGTTCTAAGGAGTCGGTGTAGATGAGCCAATCACGCGAAAACTGGAAACCTTCTAACGTGCCTTTTCTAAGCAATTGGGTTAGGTACGTTTTGCTCAACCCTGAGCGTTGGGATGCATCAGTTGTCGTGAGATATTCGCGCTTGATCTCGATGTCTTGGGACATACATGCCTCCTAGATATTCATTTCTTTTGAGGAAATTATAACACGTCCTCAAACCCTTGAATAATTAGTAGCGCGTGTGTTATAATTACTCTTGAAGCATAGATAACACATGCGACGCACATTAACAACCAAATAGCGCGTAGACTCTGGAAGTATTGGCGTGAGTGAAAGAGTCCGAAACGGGCAACCGTGCGCGGTGTCTACAATGCCTTGTATGAGGGTTGTAGAGCTACCTTTGTAGCAAGTCATGCTCCACTACAAAGCAGACAGGTCGTAGAACGCTTCTCTAGGCGCGAAGGCGAAGTAACCGTGTAGAGATGCTCTTACCAGAGGGCAATAAGCGAACGTGTGAACAGCGTTCTATGGACTGTATTTTTTAGGAAAGGAGAAGGAGCGAACAGCATTTTTATAAGATGCTAACAACTGCTAGGTTGACATTGCCCGTTGTGTGCTTGCATAGAGCGGTCAATGATGAACTTGAGTAGTTCAGGTTCAAAAGAACAGTACAAAGGAGATATCCTCTATGGCAACAGTCAACGGAAAACAAATGTCAATGGCTCCCCGTGAGGAAGACTTGCAAGAGCTAGAAGACTTACTACGCGACATGCATAAGCGCGTAGACGATGCACATGCAGATGGGCGCGTGTACATGATGGGACAGTATGCCCGTATGGTCGCTCTGATCTCTCCTGAGATCAGCCGTATTCAACTCCGTTTCAAGCGTGAAAGTCTTGCCGCATTCCGCAAGGAACATGCAGACTTGAAGGCACAATTCAAAGCAGAGAAGAAAGCGGAAGAGGAAGCGGCGGCGCAAGCTGTTCGTAACAATGCCACACAATAACGCTTCTACAATGCCCTTCACATGGCGTTAGTGAAAGCCGATGGAACGCTAGCGAACGCCATATGAACGCCCATCAATGGCGTGTGAAGCCCAAACATAGCGTTCCTTTTTCAGAATTGTTTCAGCTTTCTCCCGACTTTTCAGAAAGTGAGTCTAATTCGTGAGCACACTTATCACTCCTGATACATCGACACATCATCAGGATGAAACGGACCCAACTACGCAACAACTTCCTCAAACACCTGAACCTGAGCAAGATGCACCCGAACCGAAAAAAGATGCAGATGAGAAGGATGCACCAAACAAAAATCCACCTGCTGTCATCCCTGCTCCCCAACAAAAGCAAGGAAACCGAATCGGTGATTTCTTTGGGCGTCTTCTAACGCGTGAAGTGGTCAACAGTGGACTTGTAGGCAAAGGTCAATTGCAACTTCCACCCCCACTGATTGTCGAAGAGCAGATCACGATCAACGATATCGTGATACACGCTGGCATGTCTATTGGTGATTTAGTCAACGTTCTCTCAGCCGCAAAAGGTGACGACGAAGAGGTTATCAATTCGTTTGAAGAGGACGCAGAACATCCCGCAGGCAATGCCGTTCGTAATATCATGATTGCGTTTTTCTACATCGTCCCTGCTATAGCGGCCCTCGGTATTGGTGTTGCAGTGGGTGTCAAGTTTGCGGGTTCAGGATGGCTTAGTCTACAAGGTCTCGCTATCCTGACGATGTGTATTGTGTTTGAAGCTATTCCTATCCTGCTCATGTTGGCAACGGCAAAGCTGATTAGTCGAGTCCTCGCAGGGGTGAAACGTGCCTTGCTTGGTGCCGTTGCATCAGCGTTCCTGTTTATCGTGATTGCCCTCGGTAGTTCGGTAGCACAATGGGTTTTGTTTGAGGGCAAGATCAACTATGCCGATTTTGCACAGTTCGCAGGGGCAATTATCCGCACACTTGCGTTACCTCTTGCGGAAATAGCGGCGGCTGTGGCCTTGCCTATTCTCCGACGCAAAAGTCTTGATGAGTACTTAGCGGTCATCAAAAAGAAGAATGACGCGAAAATCGCCATCAATCAGCAACGCATTAAGAGCAAGCTGGATGTGATTTCCGCAGCCATGACGACAAAATCAGACTTGCAGAAAGAAGAGGACTACCAGAAAAAGCTTGAACTTGCCAACAAACTGATTGACTTGGTGACTGGCAAGGTCATTAAGGACACAGAGAAATCTATCAATGGCGATGTGCCACAAACCAATGACCGTAGTTATCGTCGAGATGGAATGAGGTAGTACCCCAACATGGTTGCATCCACAACGCCAACAACCCGCACCATCAAAGAGGTTCGTGAGCAACTCGCACGACAATTTGAGATTGAATCTATTCGACTCGGCTATGTTGTGGAGCAACGCTTGACGAACTTTCGCTACATCGTCACGGATAGTATGAGTGGGAAGCGATACAAGGCTGTAGTCCTTCCTACCTCATTCGACTTTTACGAATTTCGTCTGAATAGTGGCAAGGCACGATTTGACCTCCTCATTGTAGAGAAACACAATGCTGCGGTGCCTGTACGTGTCCTCTCACTTACCCTTGTCACTTCCTACGAACCGCTCGTAGTGCCACAAATTGAACGCAACGAGAACAGGCAACGTCGCAGCCATGAAGAGATGCAACTTCTCCTCTCAAAGCTCTTGTTAAACTTTGAAAGCGCATGGGATGAGGTAGAACACATGTCACATCGGCATAGACAACGGTTCCTCCAGTTGCGAGACGAATACTTGAAACCGCGTGTTGGGCGTCCCTGGGCGTCTTAGCAAAGGAGTAAATGAGTTGTTCAAAAATACCTTGATGTATGTCCTTCCACTTCTCATTGTGCTGTATGGAGCAGGTTTCTTCCTTGCATCAGTGCAGATAAGAAGAAGAGCGCGTCCGTACTCGCCACGTTGGGCGGCACGATACACAAAGTTGATAAAAGACCTTTGTCAGTCCATTTGGCTTGTGGTCGTGTTCTTGGTCGTGAATGTGTTCCTCTTTCTCGTGCCAACCTTCTTTGGAGCAGATCGACGTGGGGCAGCCCTCGATGGATTGGTTATTATCGCGTGTAGCATTGCTGCATACGGCTTGTACCAATGGTCAAAACGTCTTCTTAGGAACATTGCGGAGAACACACGAGTCGAATAGCACCATGATGAAATTAGAAAGGAGGGAAAAGGCCATGAAGGAACCTGACGTGCTAGGCTTCTTCTCGCTCGACGTGACAACTATGAAGTACGCTCGATCAAGCCGCTTCATGGCAATCTGTACGCCGTGACGATGCAAGAGAAGGACTACACCGCCGTTGTCCTTCTTCACTCGTTTGACTATTATGAAAAACGCTATCACTTAACAAAGGTCACACCGTCGCTGGCGATCTGTTTTGAGCATAACACGGTGTTACCCATTCCGACCCTTTCGTTACGTGCTGGCAATCTTGCCAAACCCTACGAGCTACCTCTTCCCCTTGAATTGGACGATTTAACCGTCCGCCGCCGTTCTAAGCTGGCTCATACCGTCTTGCTAGGGATGTCTCTCTCAGGGATGAAGGTAGCGCAAGCGATTATGAAAGACCTTCCAGAAACCACGCGCCGCCGCTATACAAGTGAAATAAAAGCACTTGGGAAGCGGAAACGTGGCAAACCCGCAGGACTTCTACCAAAGGAGAAACGCTGATGACCCTCTATGAAATGATTGTGATGTGTGTTGCCATCGTTGCAGTCGTAGCACTCTTTGTGTTGCTGATCTATGCTGCATACAAGTGGAACTAAGGAGAAACTTCTATGCACTTTCCCATGCAAATGTGGTTCGTTCTTGGTACTATCGCCCTGCTTGTCGTGGTGATCTACATACTAGTAGCAACCATCAAACAACGAATTCTTGCCCATCACTTAGCCCTCTTAGCCGAGGACATACAAACCGTTGGACTGGCGACCCTCACGAAGGAATCGCTTCGATGTACGATGTGCAAAAATGCTTCACACGTTCATGTATGGCAGTATGGCGATGAGGACACCTTCAACGAAGTGTTACTGTGTTACCTGTGTGCGTCTCGTATTGCGAAACTTTTACAACCGCCTTCCCTACCCAAAGGAGGACATCCTCACTATGACCAACACCACCAACGAAGAGAGCAACCTTTTAACCGTTCACGAAGTCGCTAAGCGGTTGCGAGTCGATGATACCACCGTCCGACGCTGGATCACCAATGGCATCTTACTTGCCATCACGCTCCCCCATTCGGGCAAGCGCCAAAGCTATCGTATCGCACAATCCGAGCTAGACCGTGTGCTGACAAGCACTGCGACTCTGGCGCAAACAGACGGTCCTCTATCTACCTTGCAAGCCGACTAGAGAACCGTCCCAACTCAACATCGGGCAAGCCCACATGTCACTTGTAGTGTACCATGTGGGCTTTGCTCATTCACAAGGAGATGAAACCACATGTTTACCCTGTCTTTGGACCACCTTCCCATGATCGTTGCTTTCGTGGTATTGCTTCTGGCCCTCTACGCCAAACGAAACACCATCCGTACCCGCGACCTCTTTGCTTTTGCACTGATGGCGGTGCTTGTCTTTGTGTTCATGACAGGCGCGTTCACTGCGTTGCATGTCCCTCATTTCGCGTTCCACATACTCTAACAAGGAAAGGGAAGCACCAATGAGAACGGTTGTCACGCTTGTTCTCGCGGGTGGTCTTATCCTGCTTGCGCTGATCTACTATTCAGCACAAGCCGCGCCACCCCATCTTTCTATCCACCTTGTAGCGCATTCCACACAAGCGGCTTCTTTGCCCGCAAGTCAAACAGGACAAGGCTACCCAACGGTAGCGCGGAACGAAGCACAAGCGGCGGGTCTTTCCCCCGTGCTATTTGTGCGACAAATCGACGAAGAGAGCGGTTTCAATCCAAACGCTGTATCCCCAGCGGGTGCTATCGGTATCGCGCAATTCATGCCCCAAACGGCAAAGGGTTTAGGAGTGAACCCCTGGAACCCGTATGCATCGCTGCACGCGGCGGCGCGACTCATGGCCGCCTATGTCAAGAGGTACGGCGGCGACTATGCAAAGGCATTAGCCGCCTATAACGCGGGTTCAGGGCGGGTTGCGTATGCAATCGCACATTGTGGCGTCCAGTGGCGTGCATGTGTTCCTGTCGAGACGCAAAGCTATATTCGCATTATTATGAAGGGGGTCTAGTCCTATGCTGACATTCTTCTACTGGATATTGCTTGCTCTGGCATGGTATCTCATGCTCTTTAAGCCGTTTCGGAATGCACGTTCCGTTGCATGGCTTGTGCTTGCCCTTGCTCTTGTCTTCTATGGCCTTTTAGCACTAGAGAGGTGAAGACGCATGATAGAACACACCCCCGCCACATTTGAACAGGTCTACAGCGACTACTACCAGCGCATTTACCAGCATCTCTCTCGGCTCCTGCACAATGCACAGGACGCCGAGGACCTGACCCAAGAGACCTTTTTGAAGGCGTACAAGGTGTTTGCAACCCTTGAGGTGAGGAACGTAAGCGCATGGTTATATCGCGTGGCAACTAACACGGCCTATGATGTCTTGCGACGGCGGAGAGTGATTACGTTCTCATCACTGGATACCGACAACGGGGAATACCTACACCCGATCAGTGGCGACGAGGTACAAGAGGACTCTGCCGAGCGTGAAGCAATCAATGCTGCACTCGCACAGATGCGGCCCTCGTATCGCAAGGCCCTCGTGTTACAACATGTCGAGGGCTATAGCCTTGAAGATATCGCATGCATCTATGGGCGCGGGTACGACGCCACGAAAACCCTGACCTATCATGCGCGGCGAGACTTCAAACGGCACTATCAACGGGAGGTGCAAGCATGCCCCTGACCGTTGCGCCACAGGTGACACCCGCCATTGCTCCCGCGCTCATTCCGGGGGTTGCCGTTCCTGATGAACGATGTATGTGTTGCTGGTACGTCTTGCATCCACATATGCCCTATCCCGAAGCGTGGTCATCAACGCTGTGCGCCGGACACGTCGCATGGTATGAGGTGAAGCGGTTAGTGCGCCGTGCAAAACGCAGACAGATGGAAGGGGGAGCGGCATGATGTACCAGCGCAAACACCTCTACCCGCCCAACTGGAAAGAGCTTGCAACGGCATGTAAAGCGGCGGCGGGTTGGCGGTGTCAAACCTGTCATATTCGACATGGGGCGAAACGACGAAGTAAACGCACTGGCAACCTGTACAGTGTGTGGTTGCACGCCGCCCACATGACGCTCCATGACACTCACAACTCACACCCCGAACTCAAGTGCTTATGCCCGCGCTGTCATGGCCGCTATGATTATCGGTTACGCGTCTGTGAAGCACGTCTCTCTCTTGAATGTCTCAAACATACCGTTCTTTTGCATCGGCGCGGGATAGCACCTGCACCGTGCAATGTTCATACAAAGGAACAAACGTCATGCCACGTTCAACACCCCCATACGGCTATGCCGTTGTGCAATTAGAGGATACGCAATGGTACCCCTTAGAAGTCACTCGCTCCTATAGTGGGGAACATCCTGACGGCTACATCCATCTGTCGCTCCTGTCTGTACGTACCCAGGAGCGAGAGTTTGTTGAAGCTCACTATACCCATCGAGAGGACGCTTTGAACCATGTACGCCAATATTGCGATACAGAAGAGCGTTGGAAGCGGGAAAAGTGGGAACACCTCACCTGTGAAAGTAATGTGTATCCCGAACGCTGTAGTCACTATCGAGACCTGATACAGGAGATTGTCGGGCATGCTCCAACTATCGTAGCCTACCAATGGCGCGGTGATGTGAGCGTCCACGTTCTCCCGTATCAATGTCCGTGTGGCGCATTTCATTCCCTGTATTGGACTTCTGACGCAACCGTAGAAGACGTGCTCCAACGAGCGGCAGACTACGTCTATGAGCATCGCTGTTCCTGCACGGCAACCACTGCACGCGAGTATGAGCAACTGGCTGTTGCCAACTCATAACAAGAAAGGAGAACGTCGTATGTGGATGCTTGTTGCGTTTCTCTGTGCAGGCTATGTCTTTGTCGGCATAGCCGTGATTGGATTCACAGCCACTACGGGAAATTGGATGCTGATTGCTCTCTCTCTTGTAGTGTATGTCCTGAATCTTGCTCTCTTGAGCTATGCCAAAAAGAAGCCCTGGTAGATTGACCATTTGATACTGCTTCACAAACTAGCAGAGAAGAACACGCTTCTCTCAACTCTCATACATGCCTGTTTTCACATGAAAGCAGGCATGCTTTTCTTGAGGAGATGAATCCATGTTCCAACCCCCAGAAAGCTACAAAGAATGTCCTCAATGTGGCTACAATAAAGCCATCTTAATTTTAGACTACTACGGGTTGCTTCCCCAACTCGATAGCATCGGCTTTCCCCAATATCATTGCCCCCATTGTGCCAATACCTTTTCCGCAGGTGACACGAAGCCCGAAGGCCAGGAGCCAAACAAGGGCAACGACAACACGCACACACCACCGGAAGGAGATCACTAAACGATGAACACTCCTGGGAAACTCATTCCCTTTGGCTACACCATCCCTGATGCTGAACAGCGATTGCAAGAGATGATGATAGACCCTGATACGCTCCTACTGGATATCCGCTTGCGGCCCGCATCACGCTATCGCCCACAGTGGAACAAGAGCAGGTTACAGGCACAATGGAAGGGACGGTATGCCCATAGCCGCAAGCTTGGCAACATCAACTACAAGGACCGCTCACAACCTATTGTATTACTTGACCCTGAACCAACGATCACGACGGCGGCGCGGTACCTTGAGGGTGGCTATACCATCGTGGTGATGTGTGCATGCAAGGATGAAGACACCTGCCATAGAAAGACAGTGATAGCGCGTATTCAGCAACGGCAAGCATCCTTCCCGCGCTGTCCCGACTGTGGGGAATTGCTCACGCGTGACCCGTGGGGCTATCCCTGTCTCGTCGAGGGACGGGAAGTGTGTGAGACCTGCATGATTGTCTCTGAGGTGTTTCATACCACAAGGAAGGAGGGCGAGTATGAAGCATCTTAGTTTATGGGAAGCGGAACGCCTCACGATGGAACGCTCCCTCGAACTGACGATAGAGTCGCTTCATGCTTATGGTTCCCTTTACAAGCATTGGGCCATTGCCTACAGTGGTGGCAAAGACTCAACCGCAGTGGTGAGTCTCGTCACACACTTGATCGCATCTGGTGAGGTAGCATCACCGAAAAGTTTGACGGTGTTGTATGCCGATACCCGCTTAGAGCTACCCCCACTTCAAGCTACTGCTATGCACTTGCTGGAGCGATTACAGCACCAGGGCGTTATGACTCACATCGTCTTCCCTGCTTTGGATGATCGCTTTTTTGTCTATATCTTTGGGCGAGGAGTTCCCCCGCCAAAGAATAGATTCCGGTGGTGTACCCCACAACTCAAGGTAGAACCGATGGAGTTGGCTTTGCAGGACTTGCGTACACAGTATGGCGAAAAGTTTTTAATGCTGACGGGGGTACGCTTGGGGGAGAGTGCAGCACGCGATCAACGGATCGCCCTCTCTTGCTCCAAAGACGGAGCCGAGTGTGGGCAAGGATGGTATCAACAGATGACTCCCGATCATGTTGCTGATGTCCTTGCACCGTGTCTGCATTGGAGGGTGTGCCACATTTGGGATTGGTTGACGTTCCACGCACCCGCGTATGGCTTTCCTACTCAAGTGATTGCCGAGGTCTATGGGGGTGATGAGAAAGAGGAGATCAATGCGAGAACGGGGTGTGTTGGATGTAACCTTGCATCCAAAGATACGGCCTTGCTCACAGTGTTGAAGCTTCCTTATTGGAGCTATCTTGCTCCGTTATTAGGGTTGCGTCCTCTCTATGCTGAACTCAAGAAACCGCAGTACCGACTCCGTAAGGACGGGACAGATCGACGCAAAGACGGGAGCCTTGCCGCTAATCCAATGCGTATGGGTCCTCTCACGATGGATGCACGTCGTTATGGATTAGCGCGGGTGCTTGATATTCAAGAGCAAGTCAACGCGGTTGCCCGTGTCGAGGGCAAGCCGTGTATTGATCTTCTCAATGCAGAAGAACAGCAACGCATTCTCGATCTGATTGCCGCCAATACATGGCCTGATGGATGGAGCGGAGATGAGGTACACGGTGATGTCTTGCTCGATCAAGTGATTGCTGATGGTGTGATGCAACCCTTGCTCTACAGAGAGGTGATAGGCGCATGAGTGAAACATCCATCATCAAGCCTATTCTCAAGTACCCTGGTGCCAAGTGGCGTATTGCATCGTGGATTGTCTCCTTGTTTCCCCCTCATGTCCACTACGTCGAACCCTACGCAGGAAGCGCGGCCTGCTTCTTCACAAAGACGCCTGCACGTCATGAAGTGCTCAATGACCTCAATGGGTCCATCTGCACCTTGTTTCGGGTCCTGAGAGAACGATGTGACGAACTGGTACACGCTATCAGGCTTACCCCCTGGTGTGAAGAGGAATACGAGCGGTTTGAAAAGAATTGGTATCACGAGGATGATGTGGAGCATGCACGACGCTTTCTTGTACGCTGTTGGCAAGCTCACGGCGGCACAATGTACCAGGTGAGCGGATGGAAGCATAATGGACTGAATGGGCATGCCTATCCGGTACGTCTCTGGCAACAACTTCCAGAACGTCTTTTAGCCGTTGTTGAACGGTTACGCTCTGCAGAAGTCCGTAACAGACCTGCATTAGAGATGATCGACTATTATAATGCCCCGGATGTTTTGTTGTATGTGGACCCGCCTTACATCCTCTCGACACGAGCGCGCAAATACTATCCCTATGAGATGACCAACGAAGACCATATGCAGCTGCTTGAAACCTTAGATGCTCATAAAGGGATGGTCATTCTTTCTGGCTATGCACATCCCTTGTATGATGAACGGCTGCACCACTGGCAACGTTTGACACTCTCTGCTGTCGCGGAGCATGGCAAACAGCAAACCGAAGTCCTTTGGCTCAATCCGCAAGCGGTTCAGCGTCATCAACTTCACCTCTTTAATGATGTAGAGAGCGCATAAGAGGAGATGCATATGACGGCCTTGATTGCTGTCTACACCTCAAGCGGGCTAGCGGGTCGCTGTGATGCGAAGTGCTATGAAGCGACCTGCACCATCTGTGAATGCGTCTGTGGTGGTCGCAATCATGGCATGGGTAGAGAACGAGCGGTAGACAACACTCGCAAGCTTGCCCAACCCTGGATAGCAACCTACACGCAAGAGAAAGGATTGACCGACGTTACCACTGAGCTACATGCTGAATGTCACCAAATAACGTTATGGAGTAGTGCATGAGTATACATGAGGGCGATGTCGCAACACTCACACAGGTTCTACAAACCGATGGACTTCCGGGCGTGTTCCTCTCGAATAGACCGCTACGGGATATCTCTGATGAAGCGGTCCGCCACTTGACCCGTACTCATGTTCCCATCTATGTACGACATGGGGAGCTAGTACGCATTCAACGCAAAGAGGACGGGACGCCCTGCATTGAAACCCTCTCCGATGCCGCCTTCAAAGGCATCCTGGCGCGTGCCATGAACTTTGTCAGAATGGGGGTCAAGGGACCACAGCACGTCGCGCCCCCTGATCTCATTGTCAAAGATATTCTGGCAATGGGGGCATGGCCGTTCCCACCGCTCGATACCATCGTCGAGTTTCCCGTCTTTCGTCCCGATGGAACGCTCTTACATGAACAGGGCTACGACCCTGACACGCGACTCTACTACGCGTCCACACCCAACTTGAAGATACCCGCTATCCCTGAACATCCCACCGATGACGATATGATCGGTGCCTTAGCCCTCATTCATGAGGTGATCGGAGAGTTTCCTTATGAGAATGAAGCAAGTTATGCCAATGCCTTCGGACTCCTCTTAACGCCGCTCATTCGACAAGCCATACATGGGCATGTCCCCCTGGCCTTGATTGATGCAACGCGCCCTGGTACTGGCAAGAGCTTACTTGCCGAAACCGTCGCCATGATTGCAACGGGACGCAAAGCCGCGATGATGGTTGCTCCCTATGACGATGATGAATGGCGGAAACGCATAGCATCGACGCTGGCAGAAGGGGCAACCATCATTGTGATAGATAACGTCAAAGCCAAGATACAATCGGCAAGTCTGGACGCCGCGCTGACTTCATCAGTGGTCAAGGAGCGTATCTTAGGGCAAAGCAAAAACGGGGTGTATCCACAACGAGCAACCTGGATGGCAACGGGAAACAACATCCAGATCGGCGGGGATATGCCGCGCCGCTCCTACTGGATACGCATGGATGCACGAAGTGATAAGCCCTGGACACGTGGCAACTTCAAGCATGATTTAGAGCAATGGGTGCCTGAGCATCGGGGCGAGATTATCGCCGCGCTCTTAACGATTGCGCGTGCATGGTTCGCAGTAGGGAAACCACCTGCACAGGTGCCACGTATCGGTAGTTTCCAACCCTGGACTGATACCGTCGGGGGTATTCTGGCACATACAAGCCTTGTGGATGGCTTCCTGGGCAACCTCGACCAACTCTACGAGCAAGCCGACGAAGACGCGGTCCAATGGGCGGCGTTCTTGCACGCATGGCGTGACTACTACCAAGAAGAGGAGGTATTGACGGCAACCATAGCCAAAGATATCAGGGCAGGAGCGTTAGACGAAGCCATTATCGGTGTGCAACTCTATAACACTCTCCCCGATGAACTCTCTGACCTGCACAAAGGCGACCTCAAGAAACGGCTCGGCAAAGCTCTTTCCCAACGGGTCGGGAGTCAATTCGATGCAAGTGGCTTACACCTCGTCAAGTCGAGTGTGGACAAGCGAAGCGGTGCCATTTACTGGAAAGTTGCAGGTGTGCAGGTATTGCAGGTTTCTATCCCCCAAAAGGAAGAAAATACTCCCTTACATACCTCTTTAGAAGGCATGGGGAGCGGCTTTGAGGGGAGTGGTGCTTCCTTTTTTCATCCTCAAGCGACTGACAGCAAACCTGCGAAACCTGCATACCTGCAAGACGATGGAGCGGTTGACTGGCAAAGCGTCAGCCAAACGATAGCGGAATCAGAAGCTCTGATTGAGCAGATGAAAGCACAACATGGAGACCTTGATGCACCTCTCCCTGCACACATAGAGCGGTTACGAGGGGCAACCCGCGTTTCGACGCCGCAAGGTCCTGGCGTGCTGATGCAAGTCACGCCCTGGCAGGTCGATGTGAACCTAGACGCAACAGGGCAAACACGGTCCTTCATCGACTCCTGGCATTTTGAGCGCATTGTTCCACTGGACGAAGACAAGGGATAGAAACCCGAATAGATGAACTTTGCAGGTTTGCAGGTTTGCAGGTTTGTTTTCCCTCGCTCCGACTAAAAATTTTTCATTGAGAAAGGTTATAGAAGATGAGCAAACGCACCATTCAAGTATCACGCCCGATGATCGAGAACAAAAACGTAACCCTAGAGCGGTTACAGGAAGGAAAGCAGGTAGTGCAACCTTTACTGCTCAATATTGAGCAAGCTATGCGCGTGCTATCACTTGGAAAAACGAAAATCTATGAACTGATCGAAAGCGAAGGGCTACCAGTGATACACATAGGCAAAGCAGTACGATTTCCTTACACCCGATTGCAACAATGGATAGACGAACGAATGCAGCAGGATATAGCGTAGTTTGCTAGTTATAACACCCGCTTTACTTCTGGTAGAGCGGGTGTTTTGTCTACCGAGGTAAGAAAGTGAGAGATATAGTGAACAAGAACGATACGAACGAGAATGGCAGAAGCAAAAAGGAAAAGCGGGCAAATGGCGAAGGCTCAATCTACCTTCGCGAGTCTGATAAAAAATGGGTTGGAAGTGTTACTCTCGATAATGGAAAGCGGAAAGTCTTCTATGGTAAGACAAAAAAGGAAGCTCGCGACAAGATGAACAAAGCTTTGTACGAGCAAAAACAGGGAATGCTTATAGCCACGCCCCGTCAAACCGTAGAGCAGTTCCTAACGGAATGGTTGGAAGGTCATAAAACCTCTATTCGCTCTCGTACTCATGAACGCTACGCAACATATGTGCGCTTACACATTGTTCCTGTTATTGGACATATTCAGTTGCAGAAGCTTACAGCGCAGCATATAAAGGCTTTATATGCGAAGAAATTGGGAGAAGGTTTATCACCAACCACCGTGAATTGCCTTCATGGTGTGTTGCACAAAGCACTAGAAGACGCTGTAAAATGGGAACTTGTAGTAAAGAATGTATGCCATATCGTTGATCCCCCCCGTAGAGCGCATTATGAAATTACAACTTTGACGATGGAGCAAGCAAAAAAATTGTTGGAGACCGCGAAAGGGCATAATATGGAGGCCCTCTTCATCCTCGCTTTAACAACGGGTATGCGTCGAGGTGAGATATTAGCTCTTAAATGGCAAGATGTGAGTTTCATCGAAAAGACAATCCAGGTGCGACGTACTTTTACCCGCACTCCTGGACATAGATATGTTGAAGCCGAAACGAAAACGAAAAAGAGCAGACGGAATATTGTTCTTCCTCAGATAGTGGTCGATGTACTTATCCAGCACCGCGTCAATCAAGCAGAAGCAAGGAGCGAAGCGGGAGAACACTGGCAAGAGCGAGATTTAGTTTTTTGCACCTCACTAGGAACGCCGCTTAATCCTAACAAGGTGTTAGAGCGGTTTAAGACGCTCTTAAAGAGGGCGGCCTTGCCCCATATGCGCTTTCATGACCTGCGGCATAGTGCAGCAACGATACTTTTAACAATGCACGTGCATCCGAAGATCGTACAAGAGCTACTAGGCCATAATCAAATCAGCATGACAATGGACATTTATAGCCACGTACTACCAACGATGCAAGGGGACGCAATGAGTCAACTAAATGATGCACTAATGAAGCATCGAGAAGATGAAGACTTACCAGACGATGACGACGGTTTAGCTGGTGCAGGTGTCCCTAAAAAGCCTAAGAAATAGGCCGTTGCTACATCGTTGCTACATTTTCCCTATATATGAGGAATATAAAAACCCCTCAAGCGGCTGTACATACGGCTTGAGGGGTCGTCCTATACATAGGGGGTGCCGCGAGGGGGACTCGAACCCCCATGCCCGTGAAGGCACAACGCCCTGAACGTTGCGTGTCTACCAATTTCACCATCGCGGCTTGCGAATTATTACTTTGTACGTTCCACGTTTTTTTCGTGCGAACATTGCAATATTACTGTATCTATTGCGACTTGTCAAGCACTTCTCAATAACTCAACAGCTAGTCCCCTCTCTTCTAATGCATACGTGATATAATAAGCGTGTTTTCCCATACAGGCATCCATACTTTGGGCATTAGCGTGCCCTTAACGCATACACTATGTTACGCATATGTGAAAATGTTTTCTCTTTGCATGATTTTTTGATGCTAAACCAAATCACGATATAACATGACATCCTTGAGGAGTCTTTTCGTATGCAAGATAAGTTCTCTGTTACCAGTGCAGCTATTGATATCGGGAGCAATACTATTCATGTCGTTGTGGCTCGCTGCGCTCCGACTACACTGGATATCCTGACGGACGAGGTTGAGTTGGTGCGTATCGGCGAAAGCGTGACGGCGACGGGAGCCATCTCGCCTGAGAAGCTTGACGCCGCACTTACAACGCTACGTACATATAAAGAACTCGCCGAACAGCATTCCGCGTCGCCAATCTTTGTTGTGGCAACAGAGGCGATTCGGCAGGCAAAGAACAATGGTGATTTTGTCGAGGCGATACGTCGCGAACTCGGTTTAGAGGTACACCTGATCGAGGGTACTGTAGAGGCAACACTGACCTTTCTCGGCGCGACCTATGAACGTATCCAACAACCTCACGCGCCAACACAGATAGGCGTGGTGGACCTCGGTGGTGGTAGCACCGAGATTATCACGGCGAAACGTGAGCAGATAACATGGCGTACCTCGGTCCCCGTTGGCTCCGGCTGGTTGCATGATCGCTACCTTCCCTCGGACCCACCAACTTATGACGAGGTAAGCATTGCTTCTACATTTCTCACCACCTACTTTGCAGGCATGCATATCAAACGCATACCCGCGTCGCTGATTGTCACTGGTGGAAGCGCGAACTCGTTGTTGCGTCTTGCACACAAAGCCTTTCGCTTGAATGAAGCGCAGATGCACCTGACACGTGAAGATATTGTGCGTTGTGAAGGCTTGCTGCATGCGTTGCCAGCCGAAGAGATCGCGCAACGCTATCAGCAAGATACCGGACGGGTGCGTATCTTATCAGCCGGAGCGTTGATTATTCGCGCCATTATGGACCGTTTACATCTCGATACTATTTGGGTCAGTCCGCATGGCATTCGTGAAGGCGTGTTGCTAGCCTATGCACGTTATGGCGAACAGTGGTTGCAACGTGTAGGAGAGCTAGCTGCAGAGGATGTACAGCCTCATGGTAGCGATACCAAAGATGCAAAAGACGACTCATTCAATGAAACTTTTGCACATTCGGGTCAGCGTCTCCTGCGTGAGCGTGCCGAAAAGCTATTGGAGTGGCGTGATGCCGTACTCAAGCACGATGATATCGAGGCGGTCCACAAAATGCGCGTGGCATCGCGTCGTCTTCGTGCAACCCTCGATGCATATGAAGCCATTTGCGATCCCCAATCGTTCAAGAAAGTGTATAAGCAAATTCAAAAAATTGCCGACCTTTTAGGAGACGCACGTGATACCGATGTCATGATCCAGCATTTGCAAGAGCAGCAAATGCATTCATCAGACGAAGCACTAGCTGGCATACAATGGCTCATCGACCGTTTATCTCCATATAGACAGCAACATCAACAGGTGTTGGAAACTTTTTTCGAGCAGTTTGATGAGCATGAGTTCAAACAAAACATAGCACATTGCCTCTCAAAAGAGGAGGTACGACATGGCAAAGGCTAAACCTGTCGCAGGTATTGAGGCACAAGCATCAACAGCGAAGAATGCACGAATTATTGCCCATACTCGCCTCGAAGAGATGGCAATGTGGGGACGCTATGCACACGACCCACAACGCTCCAACGAATTGCACGACCTGCGTATCGCGGCAAAACGCTTACGGTACACATTAGAAATATTCTTGGATGTACTGCCCGAAGAAACTAATTCAATTATCGAAGAGGTGACGCAGATACAAGAAGAGCTTGGTAATTTGCATGATAGCGATGTTATGATTGCCCTGTTGAACCTGTGTTTGCAGCAACAGCAGATTGAAAATAACAATGGAGAGGCACAACACAAAAATAATGGGGAACAGGCTCACGAAGCTGCTATAGCAGCTCAGAAGCAAGCCGGAAAACACCTGATAAATAACGTGGAACTTTTGACGCATCTGCTTGATGCAAGAACGGCACCATCGCAAGCTCAACGTGAAGGTCTCGAACGCCTCTTAGCGAGTACTCAACAACGCCGTGAGGAGGACTATAAGGCATTTCGGACACTCTGGGATCGACTACAAGTGCAGGGCTTCCAGCGGAAGGTTCTCGACGTATTAGACGCATAACATTTGGTGATATACTACTAGACAAAGGTGGAACGCAAAGTATGATGTCAAATTCGATTGAAGAATTAGGCTGGTGGCAAGACACACAGCCTACAAGAGAAGAGTTACATTTGAGCGGAGGGCTGCTCGTTGAGGATTGGCCTCATGCCCGTCAAGTTGTGCGTCTTTCTATACAGATGTTCAATGCAACACGTTCTCTACATCATTTAGATCGTCAGGCATTACGTATGCTTGAACGTGCCGCTTTTTTGCATAATACAGGTATGCTTGTCGAGGCACGACGCCACCACAAGCACTCGTTCCGCTTAATCAAAGATGCAGCCCTGCCAGACTTCACAGAAGAGGAACGCTACGAAATCGCCTGCATTGCCCGTTATCATCGCCGTGCCCTACCCAGTAGCGATCATGCAGAGTTTGCCGCTCTCAATCGAGCGGCCCGTAAGCGTGTCTCCATGCTTGCATCTCTTGTACGTATCGCCGACGCTCTCGATTACAGCCATGATGCACGCGTGCTACGCATTGCGACAGAACCCTCGCTCTGCAAAGACAACATTTGGACGATGCTGCTCTGGATACGCTCCCTCGCGGACATTGACGCTGAGATAGAGCAGGCATACGATAAGGCCGATCTCTTCGAGAAGGTGTTCAAGCGTAAACTACGCCTTATTGTGCAGGATGGTCGTTACGCGCAATCATCATAAAAAATATATAGACCATGATGAATATTTAATACGAATGCGATAATGCTTCTATATATTTCATATTTCGTAGGGAACAAATTTTTAATTTGGGAACAGGCGACCACAAGGGTCGCCTGTTGGGTTCTTTCTTAAACAGCATCATCTGGTCCCTACGAACATTTCTTCATGCAAGAAATGTTCATCATTTTATCGGTGTTAGCGTTGCAGGAGTCTTAACAGGTTCTTGTGGTATTGTTGGTATCGTGGTCGGGATTGTTGTAGGTATGGGCGTATGTGTTGGTGAGGGCGTCATAGACACTGAGGGCGTCATACTGGGTGTAGCCGTACTGACTGTTTGCAGCAGCACAGTTGGATTGCCACTTTGCGAGAACATACCGCTCAATGTACCCATATAGTTGTTGATAAAGCTTTCTGTTGCCAGGCCGAACTGTGTTTGGGCGAAGTCAACAATTGTTTTGAGAATGCTCTCGCGTGTAATGGCCTTCCCTTGCAGCTTCCATAGTATATCCGCCAGTGCTGCTTGCTCGCTACCATCGGAGAGCAAAGACGCTATTGCCAGCGCACAGGCATATGCCTTGGGTAGTATCGTCGTTGTATTTTGTGTTGCTGTCAATGCTTGCGTGTAATCCTCGATAAGCGTACTGAAATCCTTTATATTCTCTACAGACGAAAATATATTTTGCAATACACCCGTTTCTAGCAAGCCTATCTGTATGTTGTTTTGTTTTTGCCCCAGCAGTTGTAGCAGGAGTGTAAGTACATCTAGCGTCACAGCATGGTGCTCCATTGGTGAAAGCTCTAATTGTACCTGTTGACCTGGACCGGAGAATGCAGCTTTTAATTTGAGCGTCTCAAAGTGGTAGCTACCATTCCATTGATCAAACGGCAACACTTGAGCGGGCGGTAGCAGTGGTGTCGAGCTGAGAAATGTTGTCGATACGAGATCGTTTGTTGGATTCGCCGCCGTTGGCACAATACCTGCCGGTGTAGATGACAGGGTGATACCATACCAGAGTGATGTACCATTTTGCAGGCTGAAGCGTGCATTGCCAGCATCACTGATATCATCGGTCGAAAGCGTAATCAATGGTACGCGAAAATTGTTGCTGGTGATAGTGACAGCATAGGGAGTTGGCGCGGTAGAATGGGCGGTTATGCTGGCGAGCGTACCTATAACGAGCATAAAGATGAACCAGAGCGAAGTTAATATGCGTATGGGGCTTTGCAGGGCATGCTGAAAGTTTCCAGGGCGCCCGCAAGGGGACGCCCCTCCCATATGACGATACATGGTGGGGAGCAGATGCGTGTATGGGAGGGGCGTCCCCTTGCGGGTGCCCTTGCCTTCATATACTTGCGGATTTTGTTTGCATGCGAAAAAAAGCTTTCTCATATTACACCTCATCCTCATCCATGTCGTCGTCCTCATCGGTGTGTCGCTTACGTAGTCCTGTCAGTAGTGGACGCCGTTTCTTAGGTTTGTTCGTCGTTGCCGGAAGCGACTTTTGCGCTATTAACTTTGGTACTATCTCCTCTACTAGCGTATCCATCTCCTCTTCTTCCCTCTGGCGTTTTCGATGGCGTCGCAAGAGAACAACGCTTACGAAGATAAGTATGAGTAGAAGTAGGATACCTCCCGCTATGCTGAGAACGAGTGGTGATAAAAACATATTTGCATGTTGTATGTTCGTCCTATGCTTTGGAGATGGTTCCTGTGTAGTTGGTAGAACAATTGTATCGGGTGGATGTTTGCCCGTTTTAATGATTGTGAGTGCCGTTGCTTCAACTTGTGGTATCGGCGTTGGGAGCAATGTGATTGTGTTTGCGACGACCAATATTTCGCCAACCATATGCTGCGGCGACTCGTTCGCGTGATACTCGTGTGCCCCTAAACTGCCAAATGTCACACGCCACTGCTGACCGACAGGAATGGTGGGCGAAGAGAAACTGCCATCGGGTGCGGTAAGAGCGTATGCCGTGGAAGATTTATTGACAAAAATAACTGTATCATACTCATGAATAGTGAGAAGCGCAGGTGTAAAACCAGGAGGCTGTGCTGGTCCTGTAATTTGTACAATCGTGGTCTCGCCAATAGCGGCTACGTTATATGGAAAGAGAAAAAATAAACTGGCGAGAAATATACATACGATAAGACATAGATAGCATACTTTTTTCATCCCCGGTGCTCCCCAACAAAATCCTCTTGTGCAGTTGCACATTTTCATGATACAGGGTAGGGACAAATGTAGAGGCATAATGGTGAGAATACATGAAACTTTTGTACAAGTCTGATGAAATCAGACTTGTACAAAAGTTTCATGTATTCCTATCAATTACAGCACCAACGGATTGTCCTGTGGCATGTCAGGTGTGAATTCGTGTAGCAAGATAGAGGCGCCGCAAGCTTGATCGGGCACAATCCAGAGGATCGGGCGTGGATAGTCGGGATGCTCTTTGTAGGTATAGGTGACATTGTGAGCATCGAGGTAGCGACGTGATGCCGCTAGATTTTCTACGGAGAGCGTTATGCGGCACAGGCTTTCACCGAATTTTTGCAGGTATAGGGTTAATGCGCCGGGGTCGGGCAGATATTCGGCACCAGCAACGGGATCAAGAAAGGTTGGTAGTGGCATGGCTAGCTCGAAACTCTGCATACTTTCAGCAAGGCGAAATGCAACAAGCGTTGCATCCCACGAATCGACCTCACCACCGTATGGTTCGGAGGCTTGCAAGCCATAGATATGCTCGAAGCGTCGTGTCGCCTCGGCGAGGTCTGTAACCGCTAGCGTTGCGCTCAGTACCTTTGACACGCCCAGTGGATGCCCCGGTGGTGTCGTCCAGCCTGCGAGTCGCTTGCGTTTCTCCTCACCTGCGCTATCGTGCTGAATGAGGAAGGGATAGTGCTGTGTCAGGTCGGGACGCTCGACATCGGTACGCTGCCATGCGCGGGACCGTCCATCGCCAGCGTTGAGCGAACCCTTTTTAGGCCCGATAATCGACACACCACGCTGCTTCATTGCCGCACTATCGGCCTGAATATCATTCGAGGTCAGCACGAAGTTCAGGTAGCCCTCGCCTTTTGCCAAGCGATTCACCATACTCTGCTGTGCCTCGGCTGGTGTGCGAACCGCAATCAGTTCCAAATAGGTATTCCCAATTACGATAATGCGATTGGCGGTGCCACCTGTTGCATGTACGCCGCCGCCGCTTGCCACAAGTCCCAGCTTGTCGCTAAAAATCGCCGTTGCTGCCTCAAGGTCATGTACTCCGATAATGATATGGTCGAGTCCTGTAAGCATAATGCCCTCTTCTTAATACAAGTATTGTTACTCTCTCCTCTTAAGTATACAAAAAAAGAAGGTCTGTAGTGTCAAAAAGTGCATGCACTTTTTGACACTACAGACCTTCTTTTTTTATAATATTAACCACGTGCGCGAGCAAACTCGCGTTCGCTGACCTTTGGACCGTCAACACGTTTGCCGCGTCCAAAGTTAAACTCACCCTTCTCCCAGATGACCAGCAGCATACTGGCATTGAAGATGGAGGAGTAGGTTCCGCTTACGATACCGATCAGTAGAGCCAGCGTGAAGTTATGCACGCTACCTGTGCCACCGAAGATTGTGAGCGCACTCAGCGTGAAGATAACCGTCAACGAGGTATTGAGTGAACGCGCCAATGTTTGTACAAGGCTGGCATTCACCACCTCATCGAAGGTCTCAGAGGTGCGACGCTGCATGTTCTCGCGGATACGGTCGAACACCACAATGGTATCATGGACCGAGAAACCGACGACGGTCAGCAGTGCCGTGATGAACAGCGAATCGACCTGGATGTGGAAAGCCCAGCCCAGGATGGAGAAGATGCCGATAACCACCAGCACGTCGTGCAGTAGCGCGAAGATAGCACAGGCACCATAACGCCAGGGCTTCGCGACCTTGCGGAACGAGAACGCGATGTAGAGCAGAATCAACACCGCTGCAGCCAGGACTGCAAAGACAGAGTTACGAATGGTATCGCTTGCGACCGAAGGGCTGACTTCGTAGTTACCGTTCAACGAGACATAGCTTCCGGTGCTATTCAACAATGCGGAATATATTTTTGGCTGGTCATTGACGGAAACCGTTGTGGTGGTTGCCAGGCTCACAATCTGCGTCGTGTGGCCCTGCTGTACCTCTACGACGCTGACTGGCGTACCCGTCGCGTTTGTTGTGGCTGTGGCCGTTGCAGTCGGAGTACTCGCCGCCTTTGGAGTTGCCTTAGCGGTTGGCGCAGGTGTTGGTGTACTACTCGATACAGACGAACCAGTACCAGTATTCGGCAACTTGGCGAAGAGTGTTTGAATATCACTCGTGTTAAGTGTATTGGTAAATCCTGTGATCGTTACCAATGTAAATGTTTTTCCATTCGAGCCTGTGAGATCGGCGAAAGCAGGAGCATTAACGCCAGTACTGCCATATTTGTTTTGTACAGCTGTTGTAATCGCGTTTTGTACGTTAGCGTCAACAGAGGTATTGAGGCGAACCCAGACAATTTTGTTGCCTGCCTGCGCCGCATTACTGCCAGCATCGGCAAGAGTCACCTGCAGGTCGGCGAGGTTGAGTGGCTTGAGAGCGTTCTGCACCTGTGTTACAGTCAGTTGCTTCTGCGTCCGCAGGTCAAGCGTTGAACCACTACGGAAGTCAATACCAAGGTCCAAGCCGGTGAATATGAACGAGATCAAACCCGGGACAATGACCAGACCCGAAACGATAATAAAGAGCCAGCGATATTTTACGAGATTGAACACAACATACTCCTCTACACGCTACTGTTCCGCCGTGCCAGCGACGATGACGCGGTGGCAGCAGCAATGGAGCCAGCAGGAAGCCCAAAGAACGCGGGATGACTGACAGCACCTGTCGGTATGAGCAGGCTCAGGAAGGTGCGTGTGACGATAACCGCCGTAAACATACTCACGACCACGCCCAGGAACAGCGTTGTGGCAAAGCCGACGATGATGCTTGCGCTAAAGTTGCTGCCAAAGAAGAACAGCACCGCGCAGGTGATCAGCGTCGAGATGTTGGAGTCGCGAATAGAGGGCCACGCACGTTTCCAACCGATATCGATTGCCGAGGCTAGCAATCGGCCCGCTCTTAACTCCTCTTTGACGCGCTCGAAGATGAGGACGTTCGCGTCTACTGCCATACCAATCGAGAGAATGAAGCCCGCAATACCTGCCAGCGTGAGTGTAACCGCAACAAGCTTGAAGAGCGCGAGCGTGAAGAGTGCATACAGCACGAGCGCAAAGTCTGCCAATATCCCTGGCAAGCGATAGTAAAGTAGCATGAACAGCACGACAATGCTCAATCCGATGATGGCGGCGATAATGCTCTTGTGAATGGCGTCTGCGCCAAGCGTGGGCGAGACTGTTTCGTAACTGGCAATGGTCAATGGCACGGGCAACGCGCCGTATTTGAGTACGTTCACAATCTGAGTAGCCTGATCAAGTGTGAAGTTACCAGTGATTTGTCCTGTACCAGGAAGTTGTGATCGGAGGACTGGCGAAGTAAGAACTTGTCTATCTAATGTGATGGTAAAGTAGTCGCCAACATGCGCTTTAGTAAAGTCGCTGAGACGCCCGTAGGCTGAACCTTGCATACCAAAGTTAATCAGGTAGCCTGTTCCACCTGTTTGCGTATCCTGGCCCACACTAAGTGCATTGGGGTCGAGGTCTTTACCTGTAAAGAGGGGCCTTGTGCCGCCATTGCTCTGTGCATACTGTGTGGGATCAAACGGCGAGCCTTGTGGCACGCTCGTCTGACCTGTATCCCAGAACTCAAGCAAGCCGCTCTTCAGAAGCGTTGCAACTTCCTGTTGCTGGTTGCCACCATTCAAACCAGGAAGTTCGACCGCGATACTATACTTACCAGCCGTCTGCTGCACGCGAATGCTTGGCTCGTTGACGCCGAGACCGCCATTGACACGGTTCTCGATCTGTGTGCGCGTATTATTGATCTGATCTATTGTGGGGTTTTGACCCTTAGAGGGAATGAGCAGAACACGCACGCCGCCTTGCAGGTCGAGTCCTTGTTTAAATGCAAATGGATTGGGAATGCCACGATACCCCTGATTCGTCTTCGCATTCGTGTTGGGCCAGAAGACGACATACGCTGCGCCCACTGCTAACAAGATAATGAAGAAGAGGAGTGTGAGTGTTCCTCGACGCATAATTAGTATTTCCTCTCACCGTAAATGACTAGTTGTCTTACAAAATTCTTATGGGGACTCGCCGCCTTCGGTTGCGGAAGGGGGGAGGAAACTGGGGCACAGCCCCAGACCCCAGTCAAGGGGTGGCTACCCCTTGCATCCCCGCTTTTCAAAGGGTTACATGAGGCTAGACGCACGCACCTTGCTTCGCTTGTAAGTGGAGCGTGATAAATCAGGCCCCCTACATTACGTCGCGACAAAAAATGTCCCTTATTCAGGATACATGCCATAAATATCTTGCGTAGTATAGCATAGTTACCCTGTGTTGCATATACACGACGATACCCCCAACTATTTTCTTAATATCTGGCATTTTTTGATGGAACACAGATATATACGTACAAAAGATAGAGAGGGTACAACCTTCGTCATGTTGTTGCGTAGCTATGTAAGGATTGCTAAACTAGCAACAAGTATCTTAGAATTATTAACAACGAAACAGCCACCTGCACGGGTCTGATTTATCACACCCTTCGTCACACATCATGTCTATAGAGGTCTTATTCTATTATTTTCCCCTCGCCACCACGCATTTCAGAGAAGGTTATTACGCTATGTGTACCAAAGAGAAGTGGTACAGCATGTTTGCTTAGGAACGGACCAGAGAAGAAGGAGTAATCACATCATTATGGACGAGACAAGAACAGTACCAGAAATAGGAACAGAGTCAAACACGAATCCAGCATCAACACCTCCGCTTGACCCTAATCGTAAGGTGGTGATGGATGTACGCAATATCACGAAGAGCCTGCCGCTTGGCCGAGAGCGCATTGATATCCTGAAAGGTATCAGTTTTGAGATTTTGAGCAGCGAGTTTGTGTCGATTGTTGGCCCTTCCGGTTCCGGCAAAAGTACCTTGCTGGGTATCATTGCTGGCCTCGATAATCCTACCAGTGGACAGGTCTTGATTGATGGCGTGGATATCACGCGCATGGGCGAGGGCCGTCTCGCATCTGTACGCAACAACAAGATCGGGATGGTCTTCCAGGCGTACAACTTGATTCCGACGCTAACGGCGCAGGAAAATGTCGAGGTGCCTTTGTATGTTGGCAAGCACAAGGGTCTGCCATCGACGCGTGCCAAAGAACTGTTGACGCTGGTCGGACTCTCACACCGTCTCTCGCATCGTCCGATGCAGTTGTCTGGTGGTGAGCAGCAACGTGTCGCCATTGCGCGTGCGCTGGCAACGGACCCTGCCTTTGTGATTGCCGACGAGCCAACGGGCAACCTCGACGCTAAGAACGGCGAAAACGTTCTCAAGCTGATTGCAGACTTGCGGGACCGTACAGGTAAGACATTTATTATCGCGACACACGATCCAGAGGTTGCGCGCCACGCCGATCGCGCCATTCGTATCGTAGACGGTTTGATTGCGTCCATCGACAATATTGGTGGGAGAAACACTCAATAATGAAAACCTCGATGTACTTCAATTACACCTCGCGTTCGCTATTCCGAGGTGGGCAACGCACGTTGCTGGCGATCTTCTGTGTGGCTGTTGGCGTGATGGCAATTGTCGCCTTGCAGTTGGTAGGCATCATGATTAATGGTGCCTTCACGTCCAATGTGCGCGATGGCAACGGTGGCGACGTGGCCGTAACATCGCAAAATCAACCCTTCACACAGGACGATCTTTCGTACTTCAATAGTTTGAAATCAGACAACAAAATAACAGGCTATACACCTGTTATCAATGAAACGGGCAGAATTACCGTTTCTAGCACACAACGTCAGAGCTTTACGGCACGTGCAGTCGATCCGGCGACGTATCCTGTGGTGACGCCGCCAACTTTCATCAACCCGACTGATGGAAAAATCTCTGACCTGCTCAAGAACGATCAGGTGATTGTAACACAGCCGTTCGCGGACCAGTATCACAAAAAAGTCGGCGACACGTTCGACATGCATTCGTCATCGTCACAGGCAACTGGGCGCACTATTCATGCCAAGATTGTTGGTATCGTCTCCGAAACCGGAGTGTTGACGCAGGCGGGTAGCGTGGTGCTGATCTCGCTTACCGATTATAAGGCGGCGGCCCCGAAAATTCCTTTGGCCTATGATGCTATTGATGTCTCGACCTCAACATCGGCACAGGCCGATGCAGTGGCGAAGGATATCCAGGGTAAGTTTCCGGTGGCAACATCGCAGACGGCATCGAGTGCCTTGAAGCAGCAACAGGCGCAGGTCGACAGTATCAAAAACTTCCTGGAAATCTCTGGCCTTCTAGCTTTGTTGATTGGTGGTATCGGTATCGTCAATACGATGCAAGTGTTGCTCTCGCGCCGCAAGACCGAGATAGCGATGCTCAAGACAACGGGCTATCGTCGCTTCGATCTGTACCTGTTGTTCGGCTTAGAGGCTGGTCTACTTGGTCTGACTGGCGGTGTTATCGGTGCGGCTGCGGCGACTGGTGTGAGCTACCTTGTACGAAACCTTGTGGACCAGACGTTCGGCATCAACATTCCTTTTGTACTCGATCCACTTACCATTGGTGGTGGTGTCGTCATCGGGCTTGTGACCGCGCTCATCTTCGGTCTGTTGCCGATTGTGCAAGCGGCAAACATTCGCCCATTAAACGTCATTCGTGATATTCCAGAAGGCAATGGTGTCGGGAGCGTGTTGCTCACTATCGTTCTGCTGGTGATACTCTCGGTGCTGTTCTGCGGTCTCGCGATTGTCATCCTCAACAATAACATTTTCCTGGGTCTAGTCTCGGTCTATGGGACGTTCGTCTTCCTGGGTCTGTTGAGCCTGTTCCTGCTGCTCGTCATCTTCCTGGTGAGCAAATTGCCTGTGCCCGAACGCTTTAGCATCTGGCTCTTTGGTTTAGTGGTGGTTGGTCTGGCTATCGCGGCTCTGACCTTCAAATTCTCGATTACGTTCAGTATACTTATGTTGGTGGTGTCATTGGCTGGACTGGTGATTATGTTTTTGCCACGTCCTGCGAAGGCGACAACCAAAATGGCTTTCCGCAATCTTGGTCGTACACGCGGACGCACGACAACAACAATGCTAGCATTGTTTGTTGGTGTCTTCACCATTGGTCTTATTCTGGTGCTGGGGCAAGACATACGCGACAAGATCAACGGCGTGCTGGCGAACTCGCTCGACTTCAACGTGATCTCGATTACAGCGGGCAAAGATACCACCACGCTTCATGACGATCTGCATTCCATTTCTGGTCTCACGGCCTCGCAGCAGCGCAATCTCGCGACACTTGCCCCTATCGAGGTGAATGGAAAGCCAATTCAAACACTGTTGCCGAAGGATGACTCACAAACGTCACAATCGAACCTGGGACGCGGTGGTACGCTCTACTTCCTGGGCGGCATCGAGGGTTTCGACGTTGGCAATAACCAGTTGCCCAGCACACAGAATTTGATGATTAAGCAAGGACGCAACCTTGCCTCATCTGATGCTGGCACAAACAATATTCTCGTAAACTACCAATTGCTTGCGGATGCCCCCTTACACTTGAAGATAGGTGATACCGTCACCGTTGTCAGTGTTGACCGTAGAACAACAAAGACGTTGACCATCGTAGGAGCTTATCAACAAAGTTCTATCGGCTCGAATCTCAATCCTATACTGGGACCGTCCGACACGGTGAAGGCACTCAGTCCGGTGGGCTTTGATCAATCCGTCTTCTATATGAAGATCGATACAGCGAAGGTGAGCAAGGCCGTTGACCAGATCGGTAACGCGGTGCCGAATGCGTTTGTGGTGAATCTCGCCAATATTGGCAACATTATCAACACGTTCTTGAACGATGCGCTGCTGACATTGACCACTATTGCCTCGTTGTCGCTGTTAGCAGGTATTATCATCATTGCCAACGCGGTCGCACTGGCAATGCTAGAGCGCAGGCGTGAACTTGGCATCCTCAAGTCAGTGGGCTACACCAGTGGCACTATTCTCAGCGAGGTGTTGATCGAGAATGGTCTTGTCGGAGGTATCGGAGCGTTGTTGGCAGTGTTGCTGGTCACACTGGCGACAAGTGCGCTTGGCACCTTTGTCTTCAAGTCCGATTTCGGTGTCAATAGTGGTATCGCGCTAGCCCTTATTGCTGGTTCGGCTGCGTTGGCAATGCTGACCGCTGCGCTGGTTGCATGGGGGTCTGTACGCGTGCGTCCGTTAGAGGTGCTACGTTACGAATAATGTTATAGATATGATTTTGATTGCCAGGCCCGTTGGGAAATTTCCCAACGGGCCTGGCAATCAAAATCATATCTATAAAAGTTCGAGGAGAATGTTACTGTATGTTACGACGCACTCTTGCCAGTAGCCGCTATATGGTTGTGATTGCGGTGATTGGCGCGTTTCTGGCCTCGATTACGGTGCTTATTTATGGCGGCATGACGGTATTGACGATTATTTTTGATGTGTTCAGTCATGGCACATTCAACATCGAGGGGGCTAAGCATCTAGCGGTTGAGAGTATCGAGATCATTGATCTCTTTCTGCTTGGTACCGTCCTCTACATTATCGCGCTCGGCCTCTACGAACTCTTCATCGACGAAAGCTTGCCTACTCCATCGTGGCTTCACATCGGGAATCTCGACGATCTCAAAGAGATACTGGTAAGAGTAATCGTGGTTCTCCTCGCGGTCACATTCCTGGCGGAGGTGGTGACATGGAACGGCAGTATCACTATTCTGGCTCTCGGTCTCGCGGTCGGTATCGTCTTGTTCGCGCTCGGCTATATTCTCACCGTTACCATGAAGCCGCATGTCACAAAGAAGCAAGAAAAACATGGAGATGAAGAGTAGTACATGCTATAATGAACGGAAATAGACACCGCATGTAACTCTTTAGGAAGAAGCGAGGAAGTTGATAGATGGCAATGCACTCTGCTCGGCAGCACATGTCATTTGAACAATATTTGCTGTTAGTCAACAACTCTGACCAGCGTTATGAATATCATGATGGTCAGGTACGTCTCCTGGCTGGCGGGTCGTCGAACTATGCAGCTATTGCGCTCAATTTTGGAGTAGCACTCGACTCAGCACTGGGCGAAGACTCTCTCTGCCGTCCATATGTGGCCGATAAGTTAGTTCGCGTAACACTCACTAGAGTAGTGATTCCTGATGTAGTTGTTTCTTGTGATATAGCCGATCATGGCGAGTCCCAAATCATCCAAGCACCTATCCTGGTAGTCGAGGTGCTTTCCCGGTCAACAGAAATGACAGATCGTTTTGAGAAACTCGCTCTCTATCAGGCCAAAGAGAGTATTCAAGAGATACTTTTTCTCAGTCAATACATTCAGCGTGTCGAAGTCTTTTCGCGCTCCGCTACAAGCTGGCTATACCAGCAATATGGAACTGGACAAAGCTTCCATCTTACGAGCCTGAATGTTACCATCGAGACAAGACAGCTCTATCGCCGTTTGTCTATTCCTGCTGTTCTCGGCTTTGAGAATGAAGATTGATGGTATACGACATTCTTTACTGTTCCACTGGACGGAGATCAACGACTCTGGTGGATTTGAGCGTTTTGGCGGGGTCGAAGATGTCGCTCATACCCACAAATTCGATGACGGGCCGCATCTCTGCGGCTTCGGCAACCTTCGCAGCAAGTTGCGTTTTGATACGCTCCTGCTGCTCTGGTTGACTGGCGACGCGCACAAGCAATTTGTCGCTGGAGTAGGGGTCGTCGATCTGCTCTTTTGTGAAGACAAGCTGGTATTCTTCGATACCTTCGATGGTAGCTATGGCCTCTTTGATGATATCAGGGTTAATCAGCGTCCCCTTGAGATTGATTAGCTCGGCGGTACGTACCGTGTTCGTGGTGACGCGCGGTCCCTGACGGCCACAGTGTGGGCAGGTCTCGTTGCTGAGAGCATTCAGATCGCCTGTGATATAGCGCAACAGGACAGTGCCACGTCTATCAAGATGTGTTACGGTAAACAATCCACGCTCGCCGTCGGGCAAGGGACTGTGTGTCTGCTCATCCACAACCTGAAAATAGAACTGGTCGGGTGCAGGATTGTGACCACCGCCCAACTCGACACATTCGCCTGTGCTGCCCTGCATCTCGGTAAAGCCGAGGGCGTTACCCACGACGAGAGCCTCGTTATTCGCACCTAGTCGGACAAGGCGGCGGCGCATATCCTCGCGCATGCCGCGTGGACATGGCTCGCCGAGGGCGACAACGAGACGCACATGCGAGAAGTCCGCGCCAAGCTCCTCGGCACGCATCACCACACGTCGTACATAACTCACAATGCCGCTCAGCACCGTCCCTTTATGTCGCTCGACCATACGTACCGCATCATCGAGACGGCGATGTACGGGATAGGCTGGGTAAGGTGTGCCTGTGAGAGCGTTGACGACAGCGGCCCCAATAACGGTTGCATAATCACGGGTACGTAGAAAGCCGATGTGTGGCACAGGCGTTAGTGGGAACAGGTTCATTACAATATCGTCCTCAGAGATACCGATGATACCGCATAAGCGTTTTAACTGTTCTAATGTCGCGAAATAATCATGTGTAGTGTTGAAAAAGGGCGTCGGCATACCCGATGTTGTCCCTGTTGTATAGCTTACATCCCACAAAATTCGTTCCTGTGGTAGGAACTCCGGCAGCGCATTCAAGCGAAACGCCTGTGGATTCTTCATATAGTCTTGCTTGGTTGTGATCGGCAGTTTGGGCAGGTCGTCGAGCGTCTTGAAGTCATTGGGCGTGAGATGCAGACGCGTGAAGACTTCTTGGTAATAGGGGTGTGCCTTGAAGCAAAGAGCGATCTGGTGCCGAAATCTCTGGTTTTGTCGTTCGCGGATTTCAGCCTGACTTGAATAGAGAAGGTCGGTTTGCGGCGTGGATTCTTGCGTTGTCATGATGAATTGCTCCTCTCATAGCGTGATAACACTGTTTTAAGAAAATACTGGGCAATGGAAAGAAACCAACGGGCGACCACAAGGGTCGCACCCTACCATACGCGTTGGCGTGCGATGGAGGGGTATATAGTAGGGTGCGACCCTTGTGGTCGCCCGTTCCCAAATGAAAAAGTTGATTTGCATAATCATACCCACAATGTGTTAGAACGCCAACAATAGCAAGGGAATTTCCATCTCTTCGCGTGTAAGGCCACCATGATGACCGAGAAAATGCATAGCGTATTTGCCCGCCTGACTCCACCAGACGGTTTCATTCTTGTAGGGCAGAATGACAACGTTGCCGAGTCGTGCTAGGAACGTTGCTGATGGTTCTCCCTGTCCGAAGAAGTGTTGTGCTAGCAGGTCCTGGGTTGCAAAAACCTCGGCGCGTCCCTCAAGTTTTTGGCGTAACAGCGTGATTGCCTCGTCAATACACTCATCTTTTACGTAGAGAAACATATCACGCGCCGAACCCGCGGGCACCAGCAATTGCCCCTGGCGGTTTGTTTTGAGGTACTGTTGAAGCTCTGGTAGTTTTCTGTCGAGATAGTAGGTGGTTCTAGGGTTGACCTCGATCTGCCCATGATCGGCAGTCATGATAAGTAATGTCTTTTGTGCTTTGCCCTGGATATTTTTGTAGAATAGTTCGTGCATGGCCCTAGAAAAAGCGTCCACCTCTTGCTCGAACTCTTTGGAGAAGGGGCCGGAATGGTGGCATGCGGAGTCGATGCGGTCAAAATACAGAAAGTAGTACGAGGACGGCGTGTTCTCGACGGTAACTAGCTCAGCAAGATAAAATAGTGCCTGCTCAATCGTTTGATAGGCATGTGTTCTAGCCCCTTGAAACACAATGTCGGAATAGGTCGAGGGAGTATAGTTTTGGTGTTGCAGGATATGCGAGGCGATACCCTGTGCCTTGAGTCTGTTGTAGAGTGTCTGTTGCGGAAAGAATGATGTAGCAGGGATGCTGGCACTTTTTACGGTATCGCGCTTGAGCTTTTCGTTATCGGCATAGTTGACGTAAGAAAAGAGCAGAGGCGAGATCAGAGCATCGACGAGCGGCTCATAGTAGTTCCACTCGTAGACACCGCTTTGACCAACTGGCAAGCCTGTATGTATGCTTGTAACGTGGGCAGCGGTGGTCGAAGGAAACTGCGATGTCAATTTGGATACGACCCCTTGCTGCAAAACAGTTTTGAGGAAATCGTATTTTTCCGCGTATCGCTCGAAGAAACGCCACCCAAACGCATCAACGAAAAAGAAAATCACCTTGTCATAGTGCGTGGGTAGGTTGCCGAAAGCTTCGAGTGGGAGTGCCGATTGTCCCTTCCCTGTCAGAAGAAACTCAATCGTCGTGGGCAGATTGGCGAAACAGTACGAGTCATACAGCGGTCTGATGAAATGTTGCGAGAACTGCGCCTCCTTGACCGCCTGTACCGATGTTGCGTTGAGCATAGTGGCGTGCCTCTTGCTTCTCGATGTGTATATATTCTCTACTTTACAGAAAGTATACCATGAAATGTGGTTAAGCGTTGTCGGCTTGCCCCTGTCATGTCCCTGCATCCAAGTGTTCTGTATGCTAGGGTAACAAAATTCTTCGTCTGTTCGTGTATCTTGGTGACCGCAAAAACCTGAAGCCGCACACGAAAATGAAAAGAGCCTCTCATATAGAGGACGAGGAGAACAATATGAAAGCAGTTGTCTATCACGGGCTGGGAGATATTCGGCTCGACAACGTGAGTGATCCCAAGCTTAAAGACCCACAAGATGCCATTGTACGTATCACGTCAAGTGCAATCTGTGGCACTGATCTGCATATGATTCGTGGAACCTTCCCAGGTATGAAGCCGGGTACCATTCTTGGTCATGAGGGCATTGGTATTGTTGAAGCGGTGGGAAACGATGTCCGCAATATCAAAGTAGGCGAGCGTGTCATTATCCCTTCTACCATTGCCTGCGGATATTGTGCATATTGCCGCGAAGGATATTACGCTCAGTGTGACGTTGCTAATCCAAATGGTCCCTCGGCAGGTACCGCCTTCTTTGGTGGCCCTGTACCAACTGGTGCTTTTGATGGTTTGCAGGCGGAATATGCACGCGTGCCGTTTGCAACTGTCGGCCTTGTCAAGATTCCTGAAAATGTGACCGACGATCAGGCAATCATGCTTTCTGATATCTTCCCAACGGCCTACTTCGGTGCCGCTCTTGCCGAGATTGAAGAGGGCGATACCGTTGCGGTCTTCGGCTGTGGTCCTGTTGGACAATTTGTGATTGCTAGCGCGAAATTGATGGGGGCGGAGCGTATATTCGCCGTAGATACCATTCTGTCGCGTTTGGAGATGGCACGCCAACAGGGAGCGGAGCCAATCAACTATAACGAGGTTGATCCTGTGGCAAGAATTGAAGAACTGACACAGGGACGTGGAGCGCGGCGCGTCATCGACGCAGTTGGTGTTGATGCCAATCGCCCGCACTCAGGTCCAGCTTCTGAAAAAGCCGACCAGATGGAGTCGCAATTCGAGCAGCAGATGAAGCAGGTTGCCCCTAAAAACAAGCCTAAGAACGGCAACTGGCATCAGGGAGACGCACCAGGGCAGGCAGTGGAATGGGAGGTGCAGGCAGTTGAAAAGGGTGGTACGCTGTCAATCATTGGTGTATATCCGCAGACGATGCAGTTCTTCCCCATTGGGCTAGCTATGAGTCGTCAACTCAAGGTGAACATGGGCAATTGTAACCATCGCAAATACCTGCCATCTTTGGTGAGCATGGTTTCGGCTGGCTTGGTCGATCCGCAGCAGGTATTAACTGAGCGTGAGCCTATGACCTCGGTAATTGATGCATACAAAGCTTTTGACGAGCGACAGCCGGGTTGGATCAAGGTTGAACTTTTACCGTCGGTAAAGCAATAGTAAGGAAGAGAGAATACAAATGAAAGCTGTAGTCTTTCATGGCATTGGTGATATCCGCGTGGATGATGTCCCAGTGCCAACGATACAAGACCCGAAAGATGCCATTATCCGTGTGACCGCCAGCGCGATTTGTGGCACCGACCTGCATATGGTGCGTGGCACCGAGGCGCAAATGGTGCCAGGGACTATCATGGGACACGAAGCGGTCGGCGTTGTTGAGCAGGTCGGCTCAGATGTCAAAGATATCAAGGTCGGTGATCGTGTTGTCGTTACCTCGTCGATCACCTGTGGCTATTGCGAACATTGTAAAGAAGGGCGTTATGATCTCTGCCTGAATGCGAATCCAAACGGGCCGCGTGGCGTATCGGCCTTCTTTGGTGGTCCTAAACCCAGCGGCCCCTTCAATGGCTTACAGGCTGAGAAGGCGCGTATCCCGTTTGCCGATAACGTGCTGGTGAAATTGTTCGACAACGTGACCGACGATCAGGCCATTTTGCTCTCTGACATCTTTCCAACCGCTTATTATGGAGCGGACCTCGCGCAGATTCAGACGGGCAATACCGTTGCGATCTTTGGTTGTGGTCCTGTCGGTCTCTTCGCAATTCTAAGCGCTCAATTGATGGGTGCGGGTCGCATCTTCGCCGTTGACGCCATCCCCTCACGTTTGGAGTTAGCGGCTAAATTAGGGGCAGAGGCGATTAACTACGACAAAGAAGACCCCGTGTCAACCATCAAACGGCTCACAGGCAAGATTGGTGTAGACCGTGTGATTGATGCCGTAGGGGTCGATGCTAACCGTCCACATGGAGGCATTATTCAGCAGGCCAAGTCACTGTTGCAGACCAAAACCTTTAACCAGCAGAAGCAGCAGGTCGAGCCGGAGAAAAATCCACAGGGCGACAACTTTCATCCTGGTGATGCACCATCACAGGCATTACTATGGGAAGCCGAGGTTGTCGCGAAGGGTGGCACCATTGCTATCATTGGTGTGTATCCTGAAACAGTACAGGTATTCCCATTAGGTGTGGTTATGAATAAGAACGTCACCCTGACGATGGGACACTGTCCACATCGCAAATACATACCAGAACTCATGAGCCTTGTGAGTACAGGTATGGTGAACCCGACGCAGATATTGACACAACATGCATCAATGACTTCAGCACTCGATGCTTATAAAGCCTTCGATGAGCGCGAAGATGGTTGGGTCAAGGTAGAACTTGTTCCAGCAACGATGGCGTAATAGTATTCAGTACATCATAAAGCGTGTAGCAAAGCCAGAGCTTTGCTACACGCTTTATGATGTACTGAATACAAGCTATATATGTTCTGAAACGATAGGCATACCTCTAACGTGAACAAAAATAGCAATGGGCGACGTGAGTGTTGTCCACGAAAATAGACTATTGACTTTGGAGGTATATATTCATGGCTAGCGAATCGAAGACAACAACAGATCATAAGACGATACAAAAATGGGCAGAAGAGCGTGGCGGCAAACCCACAACAGTAAAGAGTACCGAGAAGGATGGCGAAGCTGGTGTGCTACGCATCGACTTCCCAGGCTATAGTGGTGCAGGTTCACTTGAAGAAATTAGCTGGGATGAGTTCTTCAAAAAGTTCGATGAGAAAAAGCTTGCTTTCCTCTATCAGGAACATACTTCAGGTGGCGAAGAGAGCCGCTTCTTCAAGCTTGTCAGCCGTTAATGAATTTGTAGAAGCACAGCTAATGGCGTCGCTACGTAGCGACGCCATTAGCTGTGCTTCTACGATAAAGTGATGTTTTTTACCCCACCACGCTTCCCAACGTCAGGCCATTACGCCAGTAGCGTTGTAGCAGCAAGAAGCCGATAATCAGAGGTATCACCGAAAGGAGCGACCCTGTGACGATGATGCTATATACATATTGCTGTGCGCCACCACTTGTATATGAGCTATTCCAGGTCGCCAAGCCCACTGTGACGGGATACAGGTTCGGGTCGCTTATCATGACATACTGCAAGAAGTAGTTTGTCCAGACCGCCACAAACTGGAACAAAAAGACCGTGACCAGAGCCGGTGACATGATACGCATTACGACGGAGAAGAAGGTACGAAATTCACCTGCACCGTCTACACGTGCAGCATCGAGGAGTGCATCTGGCACCGATGACTGTGCATAGATACGTGAGAGGTAGACTCCGAAAGGACTCACAATACTGGGCAGAATGATTGCCAGGTAGGTGTTCGTTAAATTGAGACCGCTCATCAGCAGGTAGAGCGGCAAGACCAGTGCAGGGGCAGGTACCAGGATTGCGCCGAGGATGATCGAGAAGATCAGGTTGCGTCCCGGAAACACATACTTTGCCAGGGCATAGCCAGCCATCGAAGAGAAGAGTGTACCGATAATCGCACTGGCACCTGCATAAATGAACGAGTTAAGTAACCACAAGCTATAGTGGCCGCTATCGTAGGTGAAGACATGACTCAGGTTGTCGAGCAGGCTGAAGTGGCTGGCAAACCAGAGACCATTGCTGCCGAACAGGTCGCCGGATGTCTTGGTTGACGAAATGACCATCCAGTAGACGGGCAAGAGAAAGTAGATCGAGGCGAGAAAAAGAAAGCCCATTACCAACACGTTCGAGGAACGGAACCGTTTTGCTCCTTGCCCTTGCGCTACCTTTGCTGTTGCCGCATCCCTCGCTTTTGAAGTGTCGAACGTTTGTGAAGTTGTCGTCATCTGCTTACACTCCTGACTGGCGCTGCGTCAGCCTTAAAAACCCGAACGAGAAGATAAAGGTTACGATGGCAAGTACCACTGAGAGTGCCGCCGTGTAGTAATAGTTGTTGTTGCTGAATGCCGTGAAGTACGCGTACAGGTTTGGTGTGTAGGTGCTGGTGATGCTATTTGATATTTGTGATAGCACCTGTGGCTCGGTAAACAGTTGAAGGGTGCCAATGATGGAAAGGATACAGGTCAGGACAAGTGCGGGCGCGACCATTGGAATCTTAATGTAGCGTGCCACGTCAATACCTGTACATCCATCCAAGCGACCTGCATCCGATAGCTCTACAGGGATGGCCTGGAGTGCTGCGAAGATAATTAACATGTTGTAGCCTGTAAACTCCCAGGTCACAATATTCGCCATCGACCAGAGGATGGTATTGCCTCCAAGCAGGTCTAAATGCACTCCAATCGCCGCAAATCCTTTTACGAACGGGCTTAATTGTGGTGCGTAGAGAAAGCCCCAGATCAGTGCTGCCACTACCCCCGGCACTGCATAAGGGATGAAGAACGCGATACGGAAAAAGCTTTTGAAACGAACCGCTGCAGAGTCAAGCAAGAGTGCAAGGAGCAGTGCTAATGCTAACATCACTGGTACTTGTACAATGCCGAATAGCAAGAGACGCCCTATACCTTCAAAGAATTTTGTATCGACGAACACATCGTGATAGTTTCCCAGGCCATTGAATGAAATGGTCGGTGCCCCTAGACCGAGGCCGCTACGCTGCGAGCGGAAAAGACTCTGATACACTGCGTAAAAGATGGGAATGATGAAGAACATGAGAAAGAAGATGCCAAAGGGGACAAGAAAAAGATAAGGAGTAATTGCTCGACGCGTGATATATTGCGTTCTGCGTTGTCGCCCCGTTGCGACTGTTGGCCCAACGTGTGAAGAGGTTGTTTCAAGAGCCATAGCTAAAATTCCTCTCTGTGATGATCCTCTAATTTGGGAGAGAGAATCGTGTTACAAAATGTGGTCAATCTGTAGAAGCCCAAGCAGGGAGACCACAAAGGTCTCCCCTATCAATCCTACATGTAGGGAGACCTCTGCGGTCTCCTGCCCCACATTGCTAGGAACTGACGCTAAAACCTTGCTTTTTCATCTGCGATATTGTGCTGTTTTGCACAGCATCGAGCGAGGCGGAGAGCGTTGTTTTACCATCAACCGCGTTACTGAAGTTGTCGCCAAGGTCCGTGAAGACCTGGTTCATCGTTGGCCCCCACTGGAAGTTCACATCGACGTTATTGGAGGCATCTTTGAAGGTACTGTAGATGTCTTGACCGCTGTAGAACTTCTTGAGTGTGTCGCTGGCTGACGTATTTAATGCCGACGAAAGGGCTGGATACAGTTGAGCCGTCGCAACCATACTCTTTACACTGTCGGAATTAGAATTAAGCCACATAGCGAACTCGGTTGCCTCTTTAGGATGTTGTGTGTTTTTGAACACAACCGTTGTCGAACCCCCCCAGTTACCTGCGACATTTTGACCCGCAGACCATTGTGGCATCGGCGCAACCGCCCAATCGCCAGAGGTGTTGGGAGCATTGGAGAGAATAGTGTTCGCACCCCAGACCGCTGAAACCCAGGTCGCGGCACCGCCATTTTGTAGGTCGTTGTACCATGCCTGCGAGAAGTCAGGATCAGTCTTGACGAGTTTCTTGTCGAGCAAGCTCTGCCAGTAATCTCCCACTTTTTTCGAGGCGGTATCGTTGATACCAACTGCCCACGATTGACCGTTAATACGGAACCACTTCGAGCCAGCCTGCCAAGCATAACCGATATATTGGCCCGCTTCCTTTGGTGGGAAATCCGTGATGTAGTACTGTGAGTTGGCCGCGTGCAGTTTTGCCGCCGCCGCCGCGTAGTCATCCCACGTCTTAGGTACCGCAATGTTGTACTTTTTGAAGAGGTCGGCGCGGTAGAACATCGCCATTGGGCCTGTGTCCTGTGGAATAGCGTAAACAGCACTACCCTGTGTTGACTGGCTCCATGTCCACGGCACGAACTGACCCTTTATCGAGCTAGCGTTATAGGCCGACATGTCGAGTAAGCCGCCCGTACCTTCAAATGTTGGTAGAAACTGGTACTCAACCTGCCCCAGATCGGGGGCATTTTTTGCTTGAATCTCTGTGAGAAACTTGGCATAGGTGCCGTTGTTGCCAGCAGGAACAGACTGCACCGAGACCTGAATATTTGGGTGCGAATTGTTGAACATGGCAACCGCTTTGTCAACACCAGGGACCCAGGATGCAAATGTGAGCTTTACCATGCCCCCACTACTACTACCAATATTGCCAGTGGATGGGCTACCTCCGCATGCCGCAAGTGGTGCTATGACCGTAACTGCGAGAATGAGTAGCGCGAACTGTGACAGAGACTTCCAACGGAATGAGGAAAGAGAGTGCATTCAAGCCCTCCTTTGGACCTATGAACGTACATTTGGTGTACGTTATAACACGCTGTCTACACTGAACATATTTCGAGGTTGCCTTTCCATAACTCTTCTTTAAGCTATGGTAACGCTTCCAAACATAAATACGTACAAATTGGGCACTTTATCACACTTTAATTGGAGAGTAACATGGCAATACAGCTATGTCAATGTGTGCAACTTCTGCCTCATCGTTTAGGTTATTGTAAGGTTGCTTCGTTTGGCTGCAAGTTACGTATCAGGCAGAAGCACCATAATCAGACTGATGAAATTTACCATGCGAGAAAGATAGGTTGTTAAGAACGAATGGAAGTCAACGGCACCATGCCTGATGAGTCACGGGATAGAGAACTGGAGACGACAGAGCATACGCTCGAACCAACAATTGTGCAGAAGAAGCGGTCACGTAAGCGCAACATCACGATTGTTATTGGAGTAGGCGTGCTGAATGTCGGCCTACTCATAGTGTTGGTGATGCTACTTGTCACGCCATCTCAGCAGGCCAGCAACAATGCTTCTCCATCGACGAACAACGGGAATAGTGCAATGCTAGGTAAGCAGGCACCTGATTTAACTCTCGCATCCGCCAGTGGCACGCAGAAAATTCCCTTTTCGCACTATAGAGGTACGCCCGTTGTTCTCAATTTCTGGGCGACGTATTGTGCCCCCTGTCAGGACGAGACGCCATTTTTGCAAAAGAATGTGTCAAAGATGCAGGCGCAAGGTGTAAAGTTCATCAGCATAGACGCAGGCGAGAGTTTGGGTGTTGTCGATGCATTCAATCAAAAATATGGTGTTGCTTATACAAGTGTGATAGATACTGTAACAGGCAATACGTCTATCGACTATGGGGTCACGACCTTTCCAATGACGTTTTTTATTGATCGTCAGGGAACTATCAGAGCCACATGGAATACGTCGCTGGATGATACAAGTCTCAAGAGCGGTTTGAGCAAAATCACGTCATGATGCTCGACGTGGCGTCAGTGCTATTTGTGATTGTGCGGGTCGCTCATATAATTGCAGGGGCAGTTTGGGTTGGTGGTAGTGTCATGTATCTTGTTGTTGTCATTCCTGCGCTACGTTTAGGTGGAGCCACTCCCGTAGTTGTAGGCAATGTGGCGAACCTATTCAAGCGTATGGTCAATATTTGTATCGGCGTGCTACTGTTAACGGGTGCGTATCTCACGTTTGATCGTCTCACTCAGACGACGCTCGGTATGCCCTATCTCGTAGTATTGGGACTCAAGTTAGTGGGTGCTATCGGGTTATTTGTGCTTGCGTTCTATATTGGACAAAGCAATATTCGGCGCTTAGCAAAACGCACAACGCGGCTCTCGAAGGTTGCGCCGCAACTCATGCTAGCTCTTGGTATACTGGTATTTATTCTCGGTGCGATTCTCAATCAATTATTCACGTTGACCGTCGCATCGCATTGACAATTATCATGTTTATTTAACCATCTAAAGAGAGAGGTTACAACAGTGCAGTCGGCCATAAATACCCCTACAGTTAAGGCACCAGCAGGAGTACCACAACGTAAAAAGCGTGTCCCGTTGAGTTTTTTACTTGCAGGTATAGCCGTTCTTGGCGCCGTTCTCTATCTTGTTTTCATCAATACACAGGCAAGTGCCGTTTACTATATGACCGTGACCGAACTACACAATTGTACGATGTGTACCACGCAATCTGTGCGTGTTGCAGGCGTTGTGCAGGCGAATACAATAGTACGCGACAATGCTAACCAGCGCATCTCTTTTGTAATTAACGATGGCAAAGCGACGTTGCCCGTGAGTTATAGTGGTGTCGTGCCTGATATCTTTCGCGCAGGCATCCAGGTTGTGGTTGAGGGAAAATACAGTGGCAAAGGGGCATTTCAGGCACAAACACTACTTGCGAAATGTCCATCCAAATTTCAGTCAGCGACGCCAGCAGCGCAATAATGGTAAGCCATTCCTTGCATTCTGTCTGACGCGAAGCGTAGAACGAAGTCTTCCTTGCATTCTGTCTGAGCGAAGCTAGAACGAAGTTCGTTGACAGAATGTTTAAGGATAATGTTGGCAGTCTGAATAACAATAAGGAAATAATTTATCGTGCATTTTTCAGATTTAGGTACTATTGCACTTATTTTAGCGTTAGGCTTCTCAGTATTAGCAATAATCGTCGCCGTTATCGGTGCTGTGCATCGTGTTCCCGAATCATCACTGGCATTGCTACAGAGCGCGAAACGTAGTGTGCTTGCGGTTGCCTTCTTCTTGCTCCTGGCCTCTTACGCCTTGGTCGAATCATTCCTGACGCATGACTTCGGTATGAAGTACGTCTCCGATCATTCTAGTCTGTCGATGGCATGGTACTACACCACCTCGGCATTTTATAGTGGACAGGAGGGATCACTGCTCTACTGGGGTTTGATGCTGAGTGTTTTTTCCGCTATCTTTATTTTCACATCGCGCCGCGTCTCTGTTGTCCTTGTTCCCTACATTATTGTGACGTTGATGGCTATCGAGACTTTTCTGCTCTTTGTGTTGACCTCTGTCTCGAATCCTTTTGTACGTATCTCTGGCCCCGCCCTAGCCGATGGTGCTGGCCTCAATCCGTTACTCATGGACCCTGGCATGCTGATTCACCCACCAATGCTGTTGATGGGCTATATGAGCTTTGCCCTGCCATTTGCCTTCGCAATTGCCGCACTTGTTACAGGCAAGCTCGATAGCGAATGGTTACGCTCAATACGTCGCTGGACTCTAGCCGCGTGGTCAATTCAGACGGCGGGCCTTATTCTCGGCGCATGGTGGGCCTACCATGTTCTTGGTTGGGGTGGCTACTGGGGATGGGATCCAGTAGAAAATGCTGCGCTGCTACCCTGGTTGACCGCCACCGCATTCCTGCATTCGACAATGGTACAGGAGCGGCGTGGCATGCTCAAAGTCTGGAACCTGGTGCTGGTGATAGCCTCGTTCGCGCTGTCAATTTTCGGTACCTTTGAAGTGCGTAGCGGCATCATTAGCTCTGTACATTCGTTCGCGTATTCCGCGATTGGCTCGTATTTCCTGGCATTTTTGATCGTTATTATTGTCGTATCAACGGCTCTCTTTTTGTATCGTCTGCCAAAGCTCAAACCCGAGCAAGAGTTCGACTCTGTAGTTTCGCGTGAGGGTGTCTTCTTGCTCAACAACCTGCTCCTCATTGGTATAACCTTTGCAACATTGTGGGGCACGATTTTCCCGCTTATCTCTGTGGGGCTACGTCAGCAGACGATGACGGTGGGACCACCATTCTACAACAATGTCAATGGACCGCTCTTTGTCCTACTGTTACTAGCAATGGGAGTCGGTCCTCTGCTCGCATGGCGACGCACTGCCCTTCGTTCACTATGGCGCAATCTCGCTGTACCTGCTGTACTTGCCGCCCTGTGTGCTATCGTCTTGCCTCTCGTTGGTGTTACCGATGTTGCTGCTAACATCGGCTTCTCTGTCTGCACCTTTACTGCCGGGGCCATACTTTACGAATTGTGGCGTGGTATGCGAGTGCGGCATGCACACGGTGAAGCATATCCCGTTGCCTTGTATATGCTTTTCAATCGCTATCGACAGCGGTATGGTGGCTACATTGTGCATCTAGGGCTGATAATGTTGGCTGTCGGTGTGATTGGCTCGCATTTCTTTCAGACGCAGAAGGATATCGTACTCAAATCGGGACAAGAGGTGACGATGGCGGGTAATCGCCTTGTCTACTTCGGCAACATTGATGATAAAGAGCCTGACAGAGAGATCATTGCGTCACAGCTACAAATCTGGCGTAATAACCAGTTGCAGCAATACATCTATCCGGGGCGTACCTTTTACCACAGTTTCCAGGACCAGCCAGCCAGTCAGATATCCATTACCTCTATCGGCCTGAACGACTTTTACGTCGTCTTAGAAAACTTCAGCGGACCGAATGAGGCAACCATTCATATTTATGTGAATCCTCTGACCTCATTGGTCTGGTATGGTGGTTTACTCATGTTGCTTGGTGGTGTTATCTGCTGGTGGCCCGAACGTCGCAAGGTTGTCGTGACACAGCGCGTCGCACAGCCCGCTTCAGCGAAGAAGGTGCTGGCATGAAAACGCAATTGGGGCATATAAAGCTCAAGCCAGGGTGCCCGCAAGGGGACACCCCTCCCATAGACGATGAATCCACTCCCAACACTCTGTTATATGGGAGGGGTGTCCCCTTGCGGGCACCCTGGTTACTTATTAGTGTGTTACTGCTCATTGCGGCTCTGTGGTTATACATGTCTTTTACGGCAGCAACGCATGAGACACCGGACCAGCATGTATATCGTATCGGGGCGCAATTGAAATGTCCGATTTGTCAGGGTGAGTCCGTAGCCGACTCGTCATCGACGCTGGCACAGCAGATGCGCGGTATCATTCGTGAGAAGATACAACAGGGTCAATCGGATCAGCAGATTATCCAGTTTTTTAGTGATCGCTACGGCTCACAGATTGTGTGGGCACCTCAATGGTGGGGCTTCTCACTCCTCGCATGGCTCGTACCAATTGCGCTCCTCCTTGGTGGTCTAATGCTCATCTTCTTTACTCTGCGCGACTGGCATACATCTATAGGGAGTGGTACAACAAATACCGTACAGAAGGCACGCGGTACGAGTCAATTGGCAAGTAGGGGAAGGGAAGAAGAGGCGGAACTTGTCGATCTTGACGAGGAAGAGCTTGCGCGTTACCGTACTCAACTTGAACGTGAACTTGCCGCAGACGATGTTCTCTTCGAGCGAAGCACACAGAATGAAACACAATTGGAGGCGCGCTGATGCTACTTTCTATTCTGCTCGCGAGCGGACTGGGCATTGTTGCGCTTGCCTTTGTCCTTTTTCCGCTCTATCGCTTTTTTCCGGCAAAGAATGTTCGTAACGTGCCACAATCACCAGCCGCAGCGAACATGGCTCAAACAAGTGCTGGAAGCGCGGTAAAAGAGCGTGAGCAGTCGGCGCGTAGCGCATTACAGGAGATCGAGTTAGACTACCAACTTGGCAATATCTCAGAAGAGGACTACAATACACTACGCGAACGCTATGTGCGTCGTGCTCTGGTTGCGCTGAAGTCACGCTATGATAGTGAGCAAGACGAGGCTGATACTGTGGCGGCAGGGAATCGTGACAAAGAGCTTGACGATCTCATCGAAGAACAGTTACGCAAACTAAAGGAACAAGGAACTGATGCAACGGACTGAACAGAGATATCCATATTTTAGGATCGAGAACAACGGGCGACCACAAGGGATCGCCCCTACTATACATGATATCGCAGAGCCTTCACGACATATGGTAGGGGCGATCCCTTGTGGTCGCCCGTTTTCCCCATCCCCTCTCTCATTTTCCTCTGTATATTTTAGAAGTATCTTTATGCTCTGTATCCTCGCGTCATTCCTGTTTCTTCCGCTCTCGGTTTCGGCTCATACGCTTGCGAACAATGGGCGTATCACCGGACAATTGCTCGATGGCACAAAAAAGAATGCACCTCTGGCGGGACAGCAGGTGACGTTACAGGAGGCGCAGGGCGCAAATTCACGCGACCTCTCGACCGTTACCTCGGACACGCACGGCAACTATAGCTTTGCGAACTTATCGACGGACAAGACTATCAGCTACGCTGTCTACAAGCAGTATCAAGGGGCACAGTATGTCAGTGATGTCGTCACATTCGCCAATAATCCGACGCAACAGGTGAACTTGACCGTCTACGATGCTACAACAAGTACTGCTAAGATTGCGATATTGCAAAACACTATCTTGATGCATCAACCGGACGCGCAAAAGGGCACGATAAGCGTCTCGGAGATACTCTCGTTTCGTAATCTGGACTCACATACGTATGTTGGTTCCTTCGATACCAGCAAAGGCAAGCCGAATACGCTCCGTTTCTCGCTTCCAGGCAATGCAAGAAATCTAACCCTCGGCACAGGCTTCGATGGCTATCATACAGCACAAGTTGATCTTGGCTTTGCGACCGATGCCGCTTTGCCACCAGGTATTACGCAATTTTCGTTTTCCTATCAGATAGCGTATAGTGCCGCTACCTATGATTTTCGTTATGTGAACGTCTATCCTACAGTGGACCTGTCATTGCTAATACCACCCTCATTGCAGGTTGACCCTGGCTTTCTCACCAATGCTGGTATCACCAACTCTGGTAACGATTCTTACCGACTCTATAAAGCAGAAGCCTTGCTTGCAAATGATGAGGTTCATGCAAGTCTCGCCGGACTACCAACGCAAAATAGCAGTACAAGCGCTGGCACAATACTAAACACGAACATTATCTGGCTCATCGTTGGCGTGCTTATTCTGCTGGCGATTATCGCCATAATTGGCTATCTTACCAATCTACGCGGACGCAAAAGAGCAGCCACTACGCGCAATCGTGGCAAACAAGCTACATCCGCAACGAATGTCAGGACAAAACAGTCGGCGAAGGTACATAAAGAAGTTGTTTCAGCAACGCCAAAAGATAGGGAAGATGCCTTACTCCAAGAGTTGCTCTCACTTGACAAGGCATACGAGTCCGGCAAGCTTTCCAAAGCTGCATACAATGAGCGTCGCGCCAAAGCTAAGGCGCGTCTCCGTTCTATCATGAGCGAACAGGAGGCGGTGCGTCGGTGAACACGTTATCCAACAATGCCTCAGTCGATGGTAGGGGTCTGATTTATCACCCCCAATCGCCCACAGGAGAGATTGAACATGTTGAAGCAGGCTCCTACGTAAGTATCGCTAGCCTGAAAAAAAGTTATGGGCTGAAACCGATTTTACGTGGTATAGATATAACGATACAGCAGGGTGAGCGGGTTGCCCTCCTAGGTGCCAATGGAACAGGGAAAACAACGCTGCTGCGTATCTTAGCTGGTTTGAGTAGACCGAATGCAGGAACTATCTCTATCGAGGGGCTGGATCTTTTGCAAGACGCGCAGGCGATACGGCGGCTCGTTGGCTTTGTGGCTCACCAGCCTTATCTCTACGAGGAATTGACGGCACTGGAAAACCTGCTCTTCTTTGGACGCATGTATACGGTAGAACACGCTCAGGAACGTGCGATACGGCTTATGCAGCGTGTCGGGCTGGAAAAGCGCATGCGTGAGCGCGTAAGCACCTTTTCGCGTGGTCAGGTACAACGCCTTGCGTGGGCGCGAGCATTGTTGCATTCACCACACCTGCTCTTATTGGACGAACCTGATACCGGACTTGACCAGGAGGGCTATGCTCTGATTGATACCCTGTTGCAGGAGCATACAGCACGTGGTGGCACAACACTTTTTACAACGCACTCATTGGAGCGTGCTTTGAGCCTTGGTACGTCAATCATACTGTTGAACAAAGGACGCGTAACCTATCGGCATAGCACAGAGGCATTAGTAGTAGAGGAATTGCAGCGTGTCTATCAAAAGGCGGTGTTAGCATAGATACAACAAACACGCCGCGTATCTTTTTCGCGCACGTCTGGGCAATCCTGGCAAAGGATGTACGTTACGAGTTACGTAGCAAGCAGACCTGGACCAGCATGGGTATGTTCGCCTTGCTCGTACTGGTAATCTTCAACTTCGCCTTTGATTTGCATGTCGATAATAAGTCTGCTGTTGCTCCGGGCGCGTTATGGGTTGCCTTTATCTTCGCGAGTTTGTTAGGATTGGGGCGTACCATTGCTGCCGAGCGGGAGCAGGGGTCAATGGATCGCCTGTTGTTGTGTCCGGTTGACCGCAAAGCTATCTATCTTGCTAAGCTGCTAGGAAATTTGCTCTTTATCGGTGTTGTTGAAATCATTGCCTTGCCTGTCTATGCTGCGCTGTTCGATGTGCCGCTCTTTGCTGGGAGTTTAATCCCAATCGTGCTGCTCGGCACACTTGGCATTGCGATTATCGGGACGCTCTTCGCGACGATGGCGGCGGCGACAAGAGCCAGAGAGTTGTTGTTGCCTATTCTCGTTTTCCCGTTGATTGTGCCCGTTGTCATCGGTGCGGTTCATGCCACAGAAGCTTTGCTTGTGCCCACGTCGAATGAACCGTCCTGGCTTGGACTTATTATTGCGTTCGATATTATATTTTTGAGCGTCTCGATGCTCACTTTTCAGTATGTTATAGAGGAATAAACGTATGGCTCTTGCAAATAAAGAGACAACAGGGAGTACACAACGGCAAACTTCCCCTGGTGTGAAAGGGACGCGACTACCCATAGTCTCGTTTATCATTGGTGGCCTTGCTTTTGTTGCTATCATGGTGGCTATCCCAATGGCCTTTCTATATGCGCCAACCGATGCTGTTCAGGGACCAGCGCAGCGCATTTTCTACTTTCATATACCAATCGCATGGATAGGCATGCTGGCCTTTGTCGTGATGGCTATTGCCAGTATCGGCTATCTCTGGAAGCGCGACGAGCGTCTGGATTGGGTAGCGCGTGCCGCCGCCGAGATCGGCACTGTTTTTATCACGCTTACCCTCATCACTGGCTCCATTTGGGGGCGCACGACATGGGGGACATGGTGGTCATGGGACCCCAAATTGACAGCCTCGCTCGTCCTGTGGTTTATGTATATCGGCTATCTCATGCTGCGTAGCTACATGGGGCGCACACCTGCCAGTGCTAATGCTGGTGCTGTACTTGCCATCATCGGCGTGTTCGATGTGCCGATCATCTACGAAGCCGTCAACTTATGGCGTGGCTTGCATCCAGCAGCACAGGTAGGTGTTGCAGGAGCCTTGCCGTCAGAGGTTGTCACAACCCTCATGGTCTCGCTAGCTGGCTTCACGCTGCTCTACGCCTTTCTGATGATACAGCTCTACCAGTTCCAAAGACTACAAACGCTCGCTCAACGCCTGCGTGCAACCGTCGAATACGATACGTTATAACAGGGGTTCCTACAGAAGCTTTTAAGAGGATTATTATGCAAGCTTATTTAGTTGCCGCCTATGCAGTTGCATGGCTCGGCCTTTTCATTTATCTCGCGGTCGTCGCACTACGCATTCGTGGTGTACGTACCGAACTTGTCGCTGTCGAAGAACTTGTGCGCGAACAGCAAGAAAAACAACAACAACATAGTCAACAATAAGGACAAAAAACTATGGATATTAAAGAGCGCGTCAACGAAACCGTTGCATCAGCGCGTGCAGGGAGCAAAGCACCTGCCAGTCCACTACGGACTATCATTCTTATCGTTGGAGATATTATCGTATTTCTCATCTTCGCCGCCATTGGGCGACGAAGCCACAGTGAAGCAGGGAACGTCTTTGGTATTGCCATCACAGCCCTACCGTTCGCCGCTGCTTGGTTCCTTGTTTCGCCCTTAGTGGGGGCATTCAAGCGCGGTCTCGAATATACAACTGGCAAAATGTCTCTACGAACACTTTTAGCATGGCTTGCGGCTTGGCCTATCGCGATGCTGTTTCGTGGTGTCTTCGTTGACAAAGGCGTGCCACCGTGGACATTTGCACTTATCACCCTTGTTACCAACACCATCCTGTTGCAGGTGTGGCGCGTCCCGTTCTCCCTCTTTTTCAAGAGACGCAAACCGTAGGAGATAGACAAAAAGATGATGCATGGAAAATATTTTCCATGCATCATCTTTTTGTCTATCTCCTACGGTTTGCTAACAGCCAGTTGTAGGACTATGGAAGAGCGTTCCCAGGTAGTCATACCGTCCTTGATAGGCTTGTGACGGTGACTCGTGAGCAAACCAGGAGAAGAAGACCTCATCCTGGAAATTTAGACCCCCTACCCTGAAAACGGTCCCGACCGCAGGATCACCAACCTCAAGACCACTGGAACAGCCATAATTCGGTGCATACCAATTTGGCGTGGCGTTATTGGTGAACGGATCATTGCCCCACTCGGCAACCTCATGACTCATTGCTTCGATATCATGGAAGACGCTTCCCGTCTGATCCCAGCCAGCATACGCATAGGTGTAGGTGCTGCTACCACTTTGTACTGCTGAATGGTAACCACCGATGCAGCAACCATTGGTTGGGTCCCCCTGATACTGGTAAACACTGGCCGCCGCCAAGATAACCAGGTGTCCTGCTGCACCATTACGTACCGCCAATGAATCAGCTTTAGGTGAGAACCAGTTGATATCTACGTAGCCAACGCGCTGTCCAGAGACAACCTGCGTTGAGCCAGAGGCAGAGGGAACAGAAAGGGTGACGGCAGACTTCACGGTTGGTGTCCCTAGCAACACATGGTATGCGGGGCTGGTGCTAGAGACGGGCTTCCAAAACTCACCACGCTGGATGGCGTCCAGGTACTGCGTGTTACCAGTAGCGAAACTGGCACTCTTGAAGAGAGCAGACCCTGTGAGGCTACCTGTAATAGTGCTACCGCTTACAGATGTGCCATCAGCGAACTTAAAGATCAGCGGGATAATATCTACAGGTGTAGTCGAAGTCTTTGAACCGCTATGTGGGTTGGTTCCAATCATCGTATAAGGATAGCTTTGTCCCTGATAGGAGAAGGAAGAGGACCAGGTTGGCAAACCTGTTGTTGCACGACGAAGGAGAGGATCATTTGTTGATTTCGACCCAAGCTGATGCAACTCTATGCTCGTATAACGAAGTTTACCATGAGTAACAGTGGTGGGTGTGGCGGCGTTGGCGCGAACATTTGCTATGCCTATCCCCCCGACAAGAAAGGTCAGCATGACCACCAGGGGAACTAGGCGAAAAAGGATATGTGTCTTTTTCATAAGTAATAAGGCTCCTTTTCTTGAAAAGCAATACGACTTAACGGGTATGTGTCATCTTTTAGAGATAGCTTCACTTCTAATACGGTGCTTTTGTATCCCCATAGATACAGTTGTGAGTGAGCTAAGCATTCTAATTTGCTTGCAAGCTATGCAAGTCACATTGCTTTGTGATGACATACCTTGTCAGAAAGAGTAACATATTTCGCTTCCTCGTCACTTTCATGGAGAAACCCAAAAAATAGCATATTCCTTACGTCTATGAAAAAGCTAAAGTGTTTTAGACGAAAAATGTAAAAAACTGAGCGTATTTAAGAGGGTTTTTCTTCTTAGACGTAGGACGAAAGAGTTTGTGCTGAAGGAAGATGTAAAAGACAGCAGTAGGTACTTTTTGCAGAACAAATAGCTGTATCTTATATAATTCTTATGTAATAACGATTATGGAAAAATTACAAATATCGACTACAATAAGCTCATGAAAAATAAGAATATTGCATAGAAATTGCATAAAATATAGTTTTACGGCGACTATAGTAATATACATGAGTTGTTACCACGAATGCTCTCTAAGAAAGGGAAAATCATTGCCTTCTTAGAGAGCATTTCTGGCATTGCTATGCAGGTTTCGTTGTTGTCAGTGGCACAACGAGATCACCGTGCGTACCACAGGAGGTGAAGCGTAGCGTGTTTTGCTCTTTAGTGACTCCTGTGCAGGTCACTGTGGTCGTGTTTTTAGAGGGATGAGGAACAATCTGATGCTGTATTGTATCTGAGACAACACATGATGTCGCTGTCTTGTTTGTGACGAGCGTATGCGTTGTGAGTGTATCGACGCCATTGGCTGTAAAGGTCATTGAAGCGGGTTGACACTGCTGAAACGCTTGCCAGAAGCAATCGCCCGTCTGCTGTGTTGATGTAGCTGTTCCCATATCTTTGCCAGGTCCCTGCCGAATTGTGCCACAATTCTTCGCCTGTACCGGTGTCGGGCTAGCAGAAGAGCCAGTCGTGGTCGTAGTAGACCCACATGCAATGAGTCCCACGGCTAGCAGCAATGCTAGTAGAGACAAGCCAAGGCATTGAGCGAGGAAACATATCTTTCTTCTATACATGAGTTTTTTTCCTTTCTTATCTTTACATACCCCTCTAGTGTACCTGCTATAAAGACGACATGTATTCCAAAAAGTTCCCGCACCGTTTTTTATTATGCTCTTTTTTGCTACCCTGTTTATCCCAGCAACGTATATTTTATGGAACTTTGATATGAAAGAAGGAGCATACGAGCAGAGAGGAAGAGTTTCATGAGCAACCAGGAGCAGCAATTTTATAATTCTGAACACTATCCACCGCCTCAGCAACAACAGGGCCAATACTACGAGGAGCGGAGCAACGTTAATGTTGACCCACGAGAGCAACAGCAGCAAATGATGTACAGTGGTCATGAATATTACACAGGTCCTGGTGAAAAACTGCAACCTCAGATGCCGAGACGTAGACGAAAAGGCTTTCGTCTGTTCTGGCTTGCGCCTGTCGTGCTACTCTTCTTGATTGGGGCTATGGGCTATGGCTTTGGGCATCACGCACGCTTTGCGGGGTACTCTAAAGACTCAGGAATGAGTCGGTTTTTCACAGTTACTGCCCCAAAACTAGTGGTCAATGATAATGTCGTCTCTGTCCATATTCACTCTAATGGCGACAATAGCAATTCAAAAGAAGCAAACGGCGTTACAATACAAGTAGAGAAAAGCAACAGTTCTGAGCCAGACCCTGTTATTGATTTTGACAAAGGGAGTGGTACTATCACGATTAGAGCTACCGAGCAGGGTTTTAACAGTGATAGTATAGATATTGACATAACGACACCCAGGACGAGTGACGTGCAATTAAATGATAGTAATGGTTCTGTAACAATTGAAGGTATCACAGGAAATATTGACGCGCATACAGCTAATGGCTCGGTAACTGCAGACAACATTGCTGGACAGGCTACACTGTCAGCCGCCAGTGGTTCTGTTGATGTCTCGGATAGTCAGTTGAGTGGTACATCATCACTGCACAGCAACGATGGTTCAATCAGCTACAAAGGCTCACTGGACATACATAGCACATATACTTTTGTTACCGATAATGGTTCTGTCAATGTTTCTTTACCTAATGATGCTGCATTCGACCTGAAAGCCTATAGTGGTAGCGGCTCGATAAACAACGACTTTGGTAGCTACACGGTTGGCGGTGGAACGCGTGCATCACTTACTCTACATACAGGGGATGGCTCGGTTAATATTCACAAGGGGTAACAAAAACATGTCGTGCAGTAACAAAACAGTGTCACTGCACGACATGTTTTTCACTCCTTATTTTGCCTCTATCCAAGCACTTAGCGAAGGAGTATGCTGGTGATAATGTTCATAAGAGTTGCTCGCGATTACTTGCCAGGGTAGCCAGTTGGGGGGAATATCACGGAGGCTGCTTGCATCGTTCAGGTCTGCTTCGGAAAGTTTCTGTATGGCTTGAATGAGTTGCTCGAACACTTGTTGCGCTTCGAGGCGCATCTCTTCGAGTGAGCGATTGTGGTTTTCGGCGACCATTGCGGCGTTGCGTTCTTCAAGAGATACGTTCCAGAGGGGAGAACCAACAAAGGCACGCTGCTGTAGGATACCCACCGTTTCGCGTTCATACCACATCACGTGCGCGATAATATCTTTGACCGACCATTCTCCTGCCACTCCTGGTTGTACCATGCGTTCCTCGCTGATTTGTGCCAACAGTGTCTGCCATTGCTCATGTTCGTTGCGTAACGTTTGGATAAGCGTTGTCTTGTCCATATGTTATAGTTACTCCTTTTTCTATTTGCATCTTCCTATGGCTCTATACAGTATAACTGAGAATAAGGATATATTCTGTCCTATTAAAATATATCTTCATCGTTGTTCAATCTTGCAAGGTAAGACAAATATATGTTGTAATACATGGTAGTTAGGACGTTTGTATATCATATAGATGCGTCACGGATATTCGATGACAAGTAATATCAGGAACAGGAAAACCTGTTCTTTTGCAAATACAGAGAAGGCGATAAAGAGGCAGAGATATGGCAGATGAATCTTCCAATTACCAGAATACTCAAGAACAGCTTGTACTCGAAAAGAAGTTACGCAAGCGTGAGCAACGTCTGCTGGGACGTTTACAAGAGGCGCACACTGCTCATGAGAATGCGCTTGAGCGTTTCCAACGTGCGGAGGCGCGTCTGCTCAAACGTGCGGCCCGTGTACAACGGCTCGAAGCCCGTCTAGCAACGCTTCGTCAACAGATAACGGAGCTTGCAACCGCACAAGTTCCGTCAACAGGTGTCGATGAAACGCTCTATGCAGACGCACTAAGGGAACATACGTCGAGCGAGAATATGTCCGATACACCGCTATTGGAAAATAATCAAGACGCACGCCCTTCTGTCTATGAAACTGAAACGGCTCCGCGAGAGCGTGCGCGAATTACACGCTCTGTTGCTGAGGCTACAGAGGTGGCGGCACGGCTCGCGGTCGAACGCGCCCACGGGGTAGCGATGCGTTTAGCGCATAGGGCGACAGGTCGTCATCTTGTGCAAGAACTACTCTTACTTGAAGCGGATGCTGCCAGAGCCAGTGTTGAAGCTCTCGATGCCGAGCTTGCGGCACAGGAGGCTGAAAAACTGGCAAGTGCGGAACCTCTTGACCTTTCACTGCAGCTCGATACACTTCCTCGTCACGACACACTGCAAGCACTATCTTCGGCTACAACTATTATGGAGGTGTCTAACGATGGAGAAGAGACGACTGTACAGAATGAGGTAATGCCTGAAGTTGTGGAAATGTCTAGCGATGAAGAACAGCCAGTGAGCACTGTCGAAATGCCAGAAAATGAAGAAGGGGCACTTAACATTGTGGAAACATCCCAGGATGGAGCAGAAATGCTACGTAGTGATGAAGAAACAGGAATTCATGCTGGTTTACCCTCGGCAGCGGAGCGGAAGCGCGTGGCGGAAATAGACGAAGAGGAGGAAATGGTCGAAATGCTGTCGTCTATGATGATTGCAGACGTTGCCGCCGCCAATGCTGCAAAAGCCGAGTCACTCGCCGAAGAAGCCAGTTCCCATACTCGTGAGGCGCGGCGGCTGGCGCAGGAAGCCGATACAGTACTCGAACGTGTACGTACTGCTGTTTGCAATGGTACCAGTACGGGTGATGCAGCGCAAGCAATCCTGTTTGATGCGGAACGTGATGCAACACATATGCATGCTCTGCTGGCAGATGCGGAAGCCGCCGAGGAACGCGCCCGTCGCTTTGCGATGGAGGCCGAGGCAGATGCCGAGGTTGCGGAAGGCATGGCCTTTGCCGTAGGAGACCGCAACGAAGACGCGGAAAAGCAACGCGAAGAGGAACCGACATCTCACCCATTGCTGAATGAGCAAGCTCACACAGGCGATACAGGCGAAATGGAATGTCTTGATGCCCGTCAAAATGTGGCCGGGCAAAAGCTTGAAGACGAAGATACTATCGAGACACCAATTGTGCAACAACAACCATAATGACGCTATGTATGACGTAATTGCACGATTCTTGAGTCGGCAAGAGCGTACACAACGTCAAAAAAACGCATTAGCAGAGTCATATCTGCCTCATGAGGATGCTGTTGCACGACGTTGGTGGTCGTTGCCCGTGCATACAACACTACTCCTGAGCAATGGAGGCACCTGCCAGCTTCTCTTTCCGGGGCGTCCTGGTGGGCCAGTGGGACCCGACGTGCGTGATGCTGTGCTGGCTTTTGCACAGAGTGCAGCACAATCGGTTGGCGATGTCGAGTTTCATGTACGTGCGAGCGATTGGGTTACGCACAAACATCATACCGATCCGCGCTACAATGGCGTCGTGCTTCATATCGTACTACTGTGTGATGACGCACACCCGACAATCCGTCAAGATGGCAAAACGGTACCGGTCTGCTCACTTTACGATATTCCTATAGTCAAAAATGTAAGGCATAACGAGAGTGTAGCAACTGTTTGGCCTTGCCATAGCGTCATACATAGTTTGAACTCCGTAGAGCGCGAGGCGTTGTTGCAGCGTGCAGGTCTGTTACGCTTCGAGCAGAAAACGCATGTTTTTGTTGAACAGCTACATGCGACTGGGTACGAAGGGCGTGATAAATCAGGCCCCTACAGCGATTGTCTTATGCTTGCGTTGGCGGAAGGATTAGCATATGGGCGTGACCGCGCATTTTTTCGTGCCGCCGCGCAACATCTGCTTGGTCAAAACAAGCCCATTCCTGAACCACTTGGACGCGCTTCTGAGCCAGCACCGCTCGATGTAAAACGTTTGCATGTGCTATATGCGCTCATTACTAGAAGGCAGCATGTATGGCACCATTTGCGCTCGCTGCTCTTAGATGACTCACACGAAGACGAAGCTACAATAGTGCAGTCATTACGTACATATTTTCATGCCGCAGGTCTCGGTCTTGCCCGTACTGATATACTGTTATGCAACGTAGTTTTTCCATTCGCTGCCGCCGTTGCTCTGCTTGAGCATGATACCATGCTAGGGGTACGAGCGCAGCATTTGTACGAAACACATCCTGGCCTGACTTCAAATACCATCACACGCACGATGTGTACACAACTACAACTTGTAGAGGAGCCATATGGCAGTTGTCGGCAGCAGGGATTACATTATATTTATCAACAAACATGCCGGGCTAAACACTGTGCTGAATGTATGATGGGAAGAAGAATTTTATGAGCAAACATCCACACGAAGAGATACAGACAGAGCAACTTGAGGGCGAACGCTTAGCACGTTTTCTGGCACATGCTGGCGTGGCGTCACGTCGTCATGCGGAAACACTGATTGCCAGTGGACGTGTGCTAGTAAATGGCTCAATCGTCACAACGCAAGGTACACGTATCGACCCTGAGCATGACCGTATTAGCGTTGATGGGAAACCTGTGCGCGGCTCGGTTGCACACGTCTATATTCTGTTGCATAAACCTGCTGGCTATGTTTGTACCGTAAGCGATGAGCATGGACGTCCGACCGTGCTTGACCTGTTACCGCAAGAGCTACGAAGAGTGCGCGTCTATCCCGTTGGCCGTCTCGATGCCGATACAAGTGGCCTGCTCTTGCTGACAAACGATGGCGATTTCGCGCAGCATGTCGCTCATCCTCGGCACTCAACGACGAAACGTTATGAGGCACTTGTGAAAGGTTGTTTAACTGCTGAAGCACTGAATGCGTTGCGTGTTGGTGTGGTGATTACTGAGGATGATGGTGGTCATCATACAACGGCTCCTGCTGTAGTAAGTATCCTGCGTCACGTTGCGGACGACTGTGTGGTCTCACTGACCTTACACGAAGGACGCAAACGCCAGGTGCGCCGCATGCTGACCGCCGTTGGCTATCCTGTCCTGCAATTGACACGTGTCGCGGTTGGTACGCTTACACTCAAGGGTGTTGCTGGTGGAAAATGGCGTTACCTGACCGAGGCCGAGGTAGAGGAATTACGCGCTGAGTAGTAGAGAAGATTCCAAATAGTTCTGTATGATATAATCCCAAGTTGGAACTACCTACTGTCATTTTTTATTGCGCGGAGGAATCATGCATGGCACGTCGGGGCCGGAAAGAATAGCTATTGATGGACCAGCGGGGTCTGGTAAAAGTACGATTGGAGAGCAGTTAGCCCATATATTGGGCTATCTCTATATAGATACGGGGGCAATGTATCGGGCCGTTGCATGGCTTGCTTTGCAGAAAGGCGTGGACCTGCATGATGGGCCGTTGCTGGCACAACTTGCACAAGGAACTGAGATTGTGATTGAACGGCCTACTGTTGACGATGGGCGGCAATACACAGTGAAAATTCACGGCCAAGATATCACATGGGAGATTCGTGATGCCTCGGTGACGCGCTATGTCTCAACTGTATCCACGCACCCGGAGGTGCGTGCTGTGTTACGTGAATGGCAACGTACAATGGCTCAACAAGGGCGTGTGGTTATGGTGGGCCGTGACATCGGTGCTGTCGTATTGCCCGATGCCGAACTGAAAATTTATCTTACCGCGAGCCTTGAAGAACGGGCGCGTCGTCGCTACGCGGAACTTGTAGTGCGTAGCGGTGAACAGAGTCCAGACCTGCCAACACTTCAGGCTTTAATGAGCGATATTCATCGACGTGATGATGAGGACCGCGAGAATATGCGGCCCGCACCAGATGCTATTGTCGTCGAGACCGATGGTTTGAGTGTAGTACAGGTACTCGCCGTTATTTTTAAGTATGTGGAGAAATAAGCATGCAACAAGAACCGGAGGCAAGCAAGGCTGCTCCGACAGAGAAGCCTGACGCTGTAAAAGCCTCTACTTCCTTACCAGAAAAGCCAAAGAAGGCTGCAAAAAATTTATATGAACCGTATGTTACGCCACCTCTCCTCTATAACCTCATACGCTGGGGAATTGCTATCCCTCTTCTCTCGCTTGTCGCACGTATCCGTTTGAAGGGTCGCTACAATGTGCCTAAGCAGGGCGCGTTTCTTATAGCTGCAAACCATCTTTCGTGGACCGATATTCCGTTGGTGCCCCTCTTTCTACCAGGGAAGGTCGTGTACATGGCGAAAGAAGAGTATTTCACCAGCCGCATCGCATGGCTGGTGCGCTTCATGGGAGCCTTTCCTGTCAAGCGTGGTGAGGGTGATCGCCAGGCTTTGCGAGCAGCCGATGGCCAACTCAAGAAGGGCAAGGTCGTGGTGCTTTTCCCAGAGGGTACACGCAGCAAAACGCGAATGCTAGCAAAGGCTCATGCTGGTTTAGGTATGGTCGCACTTCGTGCGGGAGTGCCTGTTGTGCCCGTCGCAATCTGGGGGAGCGAAAAGATTCTCAAGCAATTTCGGCCAGAAGTGACAATCTCCTATGGCGAACCGATAACGTTTAAGACCAAAGGAGCGAAGATGACCCGTGAGGATATCGACAACGCTACCGAAGAGGTCATGCGTGCCATTGCAGATATGTTGCCGCCTGCATATCGTGGCGCGTATGCTGAGGAATAGGATAATTGTAATATTCTAGGATAGCAGATGCAGCAGCGAAAACATTGTTTTCGCTGCTGCATCTGCTATCCTAGAATATTATTGCTCAGAACTTATCATACGCATTTCGGGATGACCTGTGCTACGTTTACGTAGCTCGAACACCCCCTCGCATATCCTTACAAGAGAAGAGAGGTCTTTCTGTCCATACTCATTGGCGTCGAAATGAGTATCAATCTGGTGTAGTGCCAAGCCTAAACGTGAGATAAGCACCCACTCGCTTTCCTTGCCCTCGACAGACCTTTTATACGCCTTCGTGAGGAGCGCGAGTAGTTCTGGACTTGGCTCCGTCATTACCGCGGTAGATACGACAGGTAGCATGGAAATGGGTGTGGGAGCATTATTATAGAGCGTTGTGAGTGGCGAGAGTGGTATGTGTCCCTCGACACGAAGAGGTGCGTGGGTAACGGGAACGCCTCTTGGCGAATGAGTCGGTGGCATAATCTGGTCTGTCGTCAAAAATGCCGTACACGCCTTTGTCAACGCTGGTGATGTTCCTAGACGCCCGATACCGAGAACGACGCAACCAGCGGCCCGTAAACGTTGTACGAGTGGTGTGTAATCGCTGTCACTGGTGACGATACAAAAATGGTCGATATGGTCACGATAAAACATATCCATTGCATCGACAACAAGGGCGATATCAGCCGCGTTCTTATGGGAAGAAGTGACCTCCGTATGATGGATTTGCTGAAGCCCATAGTGCAGGCTTACCTCTTTCCAGCGTTGCATCGCTGGCTGTGTCCAGTTGCCATAGACGCGCTTGATTGTCACACCACCAAACTTGCCCGCCTCAACGAGAATTGGTCCAATCAAGTCGGCAGAAATGTTTTCGCCATCAATTAGCAATGCTAACGGGGCAACCTGTGTTGCACGCAAGAAAGAACGTACCACCCGTACTCCATGCGTCGTTATCCAGCGGATAAGTGAACGCTTAGGGTATGTATGGAAGTGTCCGTTCGCTGAAGTATTGTCACTCATCAGTTATACCAACTTCCTTTACACGTAAATACATAGTGTTTTAGCTAGCTTTTCTTAGACGAAAGAGCTAGCTAACTACAAATTATGTAACCTTATTACTCATACGCATGAAGGATAGCGGAAGTTGCTTGAACATAACGGCAGGTTGTAGAGGCTGTTTTATGAGGTAAAATCAGAATCTATGTTAAGATGCTAAGTCGGCAAACTTCTAACAATCTAAAGCATTATCTCAAGTTTGTAGTTGTACTACATGGAAACAGTCAACTTGACTTCTTGCCAAACAGAAAGAGCATATTGACGATAATAGTTGCGACAAAGAAAAGCAGAAAGAAGGTGAAGAGCAAAGGAAGCAGATACGGTGGGGGCTTATAATCGTTGGGTTCATTATAAAGCGAGAAGAGGTGAAAGCAATTTGAATCACAACAAGAAATGTTATAAGTAAGAAAAAGAGAGAAACTATTGCGAGTGCTAAACGCTGACCAGAAGAAGGTTTTCCGTGCTGCTCCTGAGGAGAAATTTTTAGCATGTCCGCTCGATGCCAACTCTCATGATAGCCACTCGTCATATTTGTTTGTTCTCTATAGCCTTCGGGAGAGGGCATTTGTTGATAAGACATGTACTTTCCTCATTTCTCTTTAATTGTATGTTAGCTTGCTAAGGTAACTAGTATACTGTTTCTCATAAAGAGAAACAAGGAATAATAGAGATATTTACTCAACCTTTTAGTAATTATGCATCTGTATGAGTAGTGAAGGTGTTGTCCAGAGTTATCTTCCCATTTGGCACATTTGCTAGTTGCTGGTTTGTGACCATGTAAATAGTATAGAAGAAAATGTACAAAAATACATTTGTATATACAAAGCCGAAACAATGTAAAAGAAAGTATATCGATATGCATATATGTCTTTTATTACCACCGCTTAATACAACAACAAATTATATCCTTTGTCATGCTGGACAAATCAAGAAAAAAGGACAAGTGGGGCAGCGGCTCGGTTCGGCTGGTTTTGCTGGAAACTCGTTGCGCTCCATTGCCTGTACCGCTTGCACGATCTCATCGTAAAGGCTTTGTTCTTTTTTGGTGGTCATGCTGATTGGCACGGCTTCACCTGTACTCATGTTGTGGCTGTACAATTTTGGGGTTTGTCCTGGGAAGTGCTGGCGATAGGCGAGCGTATAGAAGAGTTCGCGTGCCTCTGCTGTCGGTTTGTCTTTTTGTTTGCCAAAGCGTGTACGTTTGAACGATGGGGTCGCTGTAGCTGATGTAGATGCCTGTTGTTGTTGTTGCGGTGCTATGTGCTGCTCCATCTCGACACGATCAACCGTTACCTGCACCGTCTTACCGTTCACTTCAACGGAATAATGGGGATGTAGTTCCCATGATACATCAGAATGCCGTGCTAAATCCTTCTGCACCGTCTCGACTACTTCGTGTCCGTGTCGTTCATAAAATGTCGCGAAGGGTGTTTCAGAACCTCCAAGTTCGTGCCAGTTTTGTGTGTAAAGTGCGCGAACCTCTTCTGTCGAAGGGGTATGTTCCTGTACTCCTTGTATCTGGTTACGTAGTGTCTCAACCGTTTTTTGTGTCGCTTGCCAGAAGAGGCGATAACCGTCTTCCTCGTCGTCCAGGTGGTAGAGTGTTCTATAGGCATATTGGCGTGGGCAGCGCAGATACGCTTCGATTGCTGAAGCTGTCAGTGTTGTTGGTTGCATCGCCGTGACAAATGATGGGCTTAATGGTGTTCCTGGTGCAGTTTGCGTATCTGTACTTTCTTGCTGTACAGGTACCTCTGAACTTTGAAGCCACGTGGTTTTTATGATACGTTCCTCTGGCAGACCCGCCTCTAATGCGTCCAGATAGAGCGAACGCTTATAATTTCGCTTGCCATAACGTTCACTATAACTCAAGATAACTTGATCTCGTGCGCGTGTCACCCCGACGTAAAACAGGCTCGACTCACCGCTTTCGTGTGTTTTGCTTTTATCCTCTGCATCCTGCTCCTCAACCATGCCTGTAGGTGCTGTGATAGGACTGCTCCTGGCGGTTGTGGGAAAGCGTTGCTGTACTAGCCCTGGTATATAAACAAGAGGAAACTCTAGCCCTTTGCTCGCATGCACCGTCAACACGCGTAACATATCGGCCTGTGCCTCACCGTTCTCTTCATCGCTTTGCTGATGATTGACGCCATCTTGCCGCAACAGGACGAGCAGGCTAAGATACTCCAGAAAACCTCGTACCTGTTCGTCCAATGGCAACGGTTTCTCGTTATGTGATGGTGTGGAGGGCGCGTTGGACGCTTCAAGATTCCTGCTTTGTTGCTGATCGTAGTGTCGTGCCAGTTGAAGCAAGGTATCGTAATCGGCCAGTCGTGTATCTGTATCAGCAGAGGAAAGCAGATCGCGCATAATTGTAGTTTCGAGAAAGAGATACTGCGCCAGGAGTGACCAGGTCGAGATTGTCTTACTCGGTTGCAGATTGTGCAAGATATCTGAGAGATGCAGCAGCGAATCACGTCCCTGTGTACTGATGGTAAGAGGTAGTTCACCATTGTAGAGCAAGACGCCAGGGCTGGTCTTTTGTTTGTGTGCCGCTAAGAAAAATGCCTCGATATCGTCCTGAGCAAGTGGGTGATCGCTCTGCCGCGCAAGACGTAAGAGACCAGAGCCGCTCAAATCGGTCATGAGCAACAGGATAGCGACAACATTTTTGATATGCTCTTGTTCAAATATGCCACCACGCTCGCTTACAGGAAGACCTGCGCTTGCCAGTGTGCGCGAAATTTTTTGTACCTGTGCGCGTGTGCGACACAGAACAATCATATCCTTATAAGTATAACCCTGTGTATGTTTCTCTTGAATGTCGCGCACCAGACCATCTAGCTCGGCGACTTCATCTGCTGCCTTTGCAATCTTAACGTAGGTAACATCTTGTGTCAGACGTACTGGCTCATTTTTTCCTGGTTCCTGCCCCAACTCCAATTGCATGCAACGGAACGACTCCGCGATACGGACTAGATCGGGGCGCGAACGATAGTTACGACTGAGCGGCAGCACTTTCGCCCCTGGAAAATCATCCACGAAGCGCGTAATATTCGCGGGCGAAGCTCCACGAAATCTATAGATAGCCTGGTTTGCATCACCCACGATCCAGACGCGTCGCTCCTTGCCTGCCAGCACCTGCAAAAGTACGCTACTTGCGCGGTTCACATCCTGGAATTCATCGACGAGTATATGCTGGTACTGCTGTTGTTGGGCATGTAAAACCTCTGGCTGCTCCGTGAGTAATTGGATTGCCTGCACAAGCAAGCCACCAAAATCGGTATCGCCGCGCTGTGCTAACGCCTCTTGATAGAGAGCGTACACGTGTGCAATTTCGTTCGCCTTCTCCGCTTGCTGTATCGCTTCGTTGTCATGTGCGTTATTCAGCATCGCCTGAGCTAAACGTGTATAGTCTGCTGACGAGACCAATTCATCTTTTGCACGCGAGATAGCCTTGAGCATATCAGGAAAGTAGTGTGCGGGTGTGTGAATGAGCTGGTAATGACGTAATTGTAACGCAGAAGCCCGTTGGCGCAAGAGAAAGTAGCCCTCCGCCTCGTCGATCAATGAAAAATCAGGACGTAATCCAATGAGTTGTGCGTATTGACGGAGAAGATCGGCACAATAGGCATGGAATGTACTCACTTTAGGCAGTGGCCCCGTAATAACCTGTTGTAATCGCTCCTCCATCTCCTGTGCCGCTTTCCGTGAGAAGGTCAGGGCGAGAATGTGTTGTGGCTGGATGCCGAGCGTGTGTACCATGTGTTCGACACGCCCAATCAGTGTGCTTGTCTTGCCACTCCCCGGTCCTGCTACTATCAATGCAGGCGTTGGTGCTTCAATTGCGGCTTGCTGAAATACATCGTGCTTTTTCTGGCTTTGTTTTTCTGTTGCCTGTACGATATTTTCTTTTTGTGCTGCTGGCACATTGTCTACGCGTTTCATAAGTCCAGTAAGGCGATTGAGCAAAGCGGCTGTCGAGACGGCAAACGTTGTGTCGAGACCCGTGGGAGGAGCTTGCTCGACGAGATAGCGTGTGCGTATACGTTCGAGGGGCATCAGCAATTCTGCTGCGAATACATTGGCCGCTAACTCGCGCTGGCTACGGGGGTCGTAGCTCTGTCCAATACCGAGTCGCTCTTGAAATTGTTGTTGATCCGACACCATTGTAGACTCTTCTTGCACATCGGATTCGCGGCAGAGGCCCTCGCTTGAAGGCGCGAATACGGATTCTTGTGGAGCAGGAACTGCAATGCTAGTACCGAGCAAGCTAGCCATTTCGGGAGTATGGGGGCAATGGAGAAGCGCATGACCTAGCTCATGAGCAAGCGTAAAACGGCGCATCGTTTCAGGTAGACCGTGACAGAGCCAGATAAGATGCTCGTTTTCGTCGGGGTCTACATAGCCGTATGTTCCTTCTGGACGCGTTTCTGAACGAAAGGTTTCAACGTTCAAGCCTAGCCAAGCGGCCAATCCGTCAACAGGCGTTACATCATCTTGCCATGCTGGAAATGTGGTGCGAAAAAGTTGTAGCACGAAACGTGCCATCTCCTCTGCCTCATGTTGTATATGCTCTTCCATGTCAACCTCTCATGCAAAAAATATACTTTTATAATCAAGGCTATTATAGCGTATCCTGTGCCGTTCGTCTGTAGGAAATTTTGCGTGCTAGGGCTATTTAAAAGTCGGATGTGAGGACCAGGGCATCCCCTTGCGGATGCCCTAGAAACGACTTTTAAATGGCCCTGTTGCCGTGCTAGAATTATTGAAAAGTTGGGTATGAGGTAACTCCCCCAAATCACTTACATAGTCTGATATAATAATGCTCATATAGCCAAATTGTTTTCTGTCCTCTTTTGAAAGGTTATAAATACGTGAATGCAGAAGAGATACTCGAAAAAGTGAGAGTAAACACTGCACCGCCGGATGGCTGGGTTGTGTTGCCATTGTCGCGCACAAAAGTTCTGCTCGGTATCGCAGGTTGGTTTCTTGGTATTGTACTGGGATTAGGCTTGTTTATGATTGTCGCTATGACCGTTATCCCTTCTAACTTTCAGCATGGACCAGCGATTGCTACATTCACCGTAGCCTTGTTAGTGGTCCTGCTCTTCGTCGGTCTGGGGAGTATCTGGCAAATCATTGTGGATGTGCGTCGTCTGTTAGAGGCAGAAAAGCATGTGATTGTTATTACGCCCCAGGATTTTGTGAAGCAAGAGGGCAACAAAATTATAACGGTGCCGCTGATGTACATTCGGTACGTGACTGCTCGTGGCACACCGCCACCTGATCGGACAGTAGCGAAAGAGCCGATGCTAGCGCAGATACCGCGAATGGGAGAGCGGATCAGCGGCTTTGTCTTAGGTCACAGTGCTACACGCGAGGGTATGCGTCAGCACCGTAAACGCAGGCGTACTCCTACAACACTTGCATTTGTGGATACACGGACAGATGATGAGGTTGTTGTTCTCAATGATGGCTCGTATGGTGATCCATTTATGATTGCGGCCCTGCTAAAACAATATGCTGCTTCTGTCATGTAAGTTTTTGATAGGTGAAAAGCGATGGAGAGTAGCATGTTATTAGCAATTGATATTAGTAATACTAACATCAAATTTGGCCTCTATCAGCAGGAGACCATGAAGCACCACTGGGTTGTCTCGACGATGAGGCAACGCACAACCGATGAATATGCAATGGAACTGTTCGGCTTGATGCAGCATGTAGAGTACAAATTTAGCGATATCGACGACATCATTGTTTCGAGCGTTGTGCCACCTCTTACACCCGTCTTTCGCGACCTTGCGCTACGCTATTGTAATAAGGAAGCCTATTTTGTAACGCACGAACTGAACCTGGGCACAAGCCTACTGGTAGACAATCCCTGGGAGATTGGGTCAGACCGCATCGTAACAACACTGGCGGCGTATCATCTCTATGGAGGGCCTGCTATTGTCATCGCTTTCAGCACCGCGACGACGTTTGATGTTGTGTCATTCGAGGGTGATTTTCTTGGCGGTGCGATTGCCCCCGGTCTGGTCATCTCTGCTGAAGCTCTAAGTAGCGCGGCATCACGTCTCTTTCGAGTAGACTTGACTCCGCCACCATCGGCACTTGGTAAAAACACGATTGAGAATATGCAATCGGGTATCATCTATGGGCATGTAGGTCTTGTACAGGGCCTTATCGCTCGTCTACGCCGCGAGATACCATATGCAACTGCCGAGCAAGAGGTGAAAGTGATTGCACACGGTGGCCTTGCACAGCTTATGGCACCAATTATCCCGGAAATACAATACGTCAATCAGTTTCTCCCCTTAGAAGGTTTACGATTGGCGTATGAACACCTGCATCCACGCAAGGCAAACTGAAGCGTAGCACAAACGAGATATTTCTATTCGTTGAAGCGTTACTAGATGGTAATGACCTTGTGAAAGAGTTTGTTTATTCGTGCATCCGCTGGACAAAGTACTATGTATCTATCTCAGTTGCTGAGAGTTCTCTATCGTGATAGACTCATTATGGTCGGCAAATATAGCTTGTACAGATGTTTAGTGAACTACCACGGGGCTGAAGACCTCGTGGTTTTCTCGCCGCACCAAGTATAAATATATAGAAATATGTTTACGTGCTGATATATGTTTTTTAATTGCCCTTAAAGGAAATTGCTCACTGTGAAAGCATTACAAACTCTCTCTCACTGGATGCAGACCAATCGTGTGATGCTCTCAAATGCTGCCTCTCTCATTGGGACAACTGGCGTTACCTCAGTTCTGGGTTTCGCGTACTGGTGGCTTGCTGCCAGACGCTTTTTACCAGAGGTAGTAGGTATTGGATCGGCGTCTATATCGGTGATGGCTCTGCTAGGTAGCTTTTGTGTATTGGGTTTGGGAACGTTGCTTATCACAGAGTTGCCGCGCCAACCAGGGCATGAAGGCTCGCTTATCAGTACAGCCCTGATTCTGGTGGGTGTTGTTGGTGCGGTGGTTGGTGTTTTGTTTGCACTGATTGCTCCATACTTGTCTACGCAGTTTTTGCCGCTACGAGCGAGTGTCATAGACGTGATTATTTTCGGCTTAGGAGTGAGCCAGACAGCGATTACGATAGTGCTGGATCAGGCTCTTATAGGTCTACTACGTGGCAATATACAACTCTGGCGTAATACGCTCTTTGCGATTGGCAAACTGGTGTTGCTTTTTGTGGCAAGTATCTGGATTGCACATACAACGGGCATGAGCATTTATGCAACCTGGACGATTGGTGGCTTATTCTCACTGTTTGCACTCGTGCTGTGTTTGCCATTTAACAAAAGTTGGCGTAGCAGGAACTATCTACCGCGCTGGAGCCTGCTCAAAAAACTTGGACTTTCCGCGTTGCAGCATCATCTTCTCAATCTTGCGCTACAAATACCCTCGCTTCTGATGCCCGTTTTAGTGACGACGCTGCTATCGGCGAAGATGAACGCGTGGTTTTACGTATCGTGGATGATCGTCAATGTCGTCTTTCTCGTTCCAAATGCACTCACAACCGTGCTACACGCTATGAATTCGGCGCAACCTGCAACGTTAGCGCAAAAGGCACGTTCGACTATTGGGCTGGCGTTTTTAGCATCGCTAGGTGCGAATATTGTGTTGCTATTGGGGACCGAACAGGTGTTGGGTGTATTCGGTAATGACTACGCAGTCAATGCTGCGTGGAGCATGCGTTTTCTTATACTCGCTGCATTTCCCCTGGTAATCAAGGTGCATTACATATCAATATGCCGAATTCAGGACCGTGTTACGCAAGCAATGCTCAGTATGATACCAGGGGGTGTACTTGAACTTGTCGCCGCTGCCATCGGCGCAAATGTAGGCGGTCTTTCTGGTCTGAGCCTCGGCTGGACCCTTGCTATCTGTTGCGAGGCTCTTTTCATGTTGCCTACGGTCATGAAGGCTCTTACCGCAAAGACAATGGACGAGCCACTTATCGAGCAAACCTTCCAGGAATTGGAGGCTATGTGGCGCCTTGAGACGCTCACTCAACCTTCGATGCCGGCAATTATACAGGTTGATACTAGTAAACAAATTGCACATCTTGCTGATATAGCGACTCAGATACACTTGAGGAAGATTACAAAAGAAGATATCGCGCACACCCACAGACGAGCAAATGCCTATTTTGACGATGACAAAACGCAAATCCGTATGAAGAAGATTACAAAAGAAGATATTGCGAACGCACAAACCATGCAACTACAAAGGCTAGCAAATGAGCAGGGAAGGGCATACGTGCCTGAGACGCCTCGCCCACAGGAGCCATTCGAGCAAGGTGAAGACACGGTTATCATAAAGGTAAAACGATAGACGAGAATACTTTGGCGAAGAGGGTTTCAAGGACAAAAAAGACCCACCTATACAGGCGGGTGGAATGGCAATGTCTTATTTTCCCGTAGGGCTGCCCCTAAAGTATCGTCGGAGCTGAAAAGCTTGACTGCCGTGTTCGGGATGGGAACGGGTATGTCCTCTTCGCTATAATCACCACACCACCTGCACGTACAAGTGGGTATCATAAAATCTTTAGATCAGGATTACCAGGACAGGAATGTCTCGGAATTCCCTGGTGGAGACGAGGGGATTCGAACCCCTGACCTCCGCCGTGCAAAGGCGGCGCTCTTCCAACTAAGCTACGTCCCCATACTATGGGAGTGGGCCATCCTGGACTCGAACCAGGGACCTCAGTCTTATCAGGACTGCGCTCTAACCACCTGAGCTAATAGCCCATAGCTGATACGAAAACATTGAGTATACCTAAACAACTCAAGAGTGGCAAGGTTTGACAAAAGGTCAGACGCCTGTATATTTGGTAATAAGCTTACTCATCGTAGTCTTATCCACCTAAGCAGATAAGAACCGACCTAGGAGTAGACTGCTAAACAGTCGAAAGTCCCTAGAAAGGAGGTGATCCAGCCGCACCTTCCGGTACGGCTACCTTGTTACGACTTCACCCCAATCACCGACCCCACCCTCGACGCTTGCCTCTCTCGCGAGTTAGCCCAGCGGCTTCAGGTGT
>JAABUZ0100000717.1_pt1 | contig 75929 bp, 82 predicted proteins | sample 5562091 | NCBI WGS metagenome assembly JAABUZ01 (sample SAMN12813069, study PRJNA571459) | rock metagenome | isolation source: Antarctica rocks | place: Antarctica: Victoria Land, Linnaeus Terrace sud | collected 2015-12-21
GGCTCCCTACCAAACAGCCTCCATAGTTCCCCGTCATGGCTCCCTACCATAGCTCTCTACCATAGCCCCCTACCAAAGCTTCCTACCAAACGGCCTCCATGTTCCCCTTCATGTTCCCCTTCATGTTCCCCTTTATGGCTTCCTACCAAAAAGGTAATGCAAAAAGGTAATGCAAAGGCGAAAAACCGGAAAAATTTCTATATTTAGCCCTCTTGACGTCATATTCGATTGCTTGGCGGGTCGGGTCGGGTCAGCGAGTTCTGACCCGGCTCGAGGTCGATACCGAGTCGGGTCATGAGGTTCGACCCGAGTATTCGGGCCGGGTCAGAAGGTTCGACCCGAGTACTCGGGCCGGGTCAGAATGTAGGTATGAAAACCCGGCCCGGCGGTCAGTCTAGTTCTTTTTGATGATCGAGAAAGCGCGCTAAGTTGTTTCGATAGAGCGTTTAATAGAGAGTTCGATAGAAAATTTGATAGAGCGTTTGATAGAGCATTTGATAGAAAGCTCGATAGAAAGCTCAGTAGAAAGCTCAGTAGAAAGCTCGATAGAAAGCTCGATAGAAAGCTCAGTAGAAAGCTCGATAGAAAATTTGATAGAAAGTTTGATAAAGCGTTTGATCGAGAGTTTGGTCGAAAGTTTGATAGAAAATTCAATAGAGAATTCAATAGAGAATTCGATAAAGCGTTTGATAAAGCGTTTGATAGAGCGTTTAATAGAACGTTTGATAGAGCGTTTAATAGAGCGTTTGATAGAGAATTTGATAAAGCGTTTGATATCAAGTTATGAAGAATACTTTCTATTGAGCTAATTAGCATGTGCTATGAAGCATGTATGAAGCATACTATGAAGTAGATCATGAAGCGTAGAACGCTTATTTGAACGTGTCGCATGAAGCATGTTTTGAAGCGAGTAGAATGATGAGTAGATGATCAAGTCGATAGCTGAGTTGATAGCTGAACATGTAGATAGACGAGTAGATAGAATGGTGAGTAGAATGATGAGTAGAATGATGAGTAGGGTGATGAGCATGTAGGGTGGTGAGTAGGGTAGGTAGGCGAGTCGATAGAAATCGTAGAATAGATAAACAGAGCGAACAAAATGTAATTAATTCAATAATACGCTCATACTTTATCGCATCAGATAAGGCGATCGGCAAAGTTCGGTATTATTCCAAAGTTAATGTCAATCAACCAATATTACTGCGGGTTGCACTCAGACGTGCCGCCGTATGCTGCGAAGTCAGCAGGGCGCTAACCCGAAGGGGCTTAGCGACGTTGGCACGTCTGAGAACTGAGGCAAGGTGAAGGGGTCAACCTGCAGGCTAATTAACCCTCTATTAATTTGCTACTATAAATATAAGCCACCCCTTGTTTAAAACCTCCTTCAAAAAGCGTGTATAAAACACGCTTTGAGCTAGCCTAAAGAAGGTAGTCAAAAAACATGTTTTAAACACGTAGGTACCTGTAAGGGATCGTTGCTCACGGGGGCCTTCGCTCAAGCCACGCGACGGTGACGCGAGTCGCCGAATCCCTGTAAGGGTTCAGCCAAAGCCTAAAGGGGAAAGCCTACTTGGACCTCACGTGCACCTTTACCTTTCAACGTTCGTCTCAAATACTCCTCACTCCCCTTCACCACCATTCACATATACCGCTCTACATACCTACGAGTAATTCGACAGCAACTGCTCTCCCTGCACTCGAGATTGTGCAACCCTCACCTCCTATCCAACCCTTACGCATCCCAGAAATGGGCTTCATTGAAAAGATCCAAGATAGTCAGTCCCTCCACTTCTGCCCCTTCCTCTCGTCCTTTTTCGACCCAACACTCCAAACCTCCGTGCTCACACCCCACAGAAATCGAATATCTCCGCCTGGAACAACGCTATACGAAACGCAAGCCGCGTGCCGCCTTCGCCAGCGACGCTCAGTATAAAGACGGGGAATACGTTTACAGCCCCACCGGCTCGACGAACACGGTTACTGGAGGAGGGGGCAGAGGAGGAAAAGGGTGGGTGGGGGGTGTGGGGGTGAAGGTCCAGGAAGTCAGGGGGAGATGATGGGTTGGGGATAGGGTTGTGGGTCGCTTGAGATTCCAAGGTTAAGGGGGAAGGCGGGTTGTTGATGGTGCATTAAAAGGGTGTTGCAATACTAGGGGGTTCTGGTCCTGCATCATTTAGCGCTTGGAGGGCTTCTGTACTGGCATGTAACTCGTTTGTGCCAGCTGCTTGTTTGGCTTGATGCTGACGAGATTTTATATAGGATATGGCTGGCACGAACATGATACTTGGTTTTAATTACAGCTTTCTCGTCCACAGTATCTACATCTGAAATATACAATTGAGTCAAAGCTGTACCGATGTCGCACATTCAAGCTACATTAGACAATTGACATACATGATCGAGCGAGTACACTATGTCCCTGGGAAGGAGATGGTGGTCTGGCCGCGCTCTGGGTCCCGCATCCTAGGGATAGATCAGTTTTGATCATCAACTAAAAGGACATGGTATACGAACTTGATGATCTTAACATCCGGCCCCGAATCGACATTGCCCATTGACTGCGGCGTGATGAGAATGAATTGTTTGCCCACAGACTTCCTTGCTGCGTTGACCTACCCCGACTATGAGCCATGTGACAGGTCTAAGGGTTTAAAGTCTTACCATTAATTTCATACTGACATCTCGGTTTACACTGTCCATGAAGACATCACTAACTTTGGTCAGCTCATGACTCAATCAACGTAGGGATACAATGCGAAAAAACTTACAATTCGTCAAGGCAGCGAATAGGCGCGCCCATGGCGTCCCAAAGAGATAGCAACAGACAGATGGTGGAGAAGGATTTCTCGCCACCCGAAAGAGTTTTCGTCTCACGACCTTGACCACGCTGGGTGGTCTCGTCAGGTTCAACCTGCCGCAAAATCAGTATTGTCTCGAATGGCGCTGTTGGTGGAGGACGAGGGCAGTACGTGTAGATCGAGCTTCTTCTCTTTATGGTTCGCAAGTAATCTGCCTCGAAAACTACGCTCACTTAGCAAATAAAGGAATTGTAGTCTAGCACGTGCGGTGATGGCTTTTTGGAAATACTTCCATCGTTCCTTGCGGTTGACGAGCGTCTGTTTCAACATCTACGGGCGGATCAGTAACACCTCCGTGCTCAAGAAGTTCTTCAATCTTACCTGTGCAAGTTGCTCCACATCGTTGACTTGCTTTTTTGCTTGTTGAAAAGCCGTCACCGCTGCTGTAGCATTTTCGGCGATTTGCTGCTTGCTACCGCCTATCCTGTCCTCATATTTCTTCAAGTCGGTCACGAGTTTTTTGAGCTTGTTGTCAATACTTTTGCCAGTCTCGCCAGCATCGACAGGCACCCGTGGGCATATCGCATTTGCCTGCTCAATGAAGCTTCGGACCGTTTGGCTTTTCTCTTCACGTTCCCGCTCTTTGACTTGCATGCGCGTATGTTCATCTTCAATGGTCTGTAGCGCTTTGTTCTTCGCTTGCAATGCAGCCAGCCGCTGGTTCTCCAGTTTCGTCGCTTTACTTTCAGCCTTGAGAACCTTGGCCTCTGCTTCAGCAATTTGAGCGTCCATCTCCGACATCTGCTCCCTTGAGATTTTCATTGCGTCTGTGGCCTTATCAATGGCATTGATAGACTCTTCGTAAGACCCTTCATGCGTGCTCTTTTCTTCCTCAGCCTCCCTCAAATGGTCTTTCAAGGCGTCTAAGCGACTTTCTTCAATGGCATCACGATCCAAAGCGTCTTGCAGGTCTCCTACAATGGTTTCAGCCCTCTGCAGGACAATCACAAGCTCTTTCTGCTGTCTATTATGTGCCACTATGGCTTGATTGCACCGGGTAAGATGGTTTTGCCTATCTCTTCGGTTCTGCTCGATGTCGTTGAGTTCAGCTTTAAGGCTTTGAAGTGCCTCCCGTTGGGACCTGGAAGCATGAGCACCAGCAATTCTCGAACCACGGTCGGAGAAACTCACGTTATTTGATATTCAACGTCAGTTTTCATACGTGGAACACCAGTGAAAGGATCAATATAGCCTTGCGCCAAAGCACCACCATACCCGTAATTGAGTCTGAGTCCTGCCCCTGGCTTGACGTTTTGGGTGAAGCATTGTTTGACGTTTGGTAATCTGCTCGCTTTCATTTTAGCAATCGCCTCGCCTCGATTCTCCATCAGAATAGTCTGCTCGATAGCTTGGTTGATAATCAGCTGCTTCCTGACAAGGTCGTTGTCAACCTGGTGCTAGATCAGTATGGAAAGGCAGGATTGCGCCAGTGGCTTACCTCGAGGACCCTGAGCGATGTATCAAACTCTGGGTAGGGCTCATGATTCGTAGTATCAATCAAAGCATTGTTTCCGATGAGAATAGGGCAGATACTGCGTTTGTTAGAAGTCGAGACACTTAGGTAACTACTGCACGATGTAACATCTCACCATCCAAGTCTCTGCATCAGACCCAAGAGTCTATTTTGGTCTTGCTTGCTTGTTACCACAAAGCTATTCAAAGCTCCTCCGAAAGACTTCTCAAGAACGCTGGACCATAGGGGCTTCAGTAAGCGAGCATGACTTCCTATAGGACCCACTGGCTGCTGCTGAAACCCGTCATCTTGCCGTATGGCACTGAGAAGGCGTGGCATATTGGCATTGTAAGCGCCTTGTCGCTGTCCACGGTCCTTTATCAAAGCATCCAACCGCTGTTCACATTGCTGTACTTCGGTCCTCTTATCTTTCAGTGGTCTTTGTAACTCTTCAAGGTCGATCTCAGCCTGTCTCTTGTCCTCTTCCAGTGCGCCAATCCCTCTCTCGTGGTCCCCTAGTTTACTCCAAGCATCAACGACGCCGGCTCTCTTCTCCTCAATTTCTGCGATTCGCCTTGAATGACTCCCACCATTTGCGTCGTCGAGCCGGCGGTTTTCAGCTTCAATGTCGGTCTTAGCCTTTGTGATTCTGCCCTCCGCAGCTTTCATATGGTCCTTGATCTGCCGCTGTTCTGCCTAGTCCTAAGATCAGCGCAGCTTTCATATAAAACTCTAGATATGCTATTACCCGAAGACTCATCACATCAGCTTTGAGTTTATCAAATTCGACCTTGGCATTATCCTTCTCCTCTAACATGGGCGCCCGTTCAGCTCTGACATTTTCGACCGCGCTTCTAGCGTTTTCATGGGCCTCATCAGCACTGGTGAACACATCCGCAGCCTCAACGGCTTTTGCTTCTGCTCGTCCAATCACGACTTGGGCCTTGCGGAGATCGGTATCGTACGACGCCACGTATCTTTCTTGCTCTTCTACTTGAGCCCATGCCATTTGATGCGAGTAATTCTGGATCTTAGCCCGGAGTGAGTCTTGTTTATCTGACAGCGCGAGCAGTGACCTCGCTTTCCGTGCCTCTTCCTCGAAAACTTTCAAGTCATTTACCTGCTTGAAAAGATCTTGATCGATCTTGTCAATGCTTTGTTCTATTTGAAGGTAATCTCCGTCGAGGTGCTCCAACTGAGTTCCTTTCATGAAGAATTTGTACTTCTCCACTGGAGATGAGTTATTCAAGAACTGCCGTGCCATATCTTGGGTCAAAACGTTCATAGGGTTGTCGATTTGAAGAGCGAAGTAATCGCATATCTCTTCTAGATCACTTTTTCTCGTCGAGATGAGCCTCCCAGTCGAAGTTTTTAATTTGAAGCCACTACTTCCGGTCCGTGAGAAAATCCGCTCGACGATAATAGAATCTCCATAGACCTCATGCTGATAGGCACTGCTGGCGGTGTTCTTGATCTTGACACTCAACACACAAGATCTGATGACATTAGTGCCATGTGGAGCGTTTCAGTGGGCTCAGCTCACTCCTGTCCTTCCTTTATGAAGCTTTTCAAGCTTTGGCCCCGGTTCGTCGCCGTTGCTTTTCCACCAAGACATATCGTTATCGCCGTCAAGACCGCGCTTTTGCCGCTCCCGTTGTGCCCGATGATAAAGTTGATAAGGGGACCAAGGGTGACTTCAAGATAGCCATGGCACATGAAGTTGGTACAGGTGACTGATTCCAGGATACCATTATCTGCAGGCTCATTATCCAGCTGCTTCTTGCTCCGTTGCTGCGTAATAAATTGTGTAGCCTGCTGTTCCAAAACGTCCTCGTCCGTCAATGCCTGGGAGTCATCACTGTCGGAGCTTTCGCTCGAGACTCGAGCTTTCTTCCTCTACAAGGAGGTTAGCATGTACTAGCTTTGCGAAGATGGACCGTAGACTTACAGAATCCCGTCGTGGGTTTGAAAGCGTGCTTTCGACATCGGAATCATCCGCCTCCTCGTCGTCTTGGGGAGACCGCAAGCGCTTCATCGGTGCCATTTTCGATCGAAATGACAGCACCTTACATGATATGAAAAGGACCTACCTCACTATCCAATCTTGCGAATTTGCGATTTCTAGGGTGACGCGTAGGCGTGACGCGCTAGCGGGAAGTTATAGCCGATCTAGGTGACCGTATCACGTGCGTATCACAATTTGATACTAAGGTATCATCCTGGAGAAGCACTCCAACTACATTACCCTCTACATACTCAACTCATCCAAACAATGATCTAATAAGTATTCACCACCCCCTAAAGGAAATAACAATGCTCCTCTATCCAAGACGTTGTGGAAGCCTTGCCGTAAAACCTACCGCGAGTTGTCAAAGCAGCTATCCGCAGTTCAGGTACATGATAGAGCGGGGAGATCACAGCACCTTATTCGCTGCCCTACAACGCACGAACCCTTCGAATGCGGCCATAGATTGTTGAGCTTCTCGGACAACTTATTCATATTAGGACTGGTTTTAGCAATTGCCTGCCTCGATTTTCCTAACAGGGCATGCTTCAATCTTGCCCTCAGATCTTTATTTGATCAACTGAGTATCACATCTTCGATGCCTTTTCTCCATTATAGCAGTCAAGGCTCGGTAGAATTTTGCTCTCAACTCGTTGGTGTCCTCGAGACCCACGCTCACTCTCACCAGGTCAGCTTCAACCCCGAATTTGGCGGCCTGCTATCGTCAGCAAACCCACCCGGGTTTAATACAATATACTCACCCATTGAAGTTCCTGGTAGTGGGCTAGCAAGACATAAGGCGAACTAATAACGTCAACTCAATGTTTTCCTCCAAGCCCCCTCAAAACTTACCTCAACGTAAAATTCGTTCCAAGACTAGGGCCTTTATCTGTCTCAAGTTTATCGTAGAATACGGTAGCGTCTTCGGTCGAATGAAACGTTACGGAAAGAAGCCCGCCATAACCTCCGTTGGGATTCCGACAATGGTCGTAAAATGGGCGTGTTTCGTTGAATTTAGGATAGTAAACTCTCTTTACTATTCCTCACGATCAGTAAGACTTCTTCTGAATTTGGTCTTCCAACCTACCAACTGGCGAAGCAAGAAGGGTCTGGCATATAGCTTCCGCGTTTACGTTTATTCGTTCTATTCGCGAAACAAAATCTCGACTATTTCTTTCCATAAAGATAGCATCTTCAGCCCAGTAATTATCTTCATACTCTTTATTAATGGTTGTCTTTAATCGGTTATAGTATTTGCCATTGGGGTTGAGTATAGAACTTATAGAATCATCAATATCTTTCTTCCACCCATCTTGCCGATATGAATGCTTACCAGCCACCCATCACATTGCTGTCGCCACTGAAAATTTTTGTGAGACTGCTGACGACCACATCTGCGAAAGGTAGAACATGTATATTCATAAAATTTCCTATGGTCTCATCAACCACAACAGCAAAGTCATAGTGATTGGCCAGTGACCGAATGCGCTCGATATCGGGAGATGCCAAAAGTGGGTTTCCTGGGAATTCGCAAAATAGGGCAAGGAACTTATCCCCGTTCTGACAACGTCGCTCGAGGTCGTCAAGATCTTCTGAGGAACCATGTCCGTAGAAGACACACCCAGGCCCCCACTTTTCTAATATCTTGAGGGTATCAATATAGGGGAATCTCGAGTGGGTCAGCTAGCAGGCCACGAAAATGGCTGACATACACGACTCACCCATAGGAGATGCTCTTCCTTGCTCCCCTACATGCCATCATGATCTTATGGGTATTGAAGATGGAGCTCATACCACTCGGCCATAGGTAAACATCTTCCGAAAATCCCTGCACTTGTCTTGTGCGTAGTGGTGTTGCTGCTACCTCCAGTGCCTCATGCAGATCCACATCCGCGGTCAAAGCACCGGCTATCCGCCTGCGTATGGCTGATTTCGCATTAGAAGCCAGTGACACATCGAGATTTCTACCGTAACGCTCCTCTAAGAATTGCATATGCTCCTTGCCGTCTAAGCCTTTCATGTTTGCTGCTATCCCGTTGCCATTCTCGGATATTTGAGAGGCATTTTGAGGACCAATCCCAAGCATTTCCTTCTGATACCTTCGTGGACCTTTGCCTAACTCATGATGGCTTATTGAGAGCTTCTCGGTACGTTCATCACTGGGGTTCTTTGCTATCAAATAGCCATCATCGAATGCCTTGTGGCAAAGCTCTGCACGCCGACTGGAAATGCCATCTCCAGTATGTTGCCAAAAGGCCTTTGCAATATTTGAATATTTGCTTGGAAACAATAGAGCAGCCAGGGTAGGTAAAACACTCAGCCCAGGATCTTTGCCAACATTGAAAAGAGTATTTGACTGCGGAAAAAGTTCCAAGATTCTGACATGCTTTTCGGTGTCCAACGTAGGGACTTGCTGCTTGAAAAATGTCACGCATCTTGCTGCAATGCTATAAGACGGAAAGAGATATGTCTGTTCCGCGGAACAGGCGTACTTCTTGACAATAGCATCTGCAAGGTTTGTTATGATGCTGTCTATAAAAAATCTGCCGCCAACTTGATTTAGCACTGACTAGCGGAAGAGTAAAACTACACATGCTGACCTTGGATATCCATTTTTCATTTTGCTCACTACCCACTCTTCGCCTTCCTCGTAGCCCACACATGATCTCCATGTTGGCAAAGATACACTTACGGCCTGGAACACTTTTTTCAATTTTACACTTTCTCAGCCAATATGCCTGAAAGAATGACCTACATGTGGAGTATCCGGGGGAATTGCCTGGCCGATTACTTTAGACATGATAAAGTTTGAGTGTAAGTATTGTTATCATGTGGATATTTGAAATGACGCAAATCCAGCACATGGCTGACGGGAGGACCCGGAGGCTCAAAAAAGATCTACAGTCCGTGCGTCAAAGAAATTAGCGAGATAAATTCTACGAGTAGGCTTTGTGGTAAACTTCCCCCAGGGTAGCTTCCCTACGATACCGACTTAACACTCGTTGTAGACCTGACTACAAATCTGGCTCATACCCCTCTGGGCCAATCTACCCCTCGCTATGGCAGCGCATGCCACCAAAAGAAGGAAAGTGAATTACCCAGCAAGATCTGAGAACGAGGATGGACGTGGCGCTAGCGACAATGGCTCGGCAAGTTCGACAGATGATGGTGGTGCCGTGGTTGAGGAGAATAATACTTCAGGTATAAGACATAATGCTCGTGAAGGCGCCAAGACACGCCTGGACGAAGTGGGTCAATTCGCCAGCGGTGCATACAACTCGAATATGTTCAAGCTACAAATGGACGAGCTGCTGGTGAAGGTGCGGCCGAAGTCCGAAAAGCGGATGTCGAAGGTCGAAAACGCTTTGCGCAAGCTCAAGAGCATCATTGAAAGTATACCGAGTCAGGAAGCATTACCGGTAGGTTATCAGATCGGGTCTCAATAGATAGTTCCTCTGATTGAGAAAATGTCCAAATTAGATTCCAGAAGCAGAACACAAGATGAAATCTCACCAGATCCGCATTCCTTTTCCAGAGCCCCGTCCAGGTATTGAGGCGAAATATACGCTAGCATACGCTAAACCGATCAACGTTAATGTCGTTGGAAGCTATGCTCGGAAGACTGCTATAGAGGTGGATGAACGGCTTATGGTTGATTTGGCGGTCACGATGCCCTCAGTATGAGCCTCCAAACATGCCAGCCCAACGCCGCTAACTCAATCCGAAGCACATTTTCCAAGAAAAGGACTTTCTCAACTATAGATATTTTTACAAGCGAGCATATTATCTAGCCTGCATTGCTGCGGGCATTCAAGAGGCAAACCACTGTTTAACTTGTCTGCAACATACCGCATCCAGAATCAAGCTTCCATTGTCGGAGGGCTGCAACTTTGTTATTAACTTTGCCTATCAGAGTGATAACCCCCTACAACCGATCATAACCATTGACCCTGACCTATGTGAGTAATTTTGACTTCCCTATGGAGTGATGACCGTGCTGAAGTTCTTGCAGATGCTGAACATGATGACTTTACAAATTCAAAATGTCAGATCAGAGTCATTCTTGCCGCTAAGGAAGACCTGTTTCCTATCTCAAAGACGTTACCTGATAAAATTTGTATTCGGGTCAAAGGTGGCAACGTTTCTTCTTCATGTACATCAGGTCTACCGACGCCGCTCCACAACGCAACTCTAAGGTCAGAGTGCTCTTCTCTACCTTACTTGGAATTATTGCATGCAGCTTCTTTGCGATCTGACGCCTTCGGAGACGCATGTCTTCTAGGCAGTATATGGCTTCAACAACGCGGGTATGGCGCAGGTGTTACCAATGGGGGCTTTGGTCAGTTCGAATGGGCCTGCATCATAGCCCTCCTCATGCAAAGTGGGGGTGCAAAGGGAAGGCCTATGCTGTCAAGCGGCTATAGCAGCTATCAACTATTCAAGGCGGTTTTGCAATTCTTGTCTACAAGAGATCTAGTGCTGGACCCCCTTTTCATTCAGTCTAATGGGCTAGCATTGGTAGATAATAAGAAACCAGTCTTTTTTGATGGTGCCCGAGGACACAATGTTCTTTTCAAGTTGACGCCGTGGTCTTACACAATGGTAGGTTCAGCAGGAACCCTTGCATTTTGATCCGAGACTGATTCGCCCAGCTACGGCGGGAAGCGAGCATCACACTAAGAGCATTGAGCCAGACACTCTCTGATGGTTTTGAATCATCTTTCATCACGAAGAGTGACACTCTGATGCAGCGGTTCGACAGCATTTTGAAGTAAGCACTCGCGTTCCCCTATCGGAAGTATGAAAGCTAAAACATCCCTAGTCTGTCCATAAGTCAGACATGGATCCCGAAGTCCAGGGATCCAGACTGTATTGATAGAGATCAACAGTTCTGTCAAGAGGCATACAATGCACTGCTGATTGCACTTGGCGATCGCGTAGACGTCATATATCCGATTCGCAGCAAATGCCCTGCCTGGGCTACGGCTTTGGAAAGTATATCAACGGCAACTGAGCCAAGTGTAGCTATAGGACTCCTGATCAATTCCGAGCAAGTCAGCCGAGCAATAGACAAGGGTCCTTCAGCCGAAGACAAGCACGCTGCCGCTGCGTTTCGGAAATTTTGGGGCGACAAAGCGGAGTTGCGTCGCTTCAAAGACGGAAGCATCATAGAGAGCTTGATCTGGAACGGTTCAAGCGCGGAAAATAGTGTTCTGCAGCAGATCGTTCAATATACTATCAGGCGTCATCTTGGGCCAGATATTGCGAAAGGCATCCAAGTCATGGGAAACGACTTCGGCCAGCTGTTGTCTGGAACAATCTCAGGTGGCTCTGATTCTACGTTAATTTACCAGCCTGTAATGATAGCTTTTGGGACCTTTGAAAAGGATTTGAGAAGTTTGGAGGGATTACCGCTCCAAATACGGCAGGTTTCCGCTGCAGGTCCTGCCCTGCGCTACGCTTCATTCAATATACCGATATTACGCCCTGGAGGTCCTAAGATGGAGCCAGCAGACATCTACCTACAATTCGAAGGATCAGCGCGCTGGCCCGACGATATCTCCGCAGTTCAAAGAACCAAAATTGCCTTCCTTCTCAAAATTGGGGAGCTCCTCGAAGATTCAATCGATGGTTTAACATCACGGCTAGGCTTAGAGAACGAAAAGCACATATTCCTGAATATCGCCTTCCTCGACATAACCTACCCAACAGGCGCCATCTTCCGTCTCCGCATCCACCATGAGCGAGAGTTGAGTCTTCTGGAACGCTTGCTAAAAGACAAATCCTATGGCCAAGGACGAAGGGAAGAAATAGCCCATGCGGCTTCAACATACAAGCGTAACTTTGTCCAAGACCCCTTGCATTCCCAAGCCGTTCGTAAACTCAGTACTCGCTTCCCCCTCCTCTGTCCGTCGATGCGTCTAATAAAACGGTGGCGTGACTCGCATCTCCTTTCCCCACATATCAGAGATGAGCTCATCGAGCTCCTTACCATCCGTACATTCTTGCATCCTTACCCATGGCAAGCGCCGGGAAGCTTAAGGACTGCATTTCTGCGGACATTGACGAGTATCTCGAAATGGAACTGGCGCTCTGAGCCTCTCATCGTCGATTTTAATGGGGAGCTTGCTAGCGAAGACATTGATTCCATCACTTTACGCTTTGAAGCCTGGAGAAGAATCGACCCTGGTATGAATCGCATTATCATGTTTGCAGCTTCGACTCTAGATCCCGATGGGGTGACGTGGACCGAGCAAGGCCCCTCGAAGGTCGTTGCCGCTCGATTTACGAGTCTGGCGAGGGCAGCTTGCAAGGTAGTTAAGACGCAAGGTCTAGACGTAGAGGCACAAGCGTTATTTGTGCCGTCGTATGCCGAGTACGACTTTTTAATTCACCTCAATCGTAAACTCGTTGGGCAAGGCAGTTGGCCGGGAAAGAAGCAGCTCGGATTCAAGAATCTTGAGCTACAATCAATCGACGACAACACCCTCGTCGCATTTGATCCTACGGAGTTGTTCCTGGATGAGCTTTCCGCTATGTACGGCAGTAACATCGTGTTCTTCTACGATGCTCATAAAAGGTCGATGATAGCTGGACTGTGGAATCCGCAAACGGGCTCAAGGCCGTGGAAGGTTAACATGTCGTATTCTACCTTGCCGTTTGCCCAATCTGAAGGGGAAGAAACGATGATAAGTATTAACAAGAGCGCAATTTTGAATGATATCGCGAGGCTGGGGGGTGATATGGTGTCGAGAGTGGAGTCTTTGCGATAAAAGGAAGATATAGCGCGATGAAGATGTCAACCCGAAAGCTCATGGTATACTCATATGAAGTTCAATTAAGAATAGTATCGGTATATCAATGCTACCAGCCTCGCTATGCAGGAAACGAGTACTCCATATCCCACTGTAATGTCCAAGCCTTTCTTCGATGTCATCGATATGTCAACAGCTTTTGACCAGTCTTTCCTTGCACCTTCTGCGAAGAAAAAGCACAATATTTGTCCTTGATAGACACCACCTCGTATACGCCTTCGTCTGACGCACGGACCGTCATAGCGTAATGGTGTGAGACCTCGCTTTTGGTTTCCAGTACAACCGATTTCTTCCCCTTAGCAACGTTTGTGCTCCTTGTGTATCTACAATTCGTTAGCTCAATTCAGAAGATGCTAAATTAGGTCAGACGTACATGAATTCAAAGGGCGGGGTTCCCCCGAATTCGAACAGTATTTCGGCCTCTCCGCCCTCCTGGATATCAACAGTTGCGGTTCTACCCTTGCTGACCCTTACATTTGGCATCTCATGTATCACCTTGGTAATCTCCACTAGTGCTTTGCAAGCATCTGTGCTTCTTTGATCGCTAATGCCCGTGATGGTGAATTCCCCAGGCTTTTCGGCGATCCGTCGGAAATTTGTTGTAGGAACAGAGGCCTTCCTGTCTCGGCTTTCAAAGGTGTAGAATACGTTGAAAGGTGGCGTGCCCGACAAGGTGAAAGATATACGATCGCCCACACAGTAATCGGTTTTTGTTTCAAGAGGAGAAATGCTCGGAATATCGGCAACGCTTACCTGTACGTGCGGAGCGTCGAAGTCCGTTTTCCGTTGGCAGCCACGCGAATCTCGAACTTTGCGAATTGTCACCGCGTGAGTACCAAGGGCGAGGACCCTATGTGGAATATGGAAGTCGTATTGATTCGACCCGATGTTCGGTATGTTGACGGATTCGGGTTTTTTTGTTGCATGGTGCTTAATCTCGATTTCTAAATAGAAGGGAGGGAGCCCAGTCAAAGTCATCGGTATAACTTCATCACCGGCTTCTTCTTCTTTGCAATACTTGTACGTCTTTCCAGCATTACCAAAGCGAGCCGAAGGCCTAGGATGAACCCGCTGTTCCACAGCGAACGGTCGATATCTGCGAGCGTCATGACTATAGAAGCCATCGCTCAGCTTGGTAAACTTGTACTCATACAACCCGGGTTGAGAAGTCTCCATTTTGAGAGAGTCAATTTTGAGACCGGCAGTGGATTTCTTGACGCTCATCGATTGCGGACCGTGATCAGGCTTAAGACGTTGATGGTACTCGAAGGCGAATGGTGGTGTACCAGTAAAGGTAATGTCCGTTGCATCTTCATCACCTTCACAAACATCCTTCTTCACGTGCCTACTTTTAGACTTTTCCTTTGTAACCAGAATACTTTCGGCCACATCCATGGCAGGACGAGGGATCCAGCATACCTCAAACTTCGCGGCAGTTTTGTCCACGGAGCCTGGACAAGTCATATCTTTTACATCGATTATTTCGTAGGTACCTTCTGCATCAACTTCGATGTGGGCGTTGCTGTCTCCAACCCACTGGCTTACAACTTTTTCCTGCGGGTCATCTAAGTTACGATACTTCACAATCCAATACGTATCCCCTTGAAGCTTAAGGGGCAAATTGACCTTCTTGCCCTCCAGTGCTAAAACAAGTTGTTTACCCTCAATCTTACCAAAGGAAGCTCTGGGTCTTTGAAGGCCAACAACAATCTTGGCCTCTTGCTCTAAAGAGATCTTACAACCGGAGCTGTCTGTAATGCCAGTGAGAGCTAGTGTATACTCTCCTCCCTTCATTAGTCTCTTGGTAGTAAGCTGATAATCCTTTGATTGTAGGTCATCAACTGTGTATTTCTCCCGCCCGCGGTTGTGAACAATCTCATAATCAAGACTCCAAGGAGGTTCCCCAAAGAGATGGACATTTAAGGAAACAGACTCTTCAATACACGCCCTCATCTCAGGCTCTGCGACAGTAAAACGAGCAGAGGCCGGAGGCTTGACATCCTGCTGCAGTCTGAATTTCTCAGATACAAAGGAACGAGCGTCTTGATATACAGCATCACTAATCCGGATAAACTCGTAGGTATAGCGGCCTGCTTGCGAAGGCTGCAGCACCAACTGCGTGTGAAGATGCTCGCTTACTGTGTGATGCTCCATTGCCTTCCCATCCCCGCGGCGGATGGTATACCAGATCTGGAACGGGGGGGTTCCAGTAAGGTCCAAATCGACCAGGAAGCCGATTGAGTTCCCAGCACATCTGTCAAGAATGTCTTCGGATCTAATTTCCAAACTTGGCTCAGGAGGGTTTATGAGCAAACAAGAAGACGGTTCCAAGACTTCGCCACTGCACCATTCGCTTCTAACAGACGTTAATGTGTAGAGGCCTGGCTTTACGATATCCATCCCGTGACGACTGTTTTTAACAACGACTTCAGCACTTGGCGCTTCATCGGCATGCTCCTGATTCGAGGGTATCTTGTCTTGAGGTGTAAACCGATAGGAAATTGCGTAGGGTGAGTCTTCAGGCCCACCAGATCCCGTCGAGCTGAAATACATTGGCAGTGAGGCGGGCCTTCCGCTTGCGACCATAATGGGATGATGCGAATCACATCCACGGAGTGCAACTCTCGGGCGTTCATGTACAGAGAAGATCTGTTCTAATGGGCTAGATTTTGAGTACTTGTGCTGGCTTGGTTCATTGGATCTTGAATTAGAGTACTCCACAGTATTGCCGCATGCATCTTGCACCTCATCAATCGAGTACCGCCAACCTCCGCTTACACCGAGAGATTCGTTTAAGGGGTTTTTGATAGTTTGAGCACGTGCCCAGGAAACATCCATGCTTGCGGACGGGTCTAAAGTGACAAGGGTGCCAGATGTCTTCTGCCGCACTGGTGGCGACACTAGATTGTCTGGATGTATGCTAAGAGTAGCTTTTCCAGTATCCTCCTTGTTAACGGTCTTACTGTATTTGATCTTCAGTGGTGGTGTACCTTCTACTTGCAGGTAGAAGTCCGATAGATCGCCTTTGCACTTGTCCTTTCTTACAGATGTGACAGACGCAATGGGGCATTTGACAACCAATGCATCTGACAACCTTCTCTGCACCTCGAGCTTTGACTCGTCAACCACTCTTTGAAGGCGGTATAAACCAGTTTCCATTACGGCGTATCTGAGTTGTAATGGGCCTGAACGATCACTTCGAATAATATCTTTCTCTGCTTGTTTCTTGAGCTTCTTGATCTCCTTGCGAGCAATTATAATTGTCTCGTTAGTGTTGGTGTCCAGATCGACTCGGAGCAGTTCGATCAGGATTGGGTTTGTTTGATTGATACTGATGGGTATAGTGACTGATGATTTTGAGCTTCCAAGACAAAAGGGAGTTTTCTCGGGGTTGAGCATAGCAGAACTATACTCCACAGGTCAGCCAACCATTATCTGCCCTTCGAGATTGAGAATCAAACCCTTCAGGTAGAATGTGAACGATCTGTTTTCCAAGGATCAATGATGAATTGTGTAATATTGACGCTGGCTTGACGCTTCTTTCTGATACAGCTAATTCTCGATCATAGAGGAGTTTTGTGAATGCCACCAGCCAAGCTTCTAATGGGATCTGCTTCGTTGATTAGCGATTTTTCTCACGCTCAACGAACTGAGACCTGACCGGTATGCGAAACATTAACAAAGCATTCATGACAGCATGCAGAACGAAAAGTAGAGTCATAGTTGAAGATGACCACTGCAGCCACGGAACCCTCAGACCGGGCAAACCATACAGGAAGACACTGTCCATTGCGACCCATTTCATGAATAGCCATAGCGAGTCTGTCTCGTCTGACACCAACTTGAAGTAATCGTAGAAACGCCAGCTCGTAAAAGCAACATAAATGCCCAAGATGTACAATCTCTGGGTAGGAGCGTCCAGAACATTGTAAGGGATCATTGGCGCATTGGCGTCGTCACTGGGCTTTGCCGTCTTTGGCAAAGGTGATGTCGGGCCTTGAGCTCCCGGTTTCGTGGCATTTTGGTTGTTATGGTCCGTAGCACTGCCTGGCGTTGTGGGGAACGCTGAGCGAAGGCGGGGAGTGTTCATGGCATCCTTCTGGGAATAAAAGTAAGAAAACTTCTGGGTAAGCGCGCGACGTGTCCGATGCTAGTAGTTGTTCCGCGGAGTGAATTATAACATCGTTTCAGGTAGCTATAGACCCAACGCAGCAAATGTAATGAAGTGAAGGCCTTAACGTCTCTTGAAGATCCAATTAGGAAGCCAGACTACAAAGATATCACAGCGGCGCGTTTGAAAAATGCAGCCGCCAAAAACGCGCCGCGCTTATGTCGCTTGACATCGATCAGGAAACTTCAACGTCCTCTTAGAATCTACCCTAGTGATGGATACCCAATTTTAAGCTCACCTGCTCTTTAATATTCGCGAGAGCGGAGACTTAATTCACTGGATGTCTGAAAGAGGATGCGTCATTGGTGTTAAAGCATGTGACAATGGCGTTTTACCAGGAAACATATATTCGATATCAACCTCATCTACCAGCCCTGAAGCCTCCGCCATAGGCGCAGAGATCTACAATGGCAGAAGCTGCAAAGAAGAGACGTTTGAATAAAGTGTGCAGCGCTTCACCACCTTCTACGAAGAATAAGATATTTCCCGAAGAGCCTTTAGCTCCAGCTACGACTAGAGACAAGCAGAACTGGAAAGGCTTTTGCGAGATTGAGTCAGAGCCAGTAAGTGCATGGCAGCGAAGTGTTCATCTACATATCAAGTATTGATAGATATTCAGGCTTTCTTCAATGTTATGCTCAAAGATTTTGGTGTAAGGGGCGTAAAGGTGCAAGAGGTTGTTTCTTTGGACGAGGAAATTCTCACCTTCCTTCCGTAAGTACAGATTGCATTACGATCTGCCAGGGAAACCTTCGATTTTTCTGAACTCAGAAGATAGGACGCCTATTTACGGCTTGATCTTTCTTTACAAATGGCATGAAGAAAGTATAGACGAACAAAAAGAGAAATGTCCCGATAACGTTTGGTTTGCCAATCAAGTCAGTGATAACGAATTCCGTCCCAGCTGCCTTGTCACTGATTGTCGCAGACCGTAAAGGATGCCTGTGCGAGTGTTGCCCTTCTAAATATCGTCAACAATGTTTCTGGCCTGGAGCTTGGGGATCATCTGCAGGCATTCAAGGACTTCACCACAGATTTCAACCCTGTGATGCGTGGCGAAGCAATTGCCAACTTTGAATTCGTCAAAGAGATTCACAACTCTTTTGCAAGGTCAGTGCGGCCTCGAACCAAGGTTTGGGGTGGAGTGAAATCTATATTCCATCTACCCTTTGGATCTAACATCCTCTGGTCCGTTAACCTGATGCTCACTATACTTAGGAAAATAGACATGTTGGATGCGGACCTACAATTAAAGAATGACGCCACTCCGAAGAAGAGACGCAGGCAGAGAGCGCAGGCTGAAGAAGACGAGGCGGCATTCCATTTCATTGCGTTCGTACCCGTTGAAAGCAAGCTTTGGAAGCTTGATGGGTTACAGCCGCAGCCTCAGGACCTGGGTAAGAACGCGGTCGCTGTCCCTTAATCGAGCTGTCACTGAATATACTCTAGGGAAAATAGAAAGAGAAGATTGGGTAGGGCAAGTCAAGCCTGAAATAGAAGCCCGGATGGCAGAGTATGAAGAAGGACAAATCGAATTCGCAATATTGAGTCTTGTTAAGGATCCTTTGCTCATCCACGTTGCTGCACTTGCGGTGAACGTCAAGAGCATCATAGCACTTGAGAGGCGTTTGGATAACGTTGCGTCAGATTGGAAGAGTTATGTGGCTAATTCCACCCTTGGCGAAGGTGCCCTGACCAATGTTATTTTAACTAGCCCAGACCCAGGTTACGAGCTTTGTCAGGCGATGCTTGACCAGGCAGCAATCCTTCCGTCGATCGAAGGAGCGCTCCAAAGCGATCTGATTTCGGAGATCATAGCCCGTCGACAGGAACTTGTCACAGAGCAGGCAAGTCTACGGCTGGCTGTCAAAGAAGAGCAGCAGTCACGAAGGTCGGATGAAGAGCGAGCTGCAAGCAGGCGCCATGACCATGGACCTCTGGTCAGTAGCCTCTTAGAGATACTGGAACACAAAGTTGCTCTTGAGTCTTTGTTGGCTTGATTGGTTGTTTTCTCCCATATCCCGTCTTATCGACCTTCAACGCATACGGAGTAGTGCATATATGAACCATTATCATAATCGAAGAAAACTCCTTCAGTAAGCTGAGAGATATAGAAACTTAAAATCTATTATATGTCTTGAGTTACTCATGGATTAGTATTACAGTGTAAGACCTGTTCATATCCCATAGAAATGCTGGACAACTACCTACAGAGTGGATAGCTGAAATTTTTAGGGTTAGGGCTATGTATTTATGATATGATACACCATCCGGTGTTACTCTATATATTACTAGCGACGTTAGGTAAGATAAGGTAACTTACCTTACCGACAGCCTCATTATATAATGGTACTCCAAATCTAAAGTATTTACCTACCTTTTTAATGCTTGTCCCTCAAAGTAGATATAGCATCAATGCTCGAGCGCCTGGTGCGCACTTGTAAATTGCCCTGTTTATGTTCGCTCTCGAAGCCTTGCCGTCCAATCACCTTAACCATTCTGCAACACAATGCAAGAAAAATCACTACGATTTGACGGTACTGAATCTATTGGCCATGGAGAGGTGCGTGGACCCCTCTACGCAGCTCGAGGTCGATGAAGGTATTCTAGACTATCTCGTTTACACAGCCATTAAAGTTTTACTGGAAGACAGCAAGTCCTGTAGGCACGGACATGACGAAGCAGAAGCCCATGTCCCACCGGATCTGCCGTTCCAAATGGTAGATTGTAGGCTCCAAGACGCCCAAACTGCGCGCATTTTCGAAGCTTACAGACCTGTAGCATTTCTTGCCATGTTTCGCTCGATGCATCCAGATAGGCAAGGTCCTGAGGAGTTACAGTTTCGTCTACGCCTTCTGAAGTTCACCGCCTTGTACACCAATCGTTCTACGCCCTCGAACATAAGTCCTCCAAGATTTGCTTTGGAACTTATGGTGCCCCAGCATCAAGAGCATGTGAACAGCTTTCGGAAAGGCGACACAATCAAAGGGGAACTTGGACCGCTCTCGCCAATTGAGGCTTCCGCAACACCAGCGGCAGACAATTTTACCACAGCGGATACATCAGAATCAATACCGTCCTTCTCTCTCCTCGACACCCTCCCCTCCTTCATGGCGCTCTCCGCCGCTCACATTTCCCCGCAAGTTCCTAACATAACCGAGATCTGGATGCGTCTCGCAGCCGGCTACATGGCGCATGCAGTCGCAGAGCAATACCTTACCTACAATTCTCAGCGGCCTGAATCCCAAGTTCTCCATGAAGCTTTTGCCTACTGGGGCGATCCGGACTTAGATGTCCAAGAGGGGAGTGATGAGTGGGCTATCAATGCCATGTTCTTCAATGAGGATAATGTTGTGGTGGCGGAATGGGAGGATATCAGACAGGAACATATGCGGGCTCTGGAACCCGGACCAGGGATTTCATTACGGCAGCATTTGAAAGCGTTGGTTGCGCATGAGCTTCCGTTGCCAATATTCGAGGACACTGTAGTCAGTTTTCTAGAGGGCTTACTTTTTGCTTATCCAAAGCCGTATCTTGCTCAGTTGGAGGCTAGTGAGGTTGATGGGTTATCAGAGGAGGCACTCGCGTTGAGAAGAGACTTGGGTTTGGGAGGAGACTGAGGTACAGCCATTCTGTTTTGGAGCAAGAGATACCCCTTATATTTCTACATCTTGTATATCTACTACTGACTTGGTCTTGGTTGGAAGTGCGGGGGTCTGTAATATACATTGAACGCTTCTCAAGGGACTGAACTTTTGCCACTTCCAATTTTCAGGCAGTAGGATATCTACCATCGTATTCCAATAATGGGCAGCAGACAGTCACAATTCGTCCAGCGCATTAAAAAAAGGCATGGCCTCATACTCTTTTTACCAATTTTAGGCGACGCCTCATTCTGCAATGCTGATTTCAAGGGGGTATCTCACTCGAATGGAGAGTGTTCGTTCTAATTCACGTGCCGTTCGAAGAATTGAAAACAACGTTCTAATCGTCCGGGTATTCATCCCTGATGTTACTAACAAACATGTTCGTGGCCTCGTCCCATCGCTTGAAATGTTGTCCTGCTAACGCCATCATCGAGCTACTAAACCCCGACTTTACAATGTCAATATTTTCCTCAGCTACGTATCGGACGCTCTTATCTTCGACACTACAACAGATACGGATTAGCAAGACTTTCTACTAGCAGAGATAGCACACGTGTCGTCAGCCTACAGTGCATGATAGAAACTCTGATTTCTCCCTCTTGAAAGTTGATGGACACCCATGTGCGACATCCAATCTTCGGTGGCTTCGCATTTCGCATCCCACCCTGCAATCATCGCATAGTAGTGATATCGCTTGTGCTGGAATACTTGCCCAATCTTGTATCGAACGTTTCCGGCCGTCTCTCTAGTTCGTCTCTTGACTGCTTTGGGCATTGTGTCGGCAGAGCGCATTGCAGCCATCATATCCCGTAGCTGGGCGGATTGCTCCGGGCTTTCGATAAGAGGCAAAACATATTCTTCAATGAGGCCGACGTCCATGGGGAACTTCTTCTCCATGTGCTCCAAAACGTAGGGGAGGAAGCGTGCGCGCGATATGCTGGCGGTGTGCTGATTCTCACCCGCTAGCAGTAGTTGGGCCCAGAGCGCTCCATAAAATGCATTGTCCGTGTCGGCAAGCGTCAACACTGCACTCAGGTCACTGCTGGGGTTGCGAGGGATCATCTGGACTGAGGCCATGATGTTCCGTGCGGTACGCCTGATGATTTCGGCCGTTGGTGAAGCGTCAAGCAGCGTCGATTGGTCTGATTCAGGGACTCCCATAGCAACAAGTTGGGATTTGAGATTGGAGACTGGAGTTTCCACGTCTGTTCGAAAAGGGTCCATGTACATAGGTTGTGCCCTCGAGCCATGTTCTACCGTGCTTCCGTCCAGGTCATGACCTCCCGTAGGCCTTATGATGGCAAGTACATGAAAAGGGAACCCGCAAGGTTGCGCGTCTAGTCCAAGCCGCTTTGCCACGCAACAGTATATTGCCACAGATATCAGCGGCAAGGACTGGTGATGTTCATCTTGAAGTGCTATGCCGATGAAACTATTTTGCAAATCATGGTAGTGGTCGTCGCTCTTGACTCCGGTCAAGTTATGTGACCTCATATATGTAGCAGTCGCTATCGCCTTGTTGCGGGGAGATAGAACAGCGAGGTCTGGCACGTCGGCGCGGATTTCTTGGGCCAGATGGTCGAGACGCGTAGAAACCTGATGCTATCAGCCATTTGTTCTCGAGCCAGCCTTCCAGAGGGTCTCTACTCACGTCGTCGATATCCCCCTCCCTATCATGCAGGACAAGCATATCATATGCCGCCAGCGCCCTTTCAAGAGGTACCGATTGTCCAGCCTTGAGCTTCACCCACTCTTCGATCGCCATTTTTCGGTGCAAAAATCCCAGGACGGCATCGCTATAATACCTGTACTCCAGTATCAGCTCCGAATATCCGGTCTACTGATATCACTCCTAAGAAGGTACCGTCTCGCCAATACATCTTCAGCGTCATCTGCTGCATGCAGATGTCGCACCAGGCTATCCTTTGCATCATAGCCATATTCAACAATTCTCTCACTCTTGTCAATTCGGCTAGTTTGACCCGACAAAATGCTGTTGAGTTGAAGAGTTGTGGTGCGGTCAATGTTGTGGCGTTCCGAGAAGATCTTCTTCCAATCATACTTCGTTACGTCCGCCGCGTATTTCTCCTGAATCTGATGGCGTTGGCTCCAATACTCGAATTGGGTTCGACAGTAGTATCGCCAGAGCAGGGGTTGCGAGAGCTCGTTGAATCTCTGAGAGACTCGCTGCAGGGTGGGGACTGATGCGGGGGGAAGGTAGGTGAGGATCTGGAATATTATTTCGTTGGGTAAAATAGTGAGTGACGGAGTAGATTTCCTGTTCTCCATGTTGCTATACAATGCAATCCGAGACGGGGGAGTGATGAGAGATTGAGAAGTCGAAGTTCTTGAGTATGGACTGAGGGACCATGTCATCGCACAGCGGAGGGATGGGTATCGCGTCTAGCCAAGAGGATTGCGTCAGAAAGTACGACGCGAGAAATTCAATTTCCTCAGGGCATGCAAAACAGCTTCAACTTAATTATTACTTCAAACTACGGTACAATGGGCCCAATAAGCGTTATTTCCTTCTACCCTCCGTCTGTTGGCAGCCAAATTCTTACCTACTAGAACTATCCGAATTGTAATCCTCGTATTTGCGTGCTTCCGCAGTAGGGGGTATATAAAGGCAAAACCACCTTTCCACCCCTTAGAATCTCCACTCAGCGATTCGAAAGGAAAAAACGCTTGTTCGGATGTGATGAACATTATCACATGACACTGCATCTGCTATATTCCTTACCATATTGATCAACTCCCAAACTCCTTTCATTTTCCTTCTGCTTGACCTTGACCTCATGGGGGAAGAATTTCTTTAGAAAATTCATCAAGGCTGGATCAAGGTTGCCTATTCCAGGATTAGCTCACGTTTCTGCAAGCTGCTGTTCGGTCGCGCTCACCGCTATCAGCTTGCATAACCACAGAGCCACGGCATAAAGGACAATGGTCCTCCCTAGCCCGCTGCATTACAATCATACATCTTATACAAAAAACGTGACCGCACCTCAACCGTATCGGCTTGAACGAGATATTGAAGCATACAGGGCATAGGTAATCATTAAGTTGTGGAAGTACTGAGATCAGCTCCTCAGAGATCCTGAAACACAAAGACTTCGCCATCGTCTGAGATAAGAATGCTTCTGTGATATCGAGATTTGCGAATGTTTGCCGTGCACCCAAAGCCGTCCGTTTGTCAAACTCTATGGTTCTATTTAGCTGATGTGTCGCTACAAGATGTCCTACCACTTACTCTTGAGAATCTTTGTCATGGCTATTGTGTTCAGTTCTTGAAACCTGATGTTGCGAAGCAAAACTAGGTTCAGATGCAAAAAGCGGTCCAGAGCCAAATAGCTTTCTTCCCTTCGAAAACTTTGAGTGATGTTCAGGGCCCGCAGGTTAATCGAGAAGTGTTGCAGCTGCTTCTCTGCTGTTCTAGTCTCGCGGGTATACTTGTCCTGCTCGCTGGTGGAGAAGAAAACTTGAGAATCCATGTAGAGGCTAAAAACCTCTCTCCATGCATACATGTCTGTTCTTGCAGAGTTTTGGGACGGCGCAGCTATTTTAGCAATTTCTTGGCCAAGGCTTCCAATCTCCTTTGTCAGCTCTGCTTTCTCGTCTGTCTGTAGATTGTTGAGTCCCAGGACTCCTGACTTGAGCATCTGAAAGAATTCATGATCATATCTCAGAGGGACTTCCACCCGATGATAATCATCTGCGCCTTCAAGTTGGGTTGAAGCATCACCACCCTCGTGGCTGGCTCTGTCTCCCACTTGGTGTAGAGCGCCTTTCACGCGCTTGCTGGCTTTATTTCCCTCTTCCGGCAACTCGTTATTCTCCAACACCGAGTCGTCATAATGAGCGAGTTCCAGCGTCTTGACAGCTAGACTCCGTAGGTAAGCCCTAGTTTCTGGGGATAGGCATGCATCTATGGGGATTCCACTATTTGAATTAATAAGGAATATCAATTTCGGTTCGAAAGTCGTGATATTGCCTGTTTAGTGTTTTAGTTTTGGGTGGCTTAGACAAGCGAACCAGAGCAGACCTTCAAATTTATATTGGAAAGGTCGGCCACTATTACAAGGATGATTGATCGGCTGCCATAGCTGCCTTAGTGTGCTCGCATCGAGTCCAATATCAGAGAGCTCAAGCTCCACCTTTTTAATGCACTTCTTCAGTTGCCGATATGCTATGGCAGACTTCACCCAGTGAGTTGGAAAGCCTTCCGATATCAGAGCGGTCTCATACTCATGAGCATATTTCATGCCGGACTTATCGATATGATACCGCAGAGTTGCTGTGAGCACACAAAGCAAGGGCGAGGACAGCGAACGCGGGCTTTATGCCGCTATAGATAAGGGTAGTAGTCGCGGAGGGGGCGGTAATTAGTATCCCACGGATCCCCAAGAGCAAATGTTGATACAGGAGGTTTAACTAAAGACATACTCAACGTGATGCTAGTGCGGCTTAGATCTGTTCGAATGTAATAGTGGCGTCCGGACAAAGAAATCTAGTACACAGTGCTCTCGTGCCCCAGGGTGCCAAGTCAGTGGCATATCCCGTCCGGACTTTGCGGCGATATCTTATCTCTAGCGCCATTATTGTAATTTTACAATTTCTTGAAACAATTACACAGCATACAGTCCTCACAATATCTTCTCAACCAACAGAGATTGACGCACTTTGTTTGAACCGCTTCAAGTCATTAATCGATTATCAGGCGTCGAATCACTGGATGATGATTCTCGGCAGACTTTGCCTTCACTATGGGAGCCAACCAGTCATCAGGCGCCGGATATGGAGGTCAACAGAGGACTCACGAGGCGAAAACATGTTATTATGAGCTGCTTGGAATTGAGTGTCAGGCTTCCGAAGATGAGTAAGCAGCAGACCTTCATCTCCCAGATCTGATGACGCTTATACACCTCGTAGGATTAAGAAGGCTTACCGCAAGAAGGCCTTGGAACTCCACCCTGATCGAAACTATGGGAATATTGAAGAGACAACCAGGCTCTTTGCCGAGGCACAATCAGCCTACGAGGTGCTCTCTGACTCTCAGGAAAGGGCTTGGTACGACTCTCATCGCGATGCTATCCTACGGAATGAAGATGAGGTGTTTGGGGGGCACTTTGAACAGAACATGCGGGTCACTACGGCGGAAGATCTAGTGCGAATGTTCAGCAAATTCAACGGAAAGATGGATTTTTCAGATTCGAGTACGGGCTTCTACAGTGTACTTAGAGATACGTTTGCTACTCTTGCAAGAGAGGAAGAAATAGCATGCAAATGGGAGGACCTTGACCCCGTTATGTACCCGTCGTTTGGTCACGCATATGATGATTATGACACCGTCGTCAAGCCCTTCTACGCCACATGGAACGGTTTTGCAACAAGAAAGAGTTTTTCTTGGAAAGATGTCTACCGATACCCTGATGCCCCTGATAGGCGTGTACGACGTCTAATGGAGAAAGAGAATAACCGATTCCGTGAAGACGGTATTCGGGAATTCAATGATGCTGTGGGATCTCTTGTAGCTTTTGTTAAGAAGCGTGATCCAAGATTTAAACCAAACATTCAAAGCGAAGCCGAAAGACAACAGATTCTTCGGGATGCAGTTGCGGCTCAAGCTGCTCGGTCAAGAGCAGCCAATCAAGCGAAGGTGGCTCCCCAGGGACCAATACCAGAATGGATGATGCATCGCGAGGACGTTGCCGATGATGAAAGCGATGAAGGAGATGACGAACCTGATGAACACGTTGAATGCGTAGTGTGCAAAAAGTCTTTCAAGAGTGAAAGGCAATATGAAGCACATGAGAGAAGCAAAAGACATACAAAGGCTGTCCAGCAACTTCGAAGGCAAATGCAAAAGGAGAACATAGCCCTGGATTTAGAGGAGAATCACAATGTTGAAGGAGCCAAATCCGCAGATTTTCATGTCACTGGGGAAAGCCCTACAACGGAAATAGGAAATGGCGCTAGCGAAGAGCGGCTGCCAGATCCTCATGTTGAAAAAGATTATGGCGCAGATCACTTAGAGGGCTCCGACGAAGAAAGGACCGATTATACTATCTCAGGGGTAAGCGACGTGGAGCAAATCCCAACCCCTGAATCTCCTTCCTCCGGCTCAGACGACGAATATACCAATCGAGAAAACATGGAAAGTCGTATCCTAGGCCAAGACAAACCACAAGACTCCTCGGGAGTTCCGTCAATCCAACCCGATATCAACGAGCTGTCGCAGAGATTCGCTGCAGATTCCATGGCTGGTGAAACCGATTCAAGCATGCAGCCAAAGCTCGGAAAAGCCAAAGCGAAACGCGCGAAGAAGGCTACCCAAAGGACTGCAGCGGCCGCCGGCTTGGATACAAAGTTCAGATGTGCAGCATGTCAAGCCGATTTCCCTTCTAAGACTCGGCTATTCAACCACATCAAAGACCTAGGACACGCGCAGCCTGTACCCAAAGTTGCGAAAGTCGGGAAGGGAAAGAAGCGTTGAGTAATTCTGTTTGGGCTTTGGCGTTTAAGGCGAAACACTATGATCGAAATGGCAAGTGCGATAGACTCAGGAAAGGGCGTGGCATAGCGAGTACGTTGCATTGCTAGGTGTTTACATGGTGTGAAGAAGAAGATGAATTAAACAGTATTGCGAGCGAAGCAACAATGGTATGATGTATAGCCCTCTTCATTAGGTGAACTGGACAAGCAAATAGAGCTTACAGTATATCGGTAATGTCGCATGTTATGGGTCTTTGTAATTCACCAACGGTGTCATTCGATGTTTGGGCTATGACGACTATGTCAACTGGTCTCAATGAGACTATACCTTTGTTGTTACACATAAGACAGGATCATGAACTGTGTCAATTGTCTGAATTGGGCGTTAAAACGCTGCTTCTGAAGAGAGTTTTTCGATCCCTTTAACGGTTCCGGAAAGTATATTGATATTGTATTCAAACATATTGCTAATTCTTGGACTGTATGTACCATTCTCAGTGAGATAGATCTCTACAACATCGTTCATTCTCATTAACCCATTAGTAACGCCCGAAGAAGAGAAACGGGAACGATGTAGATGAATGACTATGACATTGATGTTGCAGGTGCTAGGATTAGGGTTAGAGCGAAGGTTTTGTGTTTAAGCAAGAGAACCTTGATTGAGGCTGCAAGGACATTCCACCGAATTTCGTCCTCACGGGAAAAGCGAAAGACTCTATGCGCTCGTGGCCTACTTTCCCCTTACGATTTCCAGAGTTACAGGCTCAGCTGCTCTAAAGAGACATATGTTCGACCCAGCAATGCTTCGAGCTAGATGCAACGCATTCCATCAAACAAAAACGAAATGCTCGTCCGTCACATCTCAACCAAGACCGGCCTTTGTAGTCTTTACAACATGCGTCACTGGCTGCATAATACCCTTGTTATTCATAGCGCCCAGTGCCGTCCCTGTACTCCACCCCATTCTTTCTAACATGGTCCTACCTCTGTTTTCTGACCCAATTTCGGGAGCGGTGGCGCCCACAACTTCGCCATCTCTATATGACACTCCCGCACTAGCGAAGACGCCTCCTCGAGCCCTCCGAGTAGTTGTAAGATTCTTGGTAGGGCCTTTTGCTTTGCTTTTATCGGGACGATGCATGAAGCGTTTGGAATCCAACCGAGCCTCGATACCACTCAAAGCATCCTCATCGTAGCTAGTTGTACGGAACGTTTTGTAGAGAGTTGGGAAACGAGATGTGCCGCCACCAACAGACTTGGACTTGAGATTGAAAACGTTGGCAATCTCATGAACTTTCTTCCGGTCGTAGGGGTTCATTGGTGGCAGGGGTAGACTGCCACTATTAGCTAAGATGCTGAGAAGTGGTATAAGGGAAACCCACGTTTCTTTCGAAGATACGAGGAATATCGCAATTTCCTTCTTTACGTCTTCCCATGACATGCCCTCCTTATACTTGGCTTTCATGTCTATTTTGCCCTTCTTCCCTAGAAGACCATGGGCGCGGAGCTCTTCGCGCTCTTGCTTACGTGACTTCTTCTTGGATCGGTCATTCTCCCAAGCCGTTTGGATCGAGTTCTCCAGCTCACTGTCAGACAGTTCTAGTGTGAGCTGTCCTCGGTGGCCTTTCGGCTTCTTCCGCAGACTTGGGCGGTCGTGGTCCATCACGTCAAAACCGTTGTATGGGTCCTGTTCAAGCACGTCCGCATTATGCCTTATAGAACGCAATTCTCTTCGACTTCTGGTCTTCCTCTTCTGTGACCCTAAGGGTTGATTCCAGACCGACAGGGGCAGCGATGACGCTTCGTCATTCCAACCTTTGGACCCTTCTTCCTCATCACCATCAAAGAGGACCAGCTCATCCGAGCCTAATCCAAGCTCTTCTTGCTTGGATAGTAACCGAGCGATCTGTTCATCAGTCATCCTTGCTCGCTTGCGGTCCTGAAGATCCTGCTCATTTTCGCTGTCTTCCGGCTCACCTTGAAGGTCCATTGCTACTTTCTCGTCCACCGTGACGCTATCCTCCGAATTCTCGCAGTCGAAAGAGGACTCTTTCAATTCGACGAGTTGGGTCTCAAATATGCGGATCTGTTCTTCTGCCCTGGGGGTATCAAGACTAGTCGATGGGATCCAACGCGCATCATCGGCAGTGTAGCCTCCACAGACAATGAGGTACTGAATACCTGATGGCCTCGTGCGCTTTGAGAGGACACTCTCGACAATGGCCGGGACGTCATCTGATGTACTCAGGTCATCAAGGTCCTGCAAATCTGTGCTATCCCAGCCAGTGCTGCCACCTGAGACTGCACTCGGCTGCTGCGTGTATTTAAAATCCGACGATTGATCCTGCCATCGATGGCTGTCCGGAATTCTTAGTTCGCGCTTAAAGAGCGCGTTGCCGTTCATTGGATCATTTAGCTCCTTGTCGTCCTCCATGTTCTCAATGTAGTCTGCAATAAGCATGTCTTCTTTAAATTGCTTCAGTGATCGTTTCCTACGTTTGCTCTGCCGGCTCTGTCTTGGCTTCGCTCCGTGATTGAGAGGAATAAGATTCCGTGAAGAAGACTTGGCAGCAGACTTGCCATTTAGTGGGCTTGCAGGCCCTGCTGGCATAGTCTCGTCCATATTCGGAGATACAGGGTCGTCTAACTCGGTAATTCTATGGCCGCAAGAAGGTTTCATTGGCTCCGTAGTATTGATCAAGGTCTCTAGCTCGAAGTTTGGTGTAGGCTTCGGATTGAACGAACCATTATGGCCAGTAGTGCTCTTCACATTTGCCCGAGGGCGATTCCGTCCTGAGAATATGATGACTTCTTCACTTGAGTCTGAAGACGCGACAGACAGTGAACGCCTTGGTACCGGTTTTGGAAAGCCGGTTTCCGCTGGCGTTTTCGAGCCCTTGACATCTGTAAAGAAATTTTTTGGTATTGGCCCTGGCTCCGCATGACACTCCCTCAGCCCATTCCGTTCGTGAGCCATGACCAATTTATCTTCATTTCCTATAGCATTTGATGACAATAGCTCTTCCTCAGGCAGTCTGTCTTCTAGAGTCATGTTGGCGATAGACTCTTCAGGTCGGATGCCATGGGTAAATGTCTCTCCACTAAAATTGCCAGCTGCTTCTTGGACATGCTCTTTCAGCTCTTCTGAACCCAATGTACCCGCGTTCAAGAAAATCACTTTCGCATGCCGTAGCTTGAGATCTGAATTCCACGAATGGTGAAGTTCCGTATTCCTAGCCTCTTCTCTTAAAGTAAGGGGCGATGAATGATGGACTATAACAGCTGATCAGTACTGTCCTTGGAAAACGTCCTTAAAAAACAAAGGTTGTCATGATGCAAGCACTGACTGTTATTTTGCCATCCGTTGGAAAGTCCATTACTGGTGGATGGGCCAGAGGCACCATTGAGACCCCCACGTTTCGCTGCGGCGTTTCTAGGCAGACCACCGCGGCCACCGCGCCCTCCTTGCACTCCTCTACCCATACAAAATAGGCGTCAGAGTGACTGTACAGGTGTGTTATAATCAGACACAAATGTAGTCATTGATGGTGCAGTGTGAAAGAAGAACGCGCAGCTCTGGCCGGCGGGAGTCCTGAGAATGTAGAAGAGCACGGGCCAATGCTTATCTGCCACCATTTCGCGCTAGAGGCGCGGAATGACGCCGACGGTAAGGAAGCGTGCGCCAGGCAGGTGAGAGGTAGAAGTTACGGGTACAGAGGCTACATATCTACTCTTTGATTACTTCCTTATTCGAAACCACATCCTCCAAGTTCTTCGGGGGAGCTTTGCGACTCGGTTGCAATATTCGAGACAGGACAACCAAGAGCACTGGTCTAGTTGCGCAGATATTCCTGTTAAGGTGAATGTGAAGCTTTGCTAATATCTATCAGAGTCAGCAGCTGGACTGTCGAGTTGGCTGGTGATGTAGCACGGGCAGCACAACTCAAGCCCCTCCTTCTCCTAGATACCAGTCGATCAACGCCACGTTTGATTCATTGCGCCTGCATGACCAAAACATTCGTCAACACAAGCCTCGACTCTTGTTAGACCTTTCCTGCGCTTCATATCCCCCGTTATATTCTATTTTCAGGAGTAAACAAATCAGTACTGGTCCGCACCTCTCGTTTGAGTTTGTCTTCCTTAAGGAAACCACCATGTCGAACGTCGATTTCAGGCCCTATAAACGGATCGTACAATACTTCTGGGACCCTGAGCCCAAAAACAATGATAGCTACAAATCTTCGATATGGTGCTTGGGTAAAGAGTATGCAGTTGCCCCTTCCAAGGAGGAGGTGGAGTCGCGCGTTCCAGATTTCCAGCCCAGTAAAGAATCTATCGCTCTCTCCAACGGGCAAGGTTCGGAAAGGTCCCCTAAAAGGACAAAAGTTGCTCTTTCCAGCAGCGATTATGAAGGAGCGGCAGAATCTCGGAATGGTGGGAGTAACATAGATCGTGACTGGCCGAATGATTTTTTGGACGACTTTGAGTCACGAATGTGGCTGACTTATCGCTCGAACTTTCCATCCATTAAAAAGTCACAAGATTCGAATGCATCGGCTGCAATGAGTCTCTCGGTACGACTACGCAGCCAACTGGTAGATCAAGGAGGGTTCACGTCAGACACCGGGTGGGGTTGTATGATCCGATCAGGTCAAAGTCTTCTTGCGAATGCATTGGTAATGCTACGATTAGGAAGAGGTGAGACATATTTCTGATGAGTTTTTTGGAATTTCTGATCCGACAACACACAGACTGGCGACGCGGAACCCGACAGAAAGAAGAGCGACAGCTCCTCGCTTTGTTTGCCGATGACCCTAACGCCCCTTTCTCAATACACAAATTCGTAGAACACGGCGCTTCGGCTTGTGGAAAGCACCCCGGCGAGTGGTTTGGGCCGTCAGCAACAGCAAGATGCACGAAGGCTCTTTCCGAGAAGTATGCAGACACTGGATTAAAAGTATACGTCACCGGTGACGGTGCAGATGTCTATCACGATAGCTTCCTCAAAAATGCGACAGCTGACGACGGGACCTTTACACCGACACTTATTCTCGTTGGTATTAGGCTAGGTATTGATCGTGTTACACCAGCATACTGGGAAGCACTGAAGGCTACGCTGAAACTCCCTCAGTCTGTCGGCATCGCCGGGTAAGTCACTACTCAGTATCAGTAATCACAGACTGACCTCTAATGAGTGGGCGCCCATCTTCTTCCCATTATTTTGTAGGCCTGCAGGGCGACAATTTCTTCTACCTAGACCCCCATCAGCCGCGTCCCGCCTTGCCATTTCACAAAGACCCCACCGAATACAGCGAGGCCGAGGTAGACTCGTGCCACACTCGGAGATTGCGCCGACTGTCCATCAAAGACATGGATCCCAGTATGCTGATTGGATTTCTCATTAAGGACAAAACAGACTGGAAGAACTGGCGAAAAGCGGTGAGTGAGGTTGGAAAACCCGTCGTTCATGTAGCAGATACGGAACCCACGTTGCATGGTCATGGTTCCGAGCGTGAGAGTGCGCTGGATGGTGTGGAGACTTTTGATGACGAGGAAGGTGATGGCGAGCTGGTCGAGCGTCCGCCTGCTTAACGAGAAGACCCCTGTCCCGGTCAACGGCTATCAATAATGGTTTTCACCATGGCATTGCTTTAGCCAACTGTCTCGTTCTCAAAGGAATGATGTATGGCGTTTTAGAAATCAAGATATGACATGAGACGATTGATATCCCGAAACTGCGTGAGATTTTCAGTCCCGTGTAAAAGCTAGCCAGCAGCTAAAGAATGGGGGGAAATGAACAATATCAAAGCATTGAAGAAGTGACTGTGATGGATAAATTGATTATACTGAAGATATTGTCGGAAGATACGTAATGCTATTTCTCCACTAGACTTGACGGATCTGAAACGTATCTTAGGACTAGAAAAATAACTTCGGGATTGAGAGATCGCTCGAGTCCCAGCAGGGTAGGAGAAAATGTGAGATTGGAAAGATATTCATCATTGGCCCGGTCTCCTTGGGTATTTGTATTGTACAAGCCAAAGCTCACCCCTGATGCTAACCTTGCAAACATTTGGCCCCAAAGCAAGTCATCCCGTACGACATTAGAAAATCCCGATAAACACCAGAAAAAGCCCCAACCATCGCTCCGTCACTAGATATCGTGCACTAGTGAAGTCCACCTCTAGAACCAGAGAGAAGTCTACTTCGTCGATGAAGAGTATTTAGTAACAGCTTTGGTGCCTTCTGACACGGCGTGCTTCGCAAGTTCACCGGGTAAAATCAGCCGCACACTTGCCGAGTTGTCAGCAAATTGAGCGAACTGAACAGACTTGGTGAAACTTACGAAGTCTGAATTTCTCGGGATGAAATGGTGGACTTCTTGTTGTATGCGGCAAGCTTGGATGCTTCGGTTGCGACGCGCTCAAAGATGTCTATATTCCCATTAGTCTAAACGAGTGTAGCCGATCTAGGATGAAATATACCATTGACGAATGAGTTTAAGATGGACATGGCACGGTTGGAGATACCGGTATCTGGGTGAACTTGCTTGAGAACTGGTTTGACGCGTTAGTAAATATTTAGAGTGAGATTATGATGTCCAAGTATTCAAGTAAGTAGATGGTAAACTAATAGGATCAGGTCACGCGATGTAAAAGTCGTACCTTTGTATATGTATGAGGAGTAGGTCTCCTTGCGCGTCTTGTTGCGCTTCTTCTTTTCACCAGCGGGCGCTGCTGTCTTCTTGCCAGCTTCCTTCTTCTCAGCGGGTGCTTTTCCGCCAGCTGGGGCCTTGCCGCCAGTGGAGGGCTTCTTCTCGGCAGCTTTGGGAGGCATTTCTGATGGATTTAGAAGTCTGAAATAGATTGAAAGTGGGAGTATGTAACACTGTGAGAGTAGAACTAATATGGTTGCGCGTGATAAGTTGGTTGAAGGATGGATGGATGTAAGAAAGAGAAAAATAGGTGTGGGCGGCGAGTGAACTTATAGTCGTTGGCGGGCAGTCGTGATTTCCTTGGCGCGTTGAGCTTAAATCGATTTAAGCGAGCAATAATAACATAAAATCGTTGCACTATCAATTTTGGCGTGTCGAGCGCTCAAACACCGCAAAAACACCTAATAATTGGATGTGACTAAGCAAGCGAGATTCAGTAGCGTGCGTCCCACATCACCCGAATCATCGGAGTCGGGGTGGTACTACTTAATGCCATCCGCCCCAGCACCTCTGCCCATCCCCCATCCTTTGTCAACCAACATACAACAACCAGATTTCACGTTAGGTCAACTACTTCCTCCCAATCGACCCCATCTTCATCTACCAACTTTTCTACACTCTTACATCGATCAAATCCATTAAAATGACTGGAGGCAAATCTGGAGGCAAGGCCAGCGGCAGCAAGAGCGCGCAATCGTAAGTCCACTTTTCACCCTACGCTGAGGTGGGACTCCGACGCGTTCTCCGATTTTTGACACTGGGATGCGGATTCCTAGCACTATTCCATCTTATGCTGTGTGCACTATCGTTAACCTCCACTTGTCAGACGTTCTTCCAAAGCTGGTCTTGCATTTCCCGTTGGCCGTGTTCATCGTCTGTTGAGGAAAGGCAACTATGCTCAGCGTGTCGGTGCTGGTATGTTTCTAAACACCCATTCTTCGCCGCGTTCTCAGGACACTAACACAGCACCAAAGGTGCTCCCGTCTATCTCGCTGCCGTGCTTGAGTATCTAGCTGCTGAGATCCTCGAATTGGCCGGAAACGCCGCCCGCGACAACAAGAAGACGCGTATTATCCCTCGCCACCTCCAGCTTGCTATTCGTAACGACGAGGAGTTGAACAAGCTTCTGGGACACGTCACCATTGCGCAAGGTGGTGTGCTACCAAACATCCATCAGAGTAGGTCTATTCCATCTCTTACATACTTCATGAAGTTAATAGTTCGTCTTCTAGACCTCCTACCCAAGAAGACTACAAAGGGTGGCAAGACAGCGAGCCAAGAGCTATAGAGGATGGTTGATCATTTTAGCGCGGGAGTGGGGTCTGCCTTTGTACCTTTTTTCTTCTCCATTTTATGAGATAATGGGGTTTCGGGAAATCGGGTTTATGAAACCGGGCTTCACGGTTGGCTTTGCTGCTGAAGGGATGTACATTACGTCCATGGTAACAGCATGATTTTAGGCAATTAAGAATCTGATTACATCAAACGTTCGGTGCGCTCTACTTGTTCCATATTGCTTCGAGCTTGGTACTAACAACTTTACAACAGCTGTTCAAAAGGGCAGGTTGATAGATAAATTATACTCGAGAACGCTTGAATTGAATAACTTCTACTGGGACCGTCAAACGCTTCTGGCGTGATTGATTTTATTAATCTTGCTGGCTGTCCTCACAATTACTGAAATGATTGGCTTCTGGTGCAGCAACTCTGGGAACTCAGAAGCAGAGATCAAGTAAAGCTTTGAACCTCTGAGCATTATTCAGAGATCAAGGCATTGCTAACATATTGGTATGATCTATTAACTTGTAGCGGTAAACATTGCTATGATATTAAAATGTTTAATCAACCATGGACCATGTCATAGTATCATATGAGGCGGAGCTATTCCACGGTAAATAATGCGGTGACTGCAACGAGGGCTTGGCATACATACGGTCCAGTATTGGCGGGGGTATGTTCCTTTCGTATTTTGAGCCTATATAGTGGTCAGCTAGTATTGCAACTCACGGGTGGTGTGCCATAGATACCTCCAGGGGCTGTTGGTGCACGATATGGATCGGGATGCTTCCATTTCTCGAGCAGATCCTCGGCTTCTTGGAAAAGCGCCTACTCAGGATTAAGCAGAATTCAAGGTCGAACATGCAACTCCTATGTCTTTACTTACCCTCTGTTGTCGCGGTTCTTTCACATTCTTGTTGGCGTCAAAGAGTGACCGGATGTAAAGGGCCTGCCCACGCCAAATGTATCGATGAACAGCCCAGTCAAGGGAAAGCTTCAGGCTTCGGCGGTAAAGTGAACTGAAAATATTTTTAGCAAATAATTGTAAATAAAATTCGTGGCCTTCAGCATACCAGACCGCCTGTTTGCTCGCCATGTTATGCTATCGATTATAGTAGAGACTGGCAAAGCCAAGGTCGAGGGTGCTGGTGGTTGTGAACCCTACTCCGGATGCGGAGATATCAATGCTTCGTTTGGGGACAGCAGATAACTTTGAGTAGCCTTCAGCGGTCGGTGTGTAAGTACGGGACCCAGACCGCAAAGTTGTGACTGTTTGTTAGTTGTGGTGTACTCCGGCTTGATGTTCGTTTGTCGCGCATCGTCCCTCGGCTGTTGCAACTTGCAAAGCTACAAATCTACAAATCTGACAGCTTCACCTCCTCCAATGCAAGTCTAAGGGCAACGGAGCCCAAGGAATCCTGACCTCCATTAACATCCAATTCAATCATACGACATTTTGCGTATGGTGTTGGTGGAAGGTTAGCAGTGGCTACAGAAATTACCTCTTAATAGCGATGACAAGCCGGCAATCCTGGATCCGGGCCAGCCGTTATGGAGCTCAACAGTGCAAGAGCTCATCGACTTGGAGAATTGCTTCGAGGAGTCAGGCTATGGTCTGCTTTGCGCGAAGTGGTCCTACTAGGTCTATAACTGGATTTTCCCATACTCTTGGAACTCGTTTGAGGTATCGCAAGCAGATATATATCGTTGACTTGTAACTCAGCTAACGGACTACCAGGAATCATAATAGCGGTGTAAGCCAGCTTCGTCCCTCGCTTGTTCGTCGCCGTTTCTATGGTGTGTGTATCAAACTATCAAAGAATCTACGCAAACTGACGGGTTTGCAGCGGACAAGGTCGTTAAGGTTCCTGAAATGGCAGAGTCAATATCGGAAGGCACTCTGAAGCAATGGTCAAAGAGTGGGCCAATTGTGTTTGTCCACGGCGATACGGACAAAAGCGCTAAGAGACAGTGTAGAAATTGGGGATTATGTTGAGCTGGACGAAGAGATTGCCACGATCGAAACAGACAAGGTACAGAGCTTCGATGCTTGTTAATGCCATTCGCTACGTTGCTAATGATGGCCCAAAATCTAGATTGATGTGGCTGTGAATGCTCCAGACGCTGGCACTATAAAAGAGTTTCTTGCAAACGAAGAGGATACTGTGACTGTTGGGCAAGATCTCTTGAAAATGGAGATTGGTGGAGCCCCGGAAGCTGGTGGGAAGCAAGAAGGTGGTCAGAAGCCAAAAACGCCGGCCCCGGATGACCAGCCTACGTCCTCCGACCCTAAGCCATCGCAAAGCGAAGCCAAGCCCAAGCAGGAGTCTACTCCTCCTTCTCCACCTCCTCCGCCAAAGCAACAGGATGCGCAGCCTCCGAAGCAGGAAAGCAAGCCCAGTCCACTGAAGAAGGAGCCACCTTTGCAAGAAAGTTCTCCTAAACCAATCAATTCAAAAAAGCCTGAACCCACGAGCACAGGGGGTGAAGTGGCTTATGGCCGCCGGAAGGAGCGCCGAGTGGGGTTTCCCTAACTATCTGCCCTTGTATGCTGGCTAATACAAACATGAAGGTGAAAATGAACCGAATGCGCCTGCGGATCGCTGAACGTCTCAAACAGTCTCAAAATACTGCAGCCTCACTAACGACCTTTAACGAAGTGGACATGTCCTCGTTGATGGAGTTCCGGAAGCTATACAAGGATGATGTGCTCAAGAAGACCGGGATAAAGCTTGGCTTTATGAGCGCTTTCTCGCGTGCATGTGTACTTGCAATGAAGGAAATTCCTGCAGTCAACGCATCGATCGAGGGTCCAAATGGCGGTGACACAATTGTTTACCGGGATTATGTCGACATCAGCGTAGCTGTGGCTACACCCAAGGGTCTCGTTACACCGGTCGTCCGCAACACAGAGGGTATGGATTTGGTTCAGATTGAGCAATCTATCGCAGACCTAGGGAAGAAGGTGGATCTGGTCGATCTCTATCATTAGTCGAGTTTCTAACATATCGTAATAGGCTCGAGATAACAAATTAACAATCGAGGACATGGCTGGAGGAACCTTCACTATTAGCAACGTAAGTCTCCGGATGGCTAGAGTATTCATTGTTTGGTTAATAATGAACAGGGTGGTGTTTTTGGGTCATTGATGGGAACCCCAATTATCAATCTACCACAGACTGGTAAATTTTCCACGCTGTACTACTCCAGTCAAAGAATAACAACGTCCGTAGCTGTGCTAGGTCTACATGCTATCAAGGAGAAGCCAGTGGCTGTTAATGGCAAGGTCGAAATTCGGCCAGTATGCACTGTCTCCCCGTTGTCGAAATATTCTACTAAATAGTCACCAGATGATGTATCTTGCACTCACTTACGATCATCGACTTCTTGATGGTAGAGAAGCAGTGATCTTCCTTGTCAAGGCAGAATTGCTCCGGGCCAAAATCTTGATATAGATGCTAACTGCTTGCAGGTGAAAGAGTTCATTGAGGATCCAAGACGAATGCTGTTAGGATGAGAAGCCACAGTGGTGGTGCAAGGCATCGACGTGCCGTGTAGACTTTGGTGACGTTGTAATGTACATAACAAATTACTTTAGCTGTATAAGGGCAAAAAGCTCCTTTCTTGTTTGATTACTTGTTGCATATGTCGATGTAAGATTAATTTAGGAAATTACTACTCGTACATCTTCCTGAGGGACCTAACGTCTTCCATTACGTATTACTCAGTCACACACTTCTTGTTAGGCCGGCAACGAGATATATCTGTACGAGGTGCTGGCTACGAACCTTCTGCAAGCTATGCTTGTCAGAAGAGCTGAACAATCTCATCGACAGAGCAGTAACAGCACTTTACCCACGCGTTGAGCCCATACCCAGTCGAAATGTCCACGTGGCTAGATGACCATGTGGTCAAACAGCAAACGGAAGCTCACGTCGAAGTGACCAGCTTCCACATACATAGACCAAAGCCCACCTAGCCCGTCCAGCTTGGTGGCCATGCAGCGAAGTCGGAAGCCCACGTCGAAGTGGCCAGCTTCCACATACATAGACCAAAGCCCACCTAGCCCGCTCAGCTTGGTGGCCATACAGCCAATTCGAAAGCCCACGTCGAAGTGGCCAGCTTTCACAATTTCGAGTTGTCTATGTGACCACTTGGTCATATAGACAGTTCACGCGCTCGTATGCGCATTTTATCGGTGTGACTGCACAACGGAAAGATATAAAGCATCGATTTTGGCTAAAAGTCATGTAATTTACATTCTTTAGCATACACAGAGCGCTACAATGCTACTATTTAGATAGATAGCATCGTGTTTCATAGTCTTAGGCTGCATAAGCACGTAAAACTTGAATGAATAAATAAATAAAAATTCAGCGTACCTGATGCGAATCTGGTGTCCCTGGGAAGAAAGAGTTCTGGCCATCCAAGTTCAGCCACTTCTTAAAACCACTTTGAGGATTCCCCGTTATCATAGGCCCCTAGAGACTGCATGAGACATGGCCTTCATATCGGACAAGTTGGGACATGAAATCGTAAACTCCAGTCTTAACGAAAAAGAAATGTTCAAGAGATAATGGTTGAGGCGGCATCGGTAACGCAGCGAAAGTAAGCAGATGAATTAGCCTATTTTGGCAAGCCGAGAGCTCTAGCTGCATGTTTCCTCAGATCCCAATGAGGCTGAGCTTCAATGATTAAGACTAAACTATGTAAGGCTTTACCATGTTCTGCACTGATTCTGCGAATAGATATTTACAAATGCCTACGAGTCGAAGACTAGCTGACCGAAAACCCCGAATCTCGCTGCGATGTTATCGTGGGAGATGATACCCTGACTATGGAAGCGGTCGCCGCTGCAGCAAGCATCGCGGGCATCATCACTCTGGTTTTCCAAAGCATTGACGGGCTTTTCAAATTCAAAGAATTATTCTCCGACACATCAGCAGCTTCCAAGACGGTCAGTCGTCTCTTAAACGACATCAACTCGCTCATACAAGTGCTAGAAAATGTAAAAGATGTTTTGGAGCAATTTCACATGCAGAAGAAAGACAAAAACTTTGCCTCGTTAGATGTTAAACTTATGGACTGCTCAAAGGACGTACAATTCTGGCTAGCCACCGCGAGAATTTTACGCCCATCATCCGAGCAGGGAGGCAGGGCTTGGCTGAAGAAGTTTCGGCTTGCCGCGAACAAAGACGCCATCCGGACCATCAGAGATGACATCGGACGGCACAGGCAGATCATTTGCCTTAGTCTGGCAGTCCTTGGCAGGTATTGGGCTTGTATTTCTCAATTACGGTCCTCCGAGACTGATTTTCTATGTAGAACAATCGATCTCGACACGTCTGAGCAGGTACATCAGATTGGTAGCCAAGTAAATCAAGCTGTTTCGACGTCTGCATCAAACCAAGATGCCCAGGAGCTCATACTCCGACGAATCGAGGATTATTCAAGGGCAAGCCTACATAGCTCCACCCAGAGCATTAGAAGTATGGATACTATTAGAAACGAGCTAGCTCGGCTTGAATCAATGATAACAAGCTCGAAAGCCGGCGGGGCGCCAAATACTGAAAAGCATCAAAGTTCTGTAACTCTTAAATACGCAAACGAAAGATCTGCGCAAGTCCGTCTGCCCTCGCAGGAAGCGTCCTCAAGTAGCTCTAAAGGTCCCCTTGACGTCTACGACCTCCCGTCACCACATAGCGATACCGTACCAGTCAGCTACGGTGAGAGCGGAGGTCATCGACATCCCAAGGCAAATATATACCCCATCGTCGGAGCTAACAGTATCGAGAACTGGTCTGCAACAAGCTCAAAGCAATCCAGATACGAGAGCAGGTTCTTATACGCATCGGTATCCGACTTACCGGCCGGACCTACACCAAAACGACCCCCAGAAACCAAACGAGTAGCTATCGACTACAGCGCCACGCACAGCCTCCTTCAGCGGTCAATGGCAGACATCTATCCCTCAGTCGTGGCCCACTTCATCTCCATTCACCATCTGTTAACGCTCTGCGAAAGCCATTTGATATTACTTCAAGAGCACCCAAGTGTACACCCCGACCTCGCGTCCAGCACAAAACGGCAAGGGGAATCCAGCAAACTATCTTTCCCAATCCGTCTACGCCTACAGAATCAAGTCGCCCAGCTGCATCACGCAATCCAAGCCTCAAGGCAGCAATGTATGCAGGCCGGATATTCCCTTTGGGAAATCGACAGGGTGATTCTTTCCACCGGCAGTAGTCGTGGTGGGGCCTTCTCACCGCGTCATCTCCCAACCGGAAGCGACGGCGAAGACTGGAAGGACGCATTTGAGCGCCCGGACTCCGCGGCGATTACACATGGAGCATCCGAATGAGAAAGTAGTGTCCAGGGGTCGGTGAGGAAAATGCGTGGCCGCCGAATGTTCAGATTTTAGCGAGAAATTCGGGGTTTCGGCGGCCACAAATCCCCCTCGGTCCTCCTTCCATGGGACCCCACGACGAACGAGCCAGAGCCAACACCCAAGGCTATCCTCAACGTGTACGCTAGGATTCTGAAGGCCGAAGTCCGTGAAAATGGCTTCCTCCAACGCTGCTTGACAAAAGCCGGCTTCACACGGGTTCGAGATCAAAATTCTGTTCCAACCTCTCTAATCTAGCATCGATATATATGCCGCAAATCGACTCATCTCCGGAAGCATCTGGTCCGCTTCACCCAATGCCCCCAACCCCTTTCGACAATTTGGGAGGTTAAGAGATTGGAACTTTCGAGCAAAGCCTTTCTTGTTTTATTCGCAGATGGGACTACTATCAGCTAAGCGGTGCACATACCTCAGGCATCATCCATTCCCCTCCTTTCTCTACTAATTCTAACCACTACCTCCTCGTCGTGTCTATCTATAATTCTTTCGTTTCTCTCCAACTAAATCCTGCATTTGGGCTTTGGAGCGTGTTTCTCGCTTGGCCGATGTACAATTTCTCATGGGCCCACAGATTTTACCTAGCGGTGCGAGAAAGCGCAGAAAGCTTTGCATCGGGATCCTGAAGTAGATGTTAATTGGGGGATAGGCTGGAGGTTTTGATGCGAGAAGTAGGGAAATGTAGCTATGGTTTATTTGGCTGCATGGTAATTGGTTAAAAGGTAGTGATGTTGGTTGTGAGTCGTGAACAACCTGAGCGGTCTTGAGACTCTTGAGATAAATGTTGGAAGTAGGGAACAGTACTTGCCACGCGGGGAGCAAAAAAAGCCCTACTCACAAACTTTCCCCGCACCCAACCACCAAATTTACTACTGAATTAAAAGAGATATATTATATTACAATAGCCTGTTCATTCTACCCTCTCCTGCTTTTAATCGCTCTGGCATAGTAAAGACCTTCTCATTTATGTACTTCTGTGAGACATGAAACCATCCTTCGTAATCGGCCCCTTCGTAGTATGATCATCCCAATGCGAATATTTCCGTAGCTTCTGGTTTTATACCTGCCACATGTGCTTTATAGAAGATAAATCAGATAAAGATGCACAATTGAAGTAATGCTTCAAGTAGATCTTCAGAGTGACTTTTTCGTTGATATTTTCAAGCACATTGTAGAAATGAATATTCGACTTGAAATTATAATCTACTGCAGCTCAGCAATGCTGTCTCTTTAAATTCTTGTTCTTGAATGAATTTATCTTCTGTATGCAATTCACATCAACAAATTTTATTGAATGTTTAATCACGTAATTAAATAATAATTTAAATAATTTATTATTTTGATTAATCTTTCGTCTAGACTGATCGCGTCGAGTCGGGTTGGAATTTTTTTGGAAAAGTGTCGGGTCGGATTGAGAAGTTGAACCCGAGCACTCGGGTCGAGTTGAGAAGCTTGACTCGATAATCCGATTCGAAAACCCGATCCGACCCGACAAGATATTAGATAGGTGTAAATAGCTTGGTCGAACAGCCTTCATGATCCCCTTCATGACTTCCTACCATGTTTCCTCGTGATGACTCCCTACCAAAGTCAAACGATCTTTATGTTTTTTCTTCATGTTCTTCTTCATGTTTCTCTTCATGTTCTTCGTCATGACTTTCTTCATGTTTCTCTCTATGTTCCCCTTCATGTTTCCCGTCATGACTCTCTTCATGTTCCCCTTCATGTTTCTCGTCATGACTCTCTATCAAACGACCTTCATGTTCTTCTTTATGACTTTCTATCAAATGATCTTCATGTTTCTCTTTATGACTTTCTATCAAACGATCTTCATGTTCCTCTTTATGACTTTCTATTAAAAGATAATGCAAAAAGGTAATGCAAAAGTCAAAAATCGGAAAATTTTCTATATTTAGCTCTCTTGACGTCAAGCTCGAGTTCTTGACGAATCGAGTCGAGTCGCGTCAAGTTGAAAATATGAGCAACTCAACTTGAATCAAGTTAAAAATGTGAGCAATTCAACTCGATCTTGATTCAGATTCAAAATGTTAACTTGAAACTCAATTTGATGATCAGTTTACTTTCATCTTATAAATTCACTTTGACGTGATTAGCTGCAAGTGCATGCTTAATAGCTTAAATAACACTGCTAACACTGCTGACATTATTTATCACATTAACATTGTTTATCACATTGACATTGTTTATCACATTGACATTGTTTATCACATTGACATTGTTTATCACAATTTAATTATTTAAGTAATAAATTTAATTTTGCTCGTTTTAATTTTACAATTTATCTTTATATTAAATGCATTGTATTACATTATTTTATAATAAATTATTCATATTTTAAACATTATATTTATCATTTATATATTTAAGCTAATTATCATTATTTTTAAAGTAATAAATTGTGATGATTGAGTTTACTAAATGAATAGATGAAATCTATAAAAATCATATGACAATGTGATATTTTAAGCAGACACAGAATGAGTATATATTATAATAAAGCTAATTATTAAGAAGTTCTCAATAACTCAAGAGAATCAATCGACTATAAAGAGTTTATCAAGCATTGTCAAGTTGAACACAACATAATTCATGATATATTAAGTTGAAAATATGACGTGATTTAAATGATGTCTTGACAGAGTCACAGAGTTTCAGAGCTAACTCAGATCTGATTTTCAATTCAATCTCTGACTTTAGTCTTTGATTTAATCTTTAATTGTCAATTCATCATGATAATTATCTTCTTTTTTAAGTGAGTTCATTCTTGATTTCAATAATCAATGTCTTGATTTATCTTGATAAATAATGATGTATACTCATGATTTCAATTTAGAAGCTCTCGATAAAAATCTTCAAATCTTTGTGAAAAAACAAGAAAAAAAGAAACTTTCAATTGAATGATGATTCATCTTCAATTATAATGCATGTAGATAACATTATAAATAGTATATGTGATGTGTAGTTGACATAAATGACAACATCAATCATGTGTGAATGATGCATAAACATTGCTTGTCTTTTGATTAAATTGTGTTATTGAAATAATAAAGCATAAACAAGAATGAATAATAATCATTGTTTTGTTTATCATTCTTTCAGTTTCTTTCAATCTTCATTTTCTTTTCATTTCATCGTCATTCTGTATCAAAGTTCTTTTTTAAAACTTTGATAAAAAATTGCTTGTACAGATAATTATATTAGTATTTACTTGAAAAAACTCTGTTTCAAGTATTGAAATGACGTGCGCTCAATTTATGATGATTTCAAAGATGCAAAAAATCAACAAAGTTAATGATAAAGTTAATGATAAAGCTGATGACAAAGCTGATGATGTAAGTAAGATATACAATGCTTATTCTGAATTTCTTTGATCAAGACTGCAATTTAACAATCATAGATCATTGCAAAGAAGTTTACTCTTTAACATTTTTGCAATCATGTGACATCATTTTCTGTTTTGAAACTCATTACATCTGTTGATTTTGAAGATAATTTGAATGTCTCTGATGAAGAATGGAATGAAGAAATGAGTTTTGATGCTTTCTCAGCATCAGAGCTTTTGCTTGATTTATCTTGAACTTCTAGTAATAAAAGAATGATAAGTTGAGTATTCAGCATTTAGATGTCGTTACTGATTCTTTTCAACTTTCAATTATAAAGATTAGCGAAAGAAGTGTTGATGCTTTTAAAATATTGAACAAAGTAATGTGCATTAAATGTGCACATAGATTTTATGATGAAAAGTAGACTGATCGCGTCAAGTCAGGTACTCGAGTTCAAGTCGAGTATTCGACTTGAAAAGTGTCGAGTCGAGTTGAAATTTTTTTGAAAAAGTGTCGAGTCGAGTTGAGAAGTTGAACTCAAGCACTCGAGTCGAGTTGAGAAGCTTGACTCGATAACTTGACTCGAAAACTCGACTCAACTCGACAAGATATTAGATAGATGTAAATAGCTTGATTAAACAGTCTTCATGATCTTCTTCATAAGTTTCTACCATGTTTTTCCGCCATGACTCTCTACCAAAGTCAAACGATCTTCATGTTTTCCCTTCATGTTTTTCTTCATGTTTCTCTTCATGTTTCTCTTCATGTTTCTCTTCATATTTCTCTTCATGTTTCTCTTCATGTTTTTCATCATGACTTTCTTCATGTTTCTCTTCATATTTCTCTTCATGTTTCTCTTCATGTTTTTCATCATGACTTTCTTCATGTTTCTCTTCATGTTTCTCTTCATGTTCTTCGTCATGACTCTCTTCATGTTTCTCTTCATGTTTCTCTTCATGTTTCTCATCATGACTCTCTATCAAATGATTTCTATGTTTCTCTTTATGACTTTCTATCAAATGATCTTCATGTTTCTCTTTATGACTCTCTATCAAACGATCTTCATGTTTTTCTTCATGACTCTCTATTAAAAGATAATGCAAAAAGATAATGCAAAAGTCAAAAATCGGAAAATTTTCTATATTTAGCTTTCTTAGCATCAAGCTTGAATTCTTGACGAGTCGAGTCGAGTTGACTCAATTCTCAGTCGAATCGAGTCGCGTTGAATTGAAAATATGAGCAACTTGACTTAAGTCAAATTGAAAATGTGAGCAATTCAACTCGATCTCGATTCAAGTTCAAAATGTCAACTCAAAACTCAACTTGACGATCAGTTTAATGAAAAGACAGCGCAAAGCTGCAACATCAAGTTTCATGAAAAAGTGATGTATTAATGCTGTGTCTGATGCACAAAGAAAGATGTTTCATGCATTATGATAAGTAAACTTATTCAATGCGCTCATTAAATGCTTATGTTTGAATTCTTAAATTTTGAACATATGCATTTAAACATTAAATGAGTCTTTTTGACTTAAAATAATATTCAAGACTGCATCAGAAAATGATGATGTAATCTTTATTATGATTTTTACAATCAATTAGATAAAACTGAAAAAGAAGTTTATGATTGCAACATGTATGAAAGATCATTTAAATGACATTTGCAAGTCTGAGTCATTTAATGTACAGAAACTGCAGCTGAAAGAAGTAATAATAGTTAATGACATTACTTGCAATGCACTTGACATGTTTCACTATTCTGTATGTTTTATCATGTTTCAATATCATTTGATCACAGTTTTATAACTAACATGATATATTTATAAATGAATCTGCTCACTCTTGATTCACTCACTTCATGTCTTAATATGAATCTTAAGATGAATGAGAAGAAGAAGATTGTAATTACGTTTTTTGCAAAAGATAATTGATGAAGTTAATGTGATTATGCTGAGATTATGCTTTCATGTTGAGCGCGTTTTGCATCTCTGCGCTTTTTTCTTCTGTCTGTGTTTTTTCTTTTGTTTGAGTGTTAATATTTCTACATAATCATCTCATTAAAGAGCGAAAATCATCATAATACAGTAATTCTCTTTCTTTCTAATCATGAGTTTATGCTTAAAAGTTAAAAGTAAATAATTATACTTTTCATTCATGTTTCAATCTCATTTCAAAAGCTTCTTTAAGCTTCAAGACTTCTTTCATATCTTTACTTAATATTCATTGATTATATTTCATGAAATATTCTTTTCATTGTATCTTATAATATAAGATTTTCTTTCTTTTTCACTTTTGTAAAATCTTTTCTACTTCTTATTCTTGCTCATCATCAATAAGCTTAAGAGTGAAATACTTAAGTATAGAATCATCATTTAATCTACAATTATATGATTTTAAGAGAAATACATGAAAGACAGAATGAATTCTATAAATGATTGAAAGATTCAAACAATACATTTGCTTGTTTATAAATTCTTATATATGAAAGAGCTTTAACATTTTATTTGATAATTTCTTGCTCAACTTCTTCTGCTTCGAATTTTTTGCTGATAGCATAATTAAATCATCAACATTAAAAAACTTAAACTTATGTTTTTAATTATAGTACTTTGTCTGAGCATTAATCGCGTTTTATCATCATTGCATCAATATATTTTGCACATCTTGCAGCATTTTAACATGTTTTTTTGCTGCTGATACTTCTTCTTTCATAACATTATTCTTGATGCATATGTCAAAAATTGACTCATAATCATACATGACTTTAAAGAGATTACAGCTTAATGAAGAGTGCTTCATTTGATGATACACAAACTCAACTACAAGTAAAAGCGTAGCTCAGTCATCTTGCTTTTTTGAACAATATACTTGTAAATAATGTTTCAATGTTTGATTCTATCATTCTGTCTGATCATTTGTTTACAAATGAAAGATGATGCTTAGTCATTATTTCATCTTCACATAAAAACAGATTTCTGATCAGAATGCACTGATAAATAAACTATCTTTATTAATGATTATATTACTTGAGATCTCATATCTTAAAGCAATCTTCTTAAAGAACAACTTTGCTAACTTTACAACAGTCAGAGTTTTCTTCATAAACAGATAATGCATCATCTTCATGTAATGATCAACTATCACAAGAATTGAGTCATATACAACTTTTTTTCATTTACTAAGTGACAGATCTGTTATGAAATTCATAGTGATTTCTTTTCAGAAATCTGTGAATCGAAGTAATGATTTCAACTCATCATATAATAGATGACATTTCATCTTTACTTTCTAACAAATGTCACAAGTATTTATATACTCTTTGACATTCTTGATCATACTTTTTCAGTAATATTTATGATCTAATAGCTCGCTGATCTTGTCAGCATCAAAATGTCTCACTAATGAGTTATCATGATGACATTTCAATAACTCTTCTCTGACAGAAAGATTTTCTGAAACATACAATGATTTATTATACTCTATCATTTCTTGACTATTCAATGTTTAAGCTTCAACGTCATTCTTTCATATACTCATCATTTCATCTGCTTTTAATCTCACAGCAAATTCATCTTCTTGCTATAAAATCTTGATGAGTTCAACTACAAATTTACTACTGAAGTTGTATGTTGTTTTGTGAATTGTCAATACTTTGACAATTGCATGTGAAATGAGTTGTTTGCAATTAACAGTTTCAGCAACAGAATTAAGCTGTTTCTTTGTTACATTGTGATCTTTATAAGTTAATATTTCAACATTTGTGCTTCTTGAAGTTGTTGATTTGAATTGAGAAATTCTATCTTTTAAGAAATGTACTTCATCTAAATGTGTTTCTTGCATTGCTAAAGTCATGACTCTCAGCAACATACTTCTGACATGCACTGCTGAACATGTATTCATGTTTTCACTAACATTATGAATAAACATTTTCTTGACTTTGTTAATCACTTATATACAGTAAATTTCATCTTGTGATCTGCTTTTGACATGTTTTGCTGAATATCTTCATTCACTGACACTGTGAATGAACATCTTCTCGACATCATTAATCACTTGTGTTCATCAATGAGTTTCATCTTGCAATCTGCTTTCAACATGTTCTGCTGAATATCTGTTTATATTTATACTGTGAACGAACATCTTCTTGACATCATTAATCACTTGTATACAGTATAGTTTTCTGATCACTATGAATATAAAGCTATTTAAGCTTTCTATTCTAGTCAGCTTTCGCTGCAAAGTAAACAGCAAATGATTCACAAAGATGTTCTCACTCTTATAATCAGATCATCTTGATAACACATTGATTGAGTTTGTCTTTTCTGATCTATGTGTTATTTCAAAGTTGCAGATTGACAATCTTATAATTCATTTAACTTGTCTTTTGTTTAGCTTTTAAACATTCATAAAACTCTTCAGATTATTATAATCAGTTAGAACTTTGACAGTATGATAATTGTCTTTCACATAGTGTTATCAATGTTTAAACATCGCTATTATGATTAAAAGCTTCTGATCATGTATCTTATAATTTCTTTTAATGTTTATCATTATTCTGAATCAGAATGCAATTGAATGTCACTGATCTTTGTCATCTGACTGAAACAAAATACTTGCGACTGCACAATTGAATGCATTGATCTTAATGTGTATATATCACTCTGAATCAAAGTGTTTTAGTATAAACATCTTCATAAAAACGTTGTGAAGCTGATTAAAGCTTGTTTCGCTTCGTTCAATCATATGAATGAGCTCATTTTTACATCTTTTACACTATTTCTCAGCAGTTCTGTTAAAGACTCTGCTATCTGAAAGTAGTGATGTATAAAATGTCAATAGAAATTGATGAATCTCAGAAAAACTTGTATTTTTCAATACATCTTCGATCTGAGTCACATTTTAATGATGTTTACTCTACTTGAGTTTATTGAAACACTCTCGATGAATATGACAAATTCAAGAAAGTTCACTTTAATAATGAAGAATTCACACTTCTTCAAGCTAGCATATAGCTTGAACTTTCTTAATCTTTCAAGAATCTACTTCACATAATTTATGTGATCAGTCTTCTCTATGAAGAAGATTAGAATGTCATTCAGATAAACAACATAAAAGTCATTTAAAAACTTTGTCAAGATTTTATTAATATAAGTTTGAAAGATGATAGATACATTGATTAAATCAAATGACATGATCATATATTTAAAGTGATCATAATAAATATGAAACATCATCTTTCACTCGTCTTCATGTTGAATTTTGAGATGATAATAAATGTTCTTCAGATTTAACTTAATGAACTGCTTGACTTTATTGAGTCTGTTTAAAGTTTCATTAATTAAAGACAGTGAATGATAATTTTTGACAATGATCTTATTCAGATCTTAATAATTCATGTCTAAATGAAGATTATTATTCTTTTTGAAAATGAATAAAATAAACGCGTCAGTTGAATTAATGAAGTGCTTAATTCATTCTTTCGCTAAAACATCATCTAAATACTATCTCGGAGTCATTAACTCTGTGTTCAACAAATTATACAATAATTCATACAATGATTTTGCAGTGATTTTGATTGCATGATCATGATCTTCATGCAAGAACAATTTGTTGATACTTTTTATCAAGAATACATCTTCATATTCTTTCAATTTAATGAGTAAAGTTTGCGTTTTAAGCGCGTTTGTGATATGATTCATCACATTATTTATTACTTTCACTTGATATTCAATGATTGACTTTTCAACAACGTTAATCATGATAAGAAAATACATAGTAGACTCATCTTGTAGAGCTTTCACAAATGCTTGTGCGAAGAACAACTCAAATGCATGCTTATTCACGTTGAAACATCATGTTTTTATGATCATGTTTATTCAAATACATTTGAATTGCATATTCAACATACTCAAAATCAAAGAAGATTTCTTCTTGTTGATAGCATAAAAGATACTTATATCTTTTTTCTTTATATCTCAGCTGTCTCTCAGTCAATAACACATTTTATAAATGTTAGAACTTTTTCACAAATGATTAGAAAAGACAATGATTAAATAATCATTGAGTAATCAGAGTCTTAAAGTGATCACAGTGAGCATAATGAGCATATTACTCATCTTGCTCATCTTGCTCAAAGATGATCAAAGAGATCATTCAGAGCAGAAATGACTTGACATGATTCTTTTATATTTATATAATGATGATCATTCTCTTAGATAAAAGCTTCATGCTCAACTCATGTAATAATCAATACAGTTTATTGTCTTAGTTATTCTCAGATCTTCAGTCTAGTGATTAGTTTATTACTATACTGATCTTTGTTTATATCTTGTGTTGTTATAGAAACAATCATTACACTTTGAGCATCATTCTTTCACAAGATATCAGAGCATCAACTTATCATGATCATTATGTCATTTTCAGAACGAATCACATCAGCAAATATTACTGCATTCTTAAATAGCAAGTCATTAATTAAGATATTGACATTGAATCTGTACTATAAAGATAAAGACAAGCTTGACGCTTTTCTTATACAAGTGAACGTTTATGTCAGAGCACACAAGAAACTAAGTTCATCTCATGACAAGATATTGTTTGCATTCTCATACTTCAGAAGAAATGTCTTCAAATGATTTAAATCATTGATAAAGAATCACTTGAAGAATAAGTCAGAAGATCGAGAAGACGAGATTAACAGAGTCTTTGAAAACTTCTTTAATTTTAAGTAAGCAATACAAAGAATGTATGAAGACATAAATGCAAAATGAATCATCAAACAACAGCTGTATGATATTAAGCAATCAGAATCAGCATTCAAGTACATCATTGCTTTTCAATCAATTGCAGCAAAGATCAAATGAGATGACTTGACTCTTACAGCACAGTTTTATAAAGAACTGAAGAATGTGATAAAGAATGAGATAGCTTGTATGAATAGACTTGTGACTTTGCATGCTATGATTAGCAAGACAATCATGCTGAATAATTGACAGTACAAGCAAAGACTTGAAAAGAAGAACAAGATTGCTTATGTCTCAATTGCATGAAGCAAGAAAAAGAAGAAGCAATCTTATTATAATTTTCAGTCTATGAGATTAGATGCAATTCAAAAGATATCAATGAACGTTTGTGATAAAACAGTTCAGCAGAACAAAGCATGTTACACATGCAAAAAGCTAGATCATTTCTTCAAAGATTGTACTCAAAACAAGTACAAGAACAAGTTAAAGTTCTATGATAAACAAGACAAATCTTTTGCAGTAACAAAAGAATATCAAAAAGACAAGCATTAAGTGTTGTTATGAACAGCATGTTATGAAGACAATTGTTGCACTCATTTAAGTGATAAGAAAGATTCTGAATGATATTTGAAACTCTTGCAAAAGAATTGTTTCTATGCAGCAACTCATCATCAGTCAGAAGTGCATGATGAGAAAAGTGATAAAAGTTCGTTCACTATGATCGCGAAATCAGAGATTCTTGACAGCGAAGAATATGACTCGAACAGATTGAACAGCACAGAAAAAGTTATTCATCAAGCAGTCGAGAAAGAAAATCAACTTAGCGAAACTTTACAAGCATTCACTATTGCAGCAGAAGATACTCTCAAACAAGAAGAAGATTATCTTGAAGTAAAGAAAGATCTTAGAAAGCTTACAAATCAGACAAGTTTTATAAGCATGTACAATGAATTGTATCTTCTCTTTAGACAAAAAGAGAAAGATTTTTCACAGCGTATGCAACAGATCAAGAATGAGATACATCAAGTTATTTATGACAAAGTTCAAGATGAGTCAATCGCAGTGCATAAGAGCATTTGATATCGTGACATAATCATGAAGAAATTACTCACAGAAGTCAAGTTCATTAAGCAAGAAGAATATGTACTTTTTGATAAAGATCATATATTCAGAGAACGTAAACAGATAACAGAAGTTATTAGAGAGAGATTTGATCTGTGTAATTCACAGAAATATTCACAGAAGAAGATCAATTCAAATTAATTTCAGTACATAAAACAAGTACTTAAGAAGCAAGCTTCTAGTTCAAAAAACTAGAAAACTCTTCAATCAATAAATTATTGAAGAAGTTTAATCAAAGATCGAAAATCAAAAGCATATTTATCTTTACAAACGACTTGACGCAGTTACAAGTCTGAGTCAAGATCAACGATCATACAGCACGTTTATTCATTGACAGTGACTGTATGAAGAACTATATGTTTTCAAAATTTGCTAGAAAAATGCAAATATCTTTGCAGAAAAAGAAAGAATCTTACAATTTGCAAAACTTTAATAAAACATTCATGAAGTATAATAACAAACTAATAGATCAAGAGACTTGACTCATTCATTTAAGACTCAAACATCATTGAAAGAAGTTACGTTTAGATGTTATGAAGCAGTCAGATAGCAATATAGTTCTAGACATATCATGACTTTGTATGATCAATTCAATGATAAATTGAGTCAATGAAACAATCACTTTTCTTCATATAGAAACGACGCGATTGCACTCAATATTGAAGTCATCAAAGAATGTGAAAATCTTCGTAATGACAGCAAATAATATGCGCAGCGAGCTGAAGAACAGCTCAGATGCACAGATGTTATGAAGCAAAGAGATTAAAAGTAATCTTGCTATCATTGAAATTTCTAAAGAATATCAGAAATATAAGATTCTGTTTGAGAAAGAAAGTGATCAAGAGACACTATTCAAACATCAATCATGAGATCATGAGATTAAGCTCATAGATGACAAGAAACTCACGAAACAGTTCATTTACTCATTGTCAATGAAAAAGCTTAACGCTTTGCAACAATATCTGAAAGAGAACATGTGAAAAGAATTCATTAAAGAATTGCAATCATCAGCAAAATACTCAATTCTGTTTATTTCGAAATTGAATGAAAGTTTAAGACTATATGTTAATTACAGAGCATTAAATAACATCATGATTAAAAACAGCTATTCGTTATTGCTCATATCTGAACTGCAGAACAGACTTCAGAGAGCACAATGATTTACGAAATTCAATATACTTGAAGCATTTAATTGAATATGAATTAAAAAAGAAGACGAGTGAAAGACAGTCTTTTGCACTCGACTAGAACATTATGAGTATTTGATCATGTCTTTCAATTTAATCAATGCTTCAATGATGTTTCAGACATTTGTGAATAACGTACTACAACGTTATTTGAATCAATTCATCATAGTATATCTGAATGATATACTAGTATATTCAAAGACGAAGAAAAAACATGTGCAACATGTTAGAAAGATTCTACAGACTTTGAAAGAAGTCAATCTGCGCATTAAGTCAGAAAAGAGTGAATTTCATGTACAGAATGTACAGTTTTTAAAATTCATAATCACGTCTTAAAGTTTAAGAATAAACTTAAAGAAGATAAAAGCTGTTACGACTTGATCAACGTTAAAGTCAAAGATCAAAGTTCAATTCTTCTTAGAATTTGCGAACTTTTATAGACGCTTTATAGAGAAATACTTCAGAATCATCTCATCACTTACGAATCTTACAAAAAAGAATATATCGTTTGTGTGAACTGAGAAAGCAGAAGAAGCTTTCAAGAAGCTGAAGAAATTATTCATCTTTCAGTCAATACTGATTATGTTTGAATCAGAAAAATCTATTACGCTTAAGATGAATGTGTTGAACAAAGCTATTGAAGCATGTATCAGTCAATCAAATAATAAGAAACGTTTGCACTTTATTGCTTATTACAGTTGTAAGCTTACAGTCGCTGAATTAAACTATGAGATACATGATAAGAAGTTACTAACTATTGTTGATTCTTTCAAATAATGAAGAGTGTATCTGAAAGAATTTAAACATCAGATTCAAGTATATACAGATTATAAGAATCTGTTATACTTTATGATCATGAAAGTTTTAAATCAAAGACAGATCAAATGATTGAAGAAATTGTCATTGTACAACTTTCAAATTCAGTATTGAAAGAAATCTGAAAACTTGAAGATTGATGTCTTGAGCAGAAGAGCAGATCACATGACAGATAAATCACAGATAAATCAGATTATCTTACAACAGAATCAGAATGATTTCATTGTCTACAATAAACAAAATGCAGCTACGCTATGAATCTACAATCAAGATCTTGAAAAATAAATAAAGCTAAAGTTAGTAAAGAACTCAGTTGCACAGAATATTATAAAGAATATCGCTGACAACGTGAACTTTGAGATAATCAACGAAATACTAACGTTTCAAGATCTCATCTATGTTTCAACAAGATGCAGACAAAAGATAATAAGTGATTATTATGAATCAATGATATACAAACATCAGAATTTGAATAAAATCATTGAAAGAATATCTAGAATCTACTACTTTTCTAAGATGAGAAAGCAGATAGAAGATATCATAAGAAAGTGCAACATATGCATTTAAATGAAGCATAGTCAACACAGACTCTATGAACTTTTGAAAAGTCTCAGCACATCAGATCATGCATAAAAAAGCATAGCTTTGAACTTTATAATCAAGCTATCAAAGTCAAAAGAAAGAGTTACAAGAACAATGTATAACTTTATATTGATGATCACAAACAGACTAATCAAGTATGAATACTTCTTGTCATACAAGAAAGCAACATTCGCAGAAGATTTAACATACACGTTTCTGAGAATGATTGTAGCAAATCATGAATTATCAAATGAGATAATTTTAAATAGAAACAAGCTCTTCACATTGAAATTCTGAAAATCATTGATGAATCAATTAAAGATTCATCATAAGCTGTTTACAGCTTATCATTTGCAGACGAATGAATAAACAAAAAGAATGAATCAAACACTGAAACAGTATTTCAGATGCTATATCAACTATAGGCAGAATGATTGAGTACAGCTACTATCAGTAGCACAGTTGACTTTCAATAATGCAACGACGAAAGTAATCAGTATGTCATTATTCTTTGCAAACTATGAGTTTGAGTCAAAGACTCTCAAGAAACCGCGTAAATTTGTATAAATAGCTCAAAAAGCTATGATACAGATTGAATAAATACATTTGTTGCACAAGAAGCTGCAGAGAAACATTCAGTTTCTAAGCAAATGCATGATTCTGTATGCGAATAAGAAAAGAAATAAAGAATTTACTTTTAAAAAGAGAAACAAAGTTTATTTACTAAGATGAAATATCAAAACAAAAAGATCAAGTAACAAGTTGAATCATACAAAAATAAAATCATTTGAAATTCTAGAAGAAAAGAAATCAATTAACTACAAGTTAAATCTTTCAACATTTATAAAAATATACTTAGTATTTCATATTTCTCTTTTGAAATCTGCAAACTTGAATTCATCAATTTAAACAGAATCTTCAGAAATTGATTCAGAAAGTCAAAATATTGAGTACAAAGTAGAAAATATATTAAATCAACAGAATATTGAAGATCAGTCTCATTGATTAATCAAGTGAAAAGATTATGAACATATTGAAGACACTTAAGAATCAAGAAGAAATCTTAAGAACTGTTAAACACTTTTGTGACAGTTTCAGTTGAGAAACTCAGTTAGTTAAAGTTTGATGAAATCTCAATCTGCTTGAAAGACACATCAAAGAAAAGATTATTTAACGATGATTCACTAATTCTTGTTTCTTCTTTTTCAAGCTTGATGATGTTTCAAAACTTTCATTCAATCATCATTTATTTCTTATTCTTTAAAAACACAAATTGATTTTGCAGATGAGTAGTTCTTGCAGAAATTTCTTGCATCTGCTTGTGAATGTTCAGCAGTTTACAAAGAACGCGATTGCATTTTGACTTTACTCTTTTTCACTTCATCATCAAAAAAGTAAAATTGCACTTACAATTGAGATGCACACACTCGATGTAATAATTGAATTCATTGTCGATACGACATTTCTTTTGCAAGCGACTGCAATGTTCACAAGAATACATGACAGCATGCTTAAAGCTCGTACGCTCGAGAAAATCTTTGCAACGTAAAATAGAGTTTTTTGTTGTGCAATGAAAAAACATGAAAGAAAAGTGATTTTCAAGATGAAAATCTTAGAAAAGAATCTAGTGTTAAAACTCTTTTGCAAATGATTAGAAAAGACAATGATTAAATAATCATTGAGTAATCAAAGTTTTGAAGTGATCACAGTGAGCATGATGAGCATGTTACTCATCTTGCTCATCTTGCTCGAGAATGATTAAAGAGATTATTCAGAGCAGAAATGACTTGACACAATTCTTTTATATTTATATAATGATGATTGTTCTCTTAGATAGAAGCTTCATGCTCAACTCATGTAATAGTTAATACAGTTTATTGTTTTAACTATTTTCAGATCTTCAGTCTAGTGATTAGTTTATTATTATACTGATCTTTGTTTATATTTTGTGTTGTTATAGAAACAATTGTTACAATAAGCATCATAACAATAAATATTCTGATCATTTATTCAGATAAATCTTAAAAAATTAACATTCAACAAAAGCATACTTTGTTTGATGATGAAACATTGATTAATCACATTCATCTTGACATTAATATTTATATAAATCTTTGTTTCTGTCTTCTGATCTTCTTGAATTACATGCTTTTTATATATAAAAGTCTTTACAAAGAGAATTTCTTGTTTTTTTCTCAATGATTTGAAATGTTCATCAAAAGCTTGTCTTTTCTTGAAATCTTGAAATGACTCATATGTAACATTGAATCAATGAGTACTTGATTTACATCAGATTTTTTTGATCTGTTCTTGATCTTTTCACTTTTACAATTAGTAAAGTAATGATTCTTTTGATTGCACATATAACATGTTATGTTGAACAAATTCTTGCTATAATGTGATGAAGTGTGTGAGCTTGTCTTTGATGAAGAGTTGAGTCTAGTTGATCAATAAGATTTCTTTTGCTTTGAATGAGTCTTTTTGTTAATTTTATCTTGATCATGCAAGTTCTCATCTTGAAATCATTTCAACAACAAGACGTGTTCTTTTTGCAAATTTGTTTTCAATCAAGCAACAAGATTGATTAATGCATCTTGTGTGATAGAAGTTGACTGCATATTAGTAATGATCACATGCAGCTCAGATCTCAACTTGATGAATAGATGAGCTCATTTATGCTCATCATTATACAACGAAAGTTGATGTTTTAGAATGCTCAAATGAGCTGCAAACGTTCATATCATCTAATCTGAACGTTGCAATGCATTTGCATACTGCTAAGTTACATCTATATCTCAATTTATTGAATCTTCAATTAAATTCAGAAGAAAGTCAATAAAATTAAATCACATTTGCTGAGCTGCAAACATAGTTTCTTCGTGATTGAATTAAAGTTTCTTTGATTCATTCTTCAAATAAATCATGCAGTATAAAATCTTTTTCTCATCACTTTCAAAATATCAAGAAGTATTTTAAAATGAGATTTCAATGTCGCGAATTCACTCTCTATATTCTTTTATGATTTTATCATGATACTTTTTCAAAGACATTGAAGATCTTTGCTTTTGCAAAATGATTTCATGATGACTTCATTTCATCATCATCAACATTATGAAGATGATGCGTAAATCATTTGAATTCTTCATGAGAGCTTGAGTAAAAACTCAATAATCTTTCTTCATTATTTCAATGACTTGCAGAATTTCAATCTTTGATTAAATAACTGTTAACTTTTGTTTCTTTTGCAGTTCATCATGTTGAAGCATTACTTATGTTAATTGTTCATCAATATCAACAAAGAATTTATTTTCTGCTTCTTTGCTTTCTGATTTCATTATGTGACGTTCATTTTCTAATATGATGTGATCAGTGATGAAACTCATCTGTACGCGATGCTGACTACAAATTTACTGTTTAACTACAGTAAAGTTTAGAAATTATTAAAAGTTTGAATGACATCAAGATGTTGCATGATAATGAAGCGCTGTGCATTGATCACATGCAGAGTTTTCGCGATCATGTGAACTTTGATAATTTCAATGTGCATGTTACAAAGCAATCTGCATGTAAATGAGAAAGTCAAATAGAACGCAGAACTACAAGGAAAATCGCTTATGAAAATTATTTGATTCAGCATCTTGTCATTGCAATGACAAGAACTGAGACAGAACACTTTCATGTTTGATCTGTTGAAAGTGATTAGCAAAAAGAACTTGAATCATGAACATTCTTTAAATTTACATGCTAACTATGTATAAATCTTGTTAAGACTGCGTGTTTGTTACTACGACATGAGCAACTCACGAGTCTCATTAAGTTTGACATGAGCAAACTCAAGAATCTTGTTAATATCATTTAACAAACATTCAGATACAGACATTCTATATGTAAATGATATGTTAATGAGAAGACTTCATTAAGAAAAGAGAGACACAAGCGAATTAGTAAAGAATGATTGAACTACGCTGTCTGATTAGAAGTGTAACATATGAACATTTTTGCAAAACATGATTGATCTGCATGAGAAAGATCTTTACAGATAATGCAAAATAAATGAGTTGCACATTGTCATGATGTCAGATTATTAACTCAATTTAGAACATAAATCATCAATATCTTAGATAATCTCGATTCATTAAATCTGTTTTGCAGTTCAATGAATCAAGTTATCAATCTAGTCATCATCATTTTAATCTAGTTTCAGCAATTCTGTTTCAATCATTTCAGTCATATGCGTGAACTTTTGCAATCTTAAGTCAATAAAACTACTGTTTAGTCTTGATTCTGCTCAATTCATGTATATAAAAGTCGAGCTTTCATTCTTTTCTTTCATTCTTTGTCTTTCATCTTATACATTATTTGATGTATTGTCTTGTATCTAGATTCTATCAAAGTAATAATAATATTAATCTTCTATATTGATAGTATTTTTAGTTTAGCTCAGTTTCTGACATTACGAAAGATTTACACTTTCTGCAACGTTTTCACATGTTGAAATCTCATCTAGTTATTCTTTCGCTTAAATGAAGTCATCTCACAATCTTTTGATTGATGATGAGCGTGCTGTCAAACAGTTTGCTCAAAGTATGATTGAAAATTCAGTTGAGATCTTTCGCGTAATGCGTGAGCTTCAAAACCAAGTTCAACAACATGATGTCATCACTTCATTCTCATTCATCGTTTTCAGTTCTTCAGTTTATATAGAGTTGAATTCTCAATCTCTTGCAATGATAGCTCAGATCATTGCACAAATCTTAAACAATTAATCTTCTCTTGTCATTCATCTCTCTGTGAACTTTGTTGCTGTCTTCATCGCTTTTAAATTCAAGAAGCTTCTTGACATATCTGAGTATGAAAGAAACAAAGATTAATTAAATGCATGAGAGCAGAGTCTGATACAGCGCATGAACGTGAACGATGATCATTACTTCTCTCATCGAGTCAAGATTGTCTATGTCGAGTCACAACTTATTATAAATAAGAAGATTCACAATTTAATGAATCAATATCGAGTCAATGATTTTTATATTATTTTCATCTTTGTAGATTGACAACATAAGTTGCATCATTGCTGTAACAATTCTTTCAAGACAGAAGATGCTCATTTATATCTTTGTAAAACTTTGAAGCAAAACATGAATAACTTTGCTGACTATTACAATCTCTTCTATCAAAAGAAAGAATGTTCTTTGATGAAATATTTCTCATTGATTGACTGTCTGAAGCGTAATGTTAATTATTTCACTTAAGTCATCATCTTCTTCTGACAAAATCTCAATGAAATTTGATCATTCATCTTTCATCAATGAGTTCAAGCATTCTCTGACATTGATGAAGAGTTTCAGCAGCTTAAACATCATCAATCTTGCTTCGTTTTCATCATCATCTTATTCATCAAAGTCAAAAACATCTCTGCATTGACTAGTAATTCTTTGAATTCAAAGATTGTCATCTCTGTGACTGTTATCTTAACAATATCTTCGTCTCTTTCTTTCTCATTTCTCGATGAGTCAATGAATCTAAGCTTTGTCATTATCATCATTCAAGATAAGACTTTGATCATTTTTGAGATCAAGAAAATTTGCAACAAGTGAAAGCTGTGCTACTACTGCAAGTTGCAACATTTGAGCAAAATCATTAAAGAATGCTCAAATAAGAAGTTCTTCACTCTGCGTATCATGAACATTTATGACAATGATGTTGTCAATATAAATGAAGAAGTCTTACTGCTTGCAAGAAAAGTTTAGTCTTTGAGCTAAGTCACGCTCAGAAATCTGTATATATATCATTTTGTTTACTAGTTTCAATCTTTTCATTCTCACTTCAATCATATAAAAAGTTTTCTGTTAAATCTGTCTTGAAACTCTTTGAATTCAATTCAACATTCAAAGATAGTCACATGATAGTATTCTGTATTTTACGTCAAGCTCAATCTAAAGTTCTCGCTCTCACTCTGATTGATAGTGAAGTCTTTGCTTATGTCTTTATGAATAAATTCTTTGCACAACAACATCATCTCTTTTTGCATCAATTAACTCATTCTTGCAGACTTTGAGAATTTGATGATCAAGTCGCTTTAATCAATGACATTACTCATGTTATTAAAATCACAATGATTCTTGATGAACACATCAAAAGACTATTCTTTTATGTCATTGAATTAAGTCAATACTTCATCATCATGAATTTATCATGACTTCATCATCACGTCATTGATGTCAATTTTGAACACAATATTTTCATCTTGTCTTTCTTCTTCTGTCTTAATTATTGTTACTCATTTCTCGTCAAGATTTATGATCTTAATCAACAAGAAGAAAATTTCTTGTTCAAAGTTAACAAAGTAGCTTTCTCTCAGTCTCGCTCTCAATTTGCTCACAAGAAGTAACTCAGTTCATGAATTACTCACAAGAAGCAATTCAGTCTACAGATTATTCACAAGAAGCAATTCAGTCTATAAATTGCTCACAAGAAGCAATTCAACACTCAGTTCGCTTGCAAAAAGCAATCTAGTTTCTCATTCACTTGAAAGAAGCAATTCAGTTTTCAGTTCGCTTGCAAGAAGCAACTCAGTTTTCAGTTCGCTCACAAGAAGCAACTCAGTTTCTCGTTTGTTCATAAGAAGCAATATAACTTCTCATTTGCTTACAAGAAGTTAATTAATACTCAGCTCATTCACAAGAAACAAATCTCATTCAATCTTATTTCTCATCTGAAACAAGAAGCTTTTAGTTATATTCTTCAAGTCATTCAAAAAGAATATTCATCAAAAATCAAGTGTTGAAATTCTTTTCTCTTTAAAACTTCTGTTGTTTCTCAAGCAGATCAATTCAATCAATCTTTTATACAACTTGACATAATTAAGTTGAAAGCTCGAAGCTTTAATCATGCTGCTCATGTCAAAAACATTGAAGTGTTTAGCGTCATTCTAAAGAAAATTGATATCTTCTTGAATCTTGAGTTAATCTTATCTTCTAGTTTAAACTCTGACAAGTCAAAATCGCGTCACGCGACTTTGATTATCTGTTCAAAAAACAGTTCAACTTTTGCTCAGTTCTCATCTCACTCTCAAGACAGTATGTATGATAAGAATCATCATTTGAATCTTCATCAAATGAAAAAGAAATTTCATTTAACTGCATTCATGACACAAGAAGATCAAGAACGTCAATTCAGTCACAATTCTATCGTTTAAATATTTTAAGTTTTTAAATGTCTTCTTCAAGAAGAACGTTGATATCTTGTCTTTGCATCAAGCTCATGATCATGTCATACATTTTAAAGAAGATGCTCAATTCTCAGTCTTTGCTTTGTACAACATGAGTCGTGATGAAATTCTAAAACTTTGTCGTTATTTGAATAAAAATCTGAACAAAGATTTCATTCAAGTCAGTCACTCTCAGATGATTGTCTCTGTTCTCTTCATCAAGAAACTTGAAGAAGAACTTTACTTCTGCGTGAATTATCAAGATCTAAATGCTATCACAGTCAAGAATCGATATTCTTTGTCTTTGATCTCAGAAATGCTGAATCATTTAAGTTGAGCTAAAATCTTTATCAAGCTGAATATTATTTCTGCATTCAATCGACTTTGAATCAAAGAAGAAGATAAAGTTCTCATCATTTTTTGCACTCGATTTGAATTATTTGAGTATTTAGTCATGCTCTTTAATTTATGTAATGAGTCTGTTTCATTTCAGAAGTACATCAACAATACTTTTTGCAAACATTTAAATAAGTTCTATACAGCTTATTTGAATGACATCTTGATTTATTTCAACAATGAACTCAAGCATGAAATTTATATCAAGCTCATTCTGCGAAAGCTGCAAGAAGCAGATCTTCAGATGAATATAATCAAATGTGAGTTTCACATCACTCAAGTCTCGTATTTAGAATTGATAATCATCATTGAAGAAGTCAAGATGAACTTTTTTAAGATAAACATCATTGTCAACTGACTCATCTTGATCAATGTTAAAGACGTTCAAAGTTTTCTAAATTTCGCGAACTTTTATAGAAGATTCATCTATGACTATAGTAGAATAGTTACTTCGCTCACTCGTCTCATTAAAAAAGATGTACTTTTTGTCTGATTTCAGAAATGTCAGATTGCATTCAACATTCTTAAGAAAGTCTTCACTTTCAAGATTATTCTTTATCATTATAATTCAGATCACAAGATTGTGATAGAAATCAATGCTTCAAACTATGTGTTTGAAGACATTCTCTTTCAGTATGATGAGAACAAGATTCTTCATTCAGTCGCTTACTTTTTGAAGAAGTATAACTCAGTCGAGTGTAACTACAAGATCTACGATAAAGAACTTATGATCATTGTTTGTGCTTTCAAGAAATGATGATCAAAGCTTAAAGACTTTATTTATTCTGTTGAGATGATCACGAATCACAAAAATCTTAAGTATTTCATGTCAACTAAGCAGTTGAGTTATCATCAAGCTCGTTGAAGCAAGTTTCTGTCTAAATTCAACTATCACATTGCTTATCATCTCAACAAGATCAATGATAAGTTAAATGCTTTAACACGTCGCTCAGAAAATCTTTTTAAAGAGAAGAATACATTTGATTCTTGACATCAATATCAACATCAGACAATTCTGAAAACTCATGTTTTAGATTTCAAGATTGTTAAGAATCTCATTCTTGATGTCTTCAACATTAAAGTCATGAAGTTTCAGTCACAAATCATCACTCTAGATTCAGTTCAGTTACATCTGTTTTCAGTTATCTCAGCACTCTTGCAAATTCTAACTTTCATGAATCTAGAAATTGAAGAATTCAACGTTGAAAACGTTAAGTCTCAGCTAAATCAAGACACTCTGAATCTTGATGAAGATTCTGCTGACATTCTCACTCAAACATTGTGAAAGCAAGTCAAAATCAATGACAAATTCACAGTTTAAATAATTGAAGTGCTTTGTAATGAAGCACGACATCACAACAAGATCTTTCTAGTCGAGCATGAAAAACATGAGAATCATCTGTACTTTCAAGAAAGAAAGTATGTGTTCAACTCAAATAAATTACGTTTTTGTATCATTCAGCTCGCTCATAATAGTGTTGTTGATGATCACTCAGAAAGAGCAAAAAGCTATGAACTGATCAGTCAAGTTTATTGATGATCAAACATTTATAAATATGTTTAACGCTTTATACAAAACTGTCACATATGCACATGTTTTAAGCTCTTTAGACAATAAACTTAAGAATGATTGTGTTTTCTTTCAATTCTTGAACGTTGTTGATATGATGTTTTCATAAATTATGTAAATTCTTTATCGCTCAATATCTTCATGAGTATCATATATAAATATGTTCTAGTTTTTGTTGATCATTTTATCAAAATGAGACATTTAATCTTCATCACTTCTATGAAAGTTGAAGAAGTTATCAACTGCTTTTATGCTTATGTTTGAAAACATCATGATTTACTTGAGTTCTTTGTATCTGATCAAGACACACAATTCATCTTCGATGTCTGAAAGCATATGTGTAAAATGCTGAAGATAAATGTCAAGTTATCAATGATATATTACTCTGAAATCAATAATTAAATCAAGAAAGTCAATGCTGTCATGAAGCATTATCTTCGAGTCTTCGTCAACTACATGCAGAATGACTGAGCTAAGTGACTTTCTGAAATTGAATTCATCGTCAATAATGCATCATCATCAATCACTTTAGCATCACTCTTCTTGATCAATTTAAGTCAGAATTCACGTCTAGACTTTAAATCTTCTGAGTCTCTGCTTAAGAATTTTACGTCTCAAGCTTGAAACAAGTTAATTAATGTTAAAAAGTTCATTAAGAAGATGAAGAAACTAACTGAGCATTTATGTGATGAGATGCTTATAATTCAGATCATTTATGAATTCAATGTCAATCTCTTTCATCGTTCTTGTTCTAGATACTTCGTCGAAAATGAAGTCTGACTAAATGCTTGCAATCTCAGCATCGCTCGCTTTGCTGTCAAGTTAGATGATCATAATGTTGATTTCTTCAAGATCAAGCGTGTCTTCAAGAACAATTTTCTGATCATTGAGTTAAATCTTTCAACATTCATGAAGATTCATTCAATCTTTCATGTCACTCTTCTGAATCATATTGCAAGTGATTCTCTTTTAAGTTAACATCAGAAATGTTAAGAACTCATTATCATCAAGAATAATGAAAGATTCTGATATATAAACAGCATACTAAACTTTAAGTGTGATAAATGCTATAATTCATCTCTGCTCAAGTATTACATTGATTGAGAAAATTACTTCTTTACTTGAGAGTCTTTTCATCTTCTGAATAATTGTGAGCAAGCGTTTAATAAATATCATCTCGTTAACTCTGTTGTCGAAGAATCACATGTACTGTCGTGTGTGATGTCTCAATGTCAATGTCAAGAACTTTAAGTTCAATCTTCATCATTTTAATTCAATTTTGATCTGACTCAGATCTTGTTTAAATTTGACTCAGACATCTTGTTTAAATTTGATTTAGATGTGACTCAGATGTATTTTAATTTCATCTGTGCATTATTACATTAAACTGCATTTCGTCTTTTTCTTACTCAGATTTGACTCAGATCTTGTCTAGATTTGACTCAGACATCTTGTTTAAATCTGATTCAGATGTGACTCAAATGTATTTCAATTTCATCATGCATCATCACATTAAAATGCATTTCATCTCGTTTCATTCTTCAGATATCTTGCTCAGATCTGACTCAAATGTAACTCAGATTTATTTTAGTCTTATCTGTACTTCATCACATTAAAATGCATTTACATCAATTTTCATCTCATTTCAATCTTTATTTTCAATTCTTTCTCATCTCATCTTGTTTCTTCTCATCATTTCACAGAAGCTCAATCTTGAAGAAAGAAGCTACTGTCATGATGTCAGATCATCAACTCAATTTAGAACATAAATCGTTGATATTTTAAATAATCTTGATTCATTGAATCTGTTTTGCAGTTTAATGAATCAAGTCATTAATTTAGTCATCATCATCTTAATCTAGTCTCAGCAATTCTGTTTCAATCATCTCAGTTGTATATGCAAACTTCTGCAATTTTAAGTCAATAAAACTACTGTTTAGTCTTGATTCTGCTCGATTTATGTATATAAAAGTTGAGCTTTTGTTCTTTTCTTTTGCTCTTTGTCTTTCATCTTATACATTATCTGATGTATTGTCTTGTATCTAGATTCTATCAAAGTAATAATAATAATATCAGTCTTTTATATTGATAGTATTTCTAGTTTAGCTCAGTCTTGAACACACATCTTACAAGTGAAGCAAGCATCTGCAAGACGTGATATACAATGACAACAACTGTCAATCTTAAGAAACTTATTTCTTCACTGAGTTTTGACTCTTGAATGTCTTGATGATAGAATCAATCTCTAGTCGAAGACATCATCTGTATAGCTTGAGAGAACAGTAGTGTATGTTGATGTGATTAAAGAAGAAATCGACTGTGATATGCATGCATATCGCTGACGAAACGTCTGCAACTCATGCTTAAGAAGTAAACTGTCAAAATCTGAGCAGTGAGAGATTTTGCTCATCTTGAACTGTGAATCTGCTGCGAGAAACTATCTCTTACTAAGAGAGAAATCAGCATAGAGATCGTGTTTTATGTATGTTGCATGCAACGTATGCAACATATTTTCGATAGACGAAACAGAAATTGAAACGACAGTGATATTTACGTATGAACTCGTTAAATGCAGCAAAGCGACAAGCATTTCAGACAAAATTATCATAACGAAAGCAAAACTGCAAGCTATTAGCGATGCAATCATAATGTGCAGCAAAAAAGCACTCAAAAACAGCGAAATTTGAGTGTACATGAACAGTCAAATGACTTTGCAAAGACTAAACACAAAGAGCAACGTCAATGTGAAGTTATTCAATGACATACGACAAAACTTGATCAATTTACGTCAGAATCAGTGTCAAATTCGCATACAGTGAATATCGAGTTGCAAGAACATTATTGAAAACGAAAAAGCAGATCAATTGATCAAAAGTGCTGCTCAAGAATTATCAGTTATCAACAACATGAAAGCAATCATCATAAGCTTCGTCAAAAAGCAAATTTGCAAAGAGATGAAATTACAATGATTAAATGTCTGAAAAAGCAGCATCAAGAAGAAAAATCAGTATCAAAAGCACATATTGAACGTGAATCTAAGTCAGAAATTACTAAAAGAGCTTAGAAAAATCAATAGACTAACGTTTTCAATCTTTATTCAGTTGAAAATGAGACATGACTATTTCAAGAGCTATTTGCATCGATTATCAGAGAATAATTTGAACAAATGCTATGAAACATGCAATGCAAGTCAAACGTCAGAGCATTTACTACTAAATTGCAAGCATTATAGATCAGAGCAGATAAAGCTTAAGAAAAAGACTCAGCTCAAAAACACAGACATTATATTGACGCTGTTCATCATCAAAATCGAAAGAATCGCAACACTAGAGTATTTGAAAAATACTTGAATTACAACGAGAAAATGATTATTAGAAACGAAAGAGTAGAATGCGAAGAGTGCAAAGAAACGAAGAAAAACGAAAGTACGATTGCGAAAGTTTGAGCGAGAGCGCTTGTATGTGCAAACTATCGATGTGATTGATCAACGAGAAGATATAAAGCAGCAACTTTGATCAGATTACATGTAACTTAGCATACATACAGCATCTAGACAGTGTCATAGTCATAGACTGCATGCACTTAATGAAGAAATAAAACAAAACGCTCATTTGTTCATCAAATATTAGCAAAGTCTTTCAATCTTTTAAAAAGTTGCATGTTCATTCAATTATGTAGCTTGATGTTCTTTTCATCTTCAACATATGCAGAAGTTTGATGTGTGAGACTTGATTAAATGCTTCAATAATGTTTAAACTTAGCATGAACATTACATATTTAATTTTGCAATCTCATACTGTGTGAACTTGATTTATCAGTAAATTTAACATCAAGATCATGAATCACTTATGTCTTGCTCTCATTTAAGCATTAAATAACATGCAATGAGTTTCAATTATATCACTCAATCTTTTGATCATGATTGACTTCAGAGCTTTGTTCATGATATCAAGCAAAGCAATGAATCAATACATCTTTGAATTAATATAAGCATTTTTCTTTGATTTGCATAGTACTATTGTCTGAGTCTTTTTGAACTGCTTCAAATGATACTTGTATATCATGCATGCGTTGAATAATTTCATCAATATTGAAGTCAGTTCTGCAAAACTCACTTAAAGCACTCTGTTTAAAATATTTGAAATGTTTGATGCTTTGTCTGCTTTTACTTATCCGATTATTTGCTTCACTTCATTTTTTGTGATGTGTGAATTGAATGAGACTGTCAGAAATATGAATGACTTTGTAATATTATTAACATTTGCTTGAAAAGATGAAAGAAAGAACTTTTCTCGCAGTATCTTGATTTTTTTCTTGAACGTTATTATCATATAATCAATGTCACTTCACTTCAGTGATGAAAACTGAGAAAGAATTTTAGATAGCTGACTTTTGATTCTAGCTCATTTTGCAAAGTATCATATTGATTTAAATGCTTCACTCAACTCATGCATTTATAATCTGAAGTGTGCACATTTCGTTTATTATATAATCTTGTTTTTATGATTGTTGTGCTTCAGATATTCATTTTACACTTTTAATATATTTTGCATTTTTCATATAATTTGCAGTCATCTTGATTTCATTACTACTTTGAAGCAACTTTGATTTCAAAAGTCTTTTACTCAATTTGATGACTTTATTAAGAAAGTAGATTTCTCAATGATTTTCTGTAATCATGTCACGCTGTCATCTACTAAAGTAGATGCTGATCACTCAAATGATGTACATCTCTCAAATGACGTTTTTTTTTCTTATGTATTCAATCTTCTTTCATCTTAATCACACAATCACATCATGTCTGAATACTATATCAATTTGAAGTATTGTATAGAAGAGATTACAGATGCATTTCATGACAATGAATACAAGTTTGCAAGCATTGCAGCTCAGACATTTGAAGTTTCTGTTTGAATGCTTCAAAGACGACTAGTCAAAACTCACATCTCATTATTTGAATGAAAATCACATGAATATGTTCTGAATACTGAGCAAAGAAAGACTATATATATATATTTGACACATCTGAACAAGCTGTTGATTTCTGCTTGACTGAGACATCTTCAAGAAGCAGCAAATTTTCTACTGCAGCAAATAAATTTCATGAATTCTTCTTGAGTTAAACAGCACTGATCAGTACGATTTCTACAGCAAAATTCTCAGTTTTTCAAGAGAAAACAAACTTCTTTTGTTGCTGATAAAAAGACTTCTCTGACTGTTGAGATGACAAAGCAACATTTCTACGATTTTCAAAATGTGCTGATCAAATATGCAATTCAATTGAATGACATATGAAACATGAATGAATCAGACTTTCATATCAAAGTTGAAAGAGATCATTTAGTGATTACATTGATCAAAAAGAGATCTCTTCGTGCAATTAATTCAAGAATGAAAAATTTAGTGAGCGATGTAAAAATGATTAATGCTGAGAAAGAAAAGATTTTTCTCATGCTCATTATTTTTGAAATCAACATTTTGAACAAATGAGTGCAGAAAAACGATCTGAATGACGATTTGTTGCTTGCTACTACTGAATTCAAATATTTGAATGATGAAAAGATCTTTGACTGACTGAAGCACTTCGATTTTCATAGTCAAAAGACTCAGATAGAAGCTCATAAACTTCTGATCATGAATAACTACAAGTCTCATCTTATCTACGAGTTTCTACAGTACGTCAATTTTCATAATATCATGATATTCACTCTTTCTTTGCATTCTACATACGTTACGCAGTCATTGAATGTAAGAATATTTCAGCTCATGAAGCATTATCATTCAAAGATGATTGATGAGATAATTCAACTTGAATCAACAAGTTTCAACAAACAGAACTTTCTTGCTTTCTTCATCAATTTACGAGTCAAGATCTTCATTGAATTGAATATATGATCAACTTTCAAACAGACTGAGCTTGTTTCATATTCATCAAAAGTGATGCTGAAAAAGATGAAAGTCTGACAATCTCTTGAGTCAATCTCTTCATGAGACTCTTTTCTATTCTTCTTCTTTATAGAAATCACTTTGCATGAATCTAAAAAGATTCAGAAGTTTGATACAGAGCTTTAAAATGATTTAGATAATTACAATATATCAAAGAAGCTACGCGAAAAATTTGATTAATATATAAAGAAATTATTAGTGAAAGTTAGCTCGCTTGCTTTGATTGAACGTGACATTGAAGCGACTCACAATCACAGTAAAGCAAAGACTAAAAGAAACAAACTTGATGAATCTGTTGTTCAAAAGAGAGAGATAATAATTGTTTGATAGACAAGAAATAAAATCACTGTTGAGATGAAGAAGAAGCGAAAAAAACGAGTTCAAGCATTGAAGCAAGATTATCAGAAAACAGAAGCACAATGAATATTAAAAGATCATGCAGAATGTTGAGCAATTCTCAAGAGAACTGTTTCAAATCATGAAATGAGTAAGAAATGCAATTGCAGACACACTCACTTAAATGACAATTTTCTCATTGACGAAGTCAGAATGCTTTAACATCATCACAACAGCGCAAAATAAAGTGAAGATGATGTTTCAGACTCACTTTTCATCATCTTCAGAGATTCTCATGCTGAACACAATAGACTTCAAGTATTTGCTCTTGATTAAAAATGATGTTTCACTGATACATCATAAAATTAAAAGAGTCATCTACAAAGTGATATTTGACAAGACATTGAAACATACAAGATATACAAATAAAATAATGCGCAGATTCATCAATGATGTATCAGAATAAATATGCTTTCTCTTTAAAAGATGTTTATAGAAAAGAATATAATTAATTTAGTTCAAGAATGCAGTCACAATAGTGATGCAAAAGTCAAACAAGAAAGATTATTTCAATGCAAAGATATATAAATCAATTGTGTTATTTAACACATTGAGTAAAATATTGAAATTCATTGTATTTAAACATTTGTAAAATATCATAAAAGCTTGCAACTTAATATTGAACATTCAAATGAAAGTTTGCAAACACAGATCAACAAATACAACTTTGCAATTAATTACAGAAAAGATACATACTGTGTAAAGTGACATAAGAAGAAAAGTAGTCTTATTGCTGAGTCTAAATAAGAAGAATGCATTTAACAATGTGATGCACAGCAAACTTTTACACAACATGAAGAAGAAAAAAGTTTCTAGATTGCTTCTCAAGTTTGTGAAGAACTTTCTGAAAGATTGATGCATCACGATCACAATTAATGATTACACGACGATGAAATACAATGTGAACATTAATATATCACAAGACTCTTTGCTATCATCAATATTATATTTGTTTTACAATGTGAACTTGTTAAAAGTATGTGATGATATCAAGTTGAAAACTAACTTCACAAACTTCATGAATGATGTTAATATCTTGATATACAAAGAGTTTATAAAACATAATTGCAAAGTTCTTAATGAAATCTATGATAAATGTGAACAATGATCAAAAACGCATGACATCAAATTCTTAATGACAAAGCATAAGTTGATTCACTTTACAAAAACTTTTAAATGATTTAATATGAAAGTTGATGTAAAATTAATGAAACATCAGATTAACTTGAAATCAAATATCAGAGTCTTGAGAGTTCAACTGAACTTCAAGCTGAAATGAGTGATTCACATGCATCATGTCAAAGCAAAACTAGTGATTAAACAAAAAATCATGCAGACAATCATCAAGTCTATTTAAAACTTGTCAATGATGATGAGTAAATAAATATACTTCGTGATAACGCGCTCTTTGCTTAGTCATGAAGTCATCATATGATATACATCACAAAGAGTGAAAAATCATTGAAAGAGTTTGAATGTCAAGCTGAGATCAGTGCAAGAAAGAGCATTGTGACAGATCATTAATGTTTATCATGCAACATCAATAAAGATTCTACAGATGAAAATAAACATGAATTCTTGAAAATCAGATGAAGTTATCAAGATGATAGTGCATTGAATTTGTAATGACTTGACATCAAAAAAAGATTGAAAATCAAAGTTGCATAAAACATCTTTACAGTTGAAGTGAAAGTGAATGAAAGAAACATTCAAGCAAACGAAGATGAATTGAAGTCATCTTTATACAGTGATTCTCTGATCAGAGTTATTGAAGATAGTTATAGTTGCAAATAAGAAAATTTCAATAAAATAACATAATTTTGATACATTTGCATTGAAGTGAAGAGTTTACTCAAATAATAACGACAGCAAAGATGATGTTACAATGATCATGATGAGAATGAACTGAGAGCTAAATAAAAGACTGAAGAAATTGACTTTAGTCATCACTCATCATAATGAGTTGAAAGAGTTAGTCGTGAAAGCAAAACATCTTGCAGATGTAGTGACAGCAAATCAAGAGTATCATGAAAAGATATACAAAATATACAGTGACAGTCAAATCTCTTTGAAAGCAGTGAAAGTCATGACATCAACAAAAGATCAGACACGTCTGCAATGAGTTCAAACTGCACATGAGAACATTTAATTTTAAAAAGTCACGCTGAAGTTACATTGAATGATAAAATATGCAGAAGTGCTTGAAAATAAAGCAGCAGACAAAATGATTAATGATGTACATAAGTTGTCTCTATCGTTGATCAAACATCAGCACATTGAAATGATAATGCAACTGACACTCATACAAAAATAGATCAGATAGACATGAAGAATAGTTTGAAGAGAGAAATTTAACACAGCTCATTTTCAATATTTGACATCAAAGATGATTCATCAGCATTTGCATCTACATAAAAATCATGCAAAGTCTCACAATGCATTGTTGATGCAGTTATGCATGAGAAAAATTGACTTCAATCAATTTCTACATGAAAAACGAGTATTTGATGTCGCTATTGCAATGTGCAAGTGTAACAGAGATTGAATGTTGATCAAGCATGTTCTATTAACATGTTTTAAATGAAAGATAGAATGAAAGATGATGCAATGTAAAGAAAACATCATGAACTTGAGAAAACTTCTAGAAATCATGAGCATGATGACAGTGATCATTCAAATGATATTCTTGACAAGCATACTAAATCAATTTCAGACTGTGACATCATTGAAGAGTCAGATGAAAGAGAGAAAAAGTAAAAAAGAAATAAGTTCATAAAGTTCTTGCATTGAGAACAGTTACAGTATAGAGTGCAGAAAAAAGCGATAGTAGATACAAAAAGAACATTACGCTAGCACAAAGCTTGCTACATTATATAAAATCTTGCATAGATTCATAATGAGTGTTGAATTGAGTAAGAATTAAAAAAAACATATTTATGATTTTTGAAAAATCTGTTCAAAGAATTTCTTTTGAATTTCTTTTATTTTTTTTCTATTTATTTTTTTAATCAGAATTTTGCATTTCTTGCATAATAATAATAAATCATCTTTGAATCATTATTCTTTCACTGTTACTTCGTCTTTTACTACATTAATTCATGATAACATTTTAAATGTAAAACATGTACTTTTTTGATTAACAACAAGATTTATCTGTACATGATATCAATTATGAATCTTTTGATTCTATTCTGTGTTTAAATAGAAGTCAGAAGAGTCAAGAAATTTCAATTCAACACAGTTTGAACAATGTTAAAATGTTGCATGATCAGAAAAGTCATCATGCAGAGTTTTCACTCATGTGACAGCATCTTTCTCTAACAGTCACAATCAATCTATAAAGAAGATTAATGACATGTCAATGTCAGTAAGAGATGAAAAGATACTATTAGTGAAAAAGATAACTCAGATGAAAAGTCTGCAAATTGTGATTACAAGTGATCAAAGAATTTGTGACTCATCAACTATGTTGATATTGAAACATCTTCATTACATTGACAATGTCATTAAGTAATTGATGAAAAGATATCAGATAAAATAGTCATCTTAAGTATTAAGAATCATGATTACAATGCTTGAAAAAGTAGTGATTCATCAATCACGTTGATATACTGAAAGAACTTGAACTCATCTTTTTTACTTGATGTCAAGTCATTCATTTATTCACATGAAAAATTGAGAGCTCAAGAAAACAATCAGAATGCATTTTCTTTCATTGATTAGAGTCAAACATTGAATGATTGTGATCACACATTTATACTAACAATTCATTCAACATTTATGTAACATAAGTCAAATCAAAAGAAGAAAAGAGTTACTCAATATAATTACACTTTATTTTCTCATCATGTGCATCTCTCTTTCATCACATATTTCTCTGCTCAATGAATGACAATCATTAAGTAAGAAAACACAGCTCTACATACATTACAATCATGAGCATTATGAATGCAAAGAAAACATCTTTCATCTTCAAATCAAGAATTGAATCAAAACATCATTGTATAGAATATCATTAATAAAGAGCAAAGCAAAGATGATGCATCATAATCAAACAATACAGACACTTTCATCAAGAGTTTATTCAAGCATCACATGTTGAATAAAAGCTATAGATTTATTACTTGATAGCACAGTGTCAATCTTATTGTTTCAACTGCGCAAAGTAATCATATAGATGATGAGTAATTTTCTCTTTCAGAGAGTTTTGTTCACTTGATATAAATAGCATAAAGTCTCTCATGAGTTGAGTCTAAATCAATGTCACAAGAATGTATGAATTACAATCACAATCACATATACTTCTTTATATTTGTAATTAATTATTAAAAAGTTGAATGAACATTTTCAACTTTTATACATTCTTTATAATAAATAATTTTTTTTATTTCTTCAAGTTTTACATGCTTATGCAGTTTAAAACTATGAAAAATGATGCTATCTATTTAAATAGTAGCATTGAAGCGCTGTGTATATGCTAAATTACATGTAATTTAGTCATAATTGTTGCTGTATATTTTCTTATTAAACAGTCAGATCATTAAAGTGCGCATATGAGCATGCAATATGTTTATATAATCATGTAATCATATAAATAAATCGAAATTGTGAAAGCTGATCACTTCAATGTAAACTTTCAAATTTGCTGTTTAATCATTTAGCTGAGTGAGCTAAACAAGCAATTGATGTGTTGTGAAAGTTGATCACTTCAACATGAACTTTCATTCACTGTTTGATCATTTAGTTGAACAGATTAAATGAGCTTTGAATTGTTTATGAGCAT
>JAABUZ0100000718.1_pt1 | contig 75869 bp, 68 predicted proteins | sample 5562091 | NCBI WGS metagenome assembly JAABUZ01 (sample SAMN12813069, study PRJNA571459) | rock metagenome | isolation source: Antarctica rocks | place: Antarctica: Victoria Land, Linnaeus Terrace sud | collected 2015-12-21
AAACACGAGCAGCAGGGCCACTCGCGCCCAGATGCCCGCAATGCGGCGCGGACGGCTTTTGCGGCTGGGCTTGGATCGGCGCGGCGCGGGTCGCGGCGCTTCTTCGCGGGTGTCTCGTTTTATGGGGATGTCCTCCGTGACGGCCTGGGCAGCGAGAAACGGAATTAATCGGGCTTGAGCGGCTGCCCAATGCGATGAATCTTGATAAAGTTGGTGCTGCCGGGGCGACCCACGGGCACGCCGCCGGTGAGCACGGCGATGTCGCCGTCATGAACCAGCCCGGTCTGCGCGGCGGCATCCAGACACGCCTGCATCATGCCGTCCGAGTCCGAAGCGACTTCCACCATGACCGGATGCACGCCCCAGATCAAGCCCATGCGCTGGTATGCGGAAACGTCGTTGGTGGCGGCGACAATCGGCGCGCGGGGCCGAAAGCGGGACACGACGCGGGCCGTTCTTCCTGACGCCGTGGCGGTCAGGATGGCGGAGGCTTTCAGGTCGCGGGCGATGTCGCAGGTTGCCTGACCGATCGCCTCGGTGACGCTGGTATTGGAAGCGGGGTTTTTGCGCGCGTCAAACAATTTGCCGTAATCCAAAGCGGCTTCGGTATGCACGGCCACTTTTGCCATCATGCGCACGGCTTCAAACGGATACGCGCCCACCGCGGTTTCGCCGGACAGCATGACCGCATCCGTGCCGTCGTAAATGGCGTTGGCGACATCCGTCACTTCCGCGCGCGTGGGGCGGGGGTTGCGGATCATCGAGTCCAGCATCTGCGTGGCCGTGATGACCGGCTTGCCCGCTTTGTTGGCTTTGGCGATCAGCATCTTTTGAATGACGGGCACTTCGTCAATCGGCGCTTCCACGCCCAGGTCGCCGCGTGCGACCATGATGCCGTCCACGACTTCCATGATCTCGTTGATGTTGTGGACAGCTTCGTGCTTTTCAATTTTGGCAATCAGGGGAATGCGGGCGCGGGCCGCTTCGCACGTGCCGCGCAGCACGGCAATGTCGCTGGCGCTTTTGACAAACGATGCGGCGACATAGTCCACTTTCTGGGCAATGCCGAAGCGCAGGTCTTCCAAGTCCTTATCTGTCACAGCGGCAATCGGCAGGGACACATTGGGCACGTTGACCCCTTTGTGCGATGTCAACAGCCCGCCGACCACCACCTCGCACAGCATGGCATGACCGTTGTTGCGTTTGACTCGCAGTTCGAGCAGGCCGTCATCGAGCATCAAGTGCGTGCTGGACGTGACCACTTCAAAGATTTCCGGCACGGGAAGATTAATCAGTTCGGCGTCGCCCGGCACATCGTCCAGGGTCAGCGTCACTTCGTGGCCTGGTGTCAGCAGGACACCGTCCCCGGCGATATTGCCCACGCGCACTTTCGGCCCGCTCAGATCCTGCAAAATCGCAATGGGACGACCCAGTTCGGCGGACACGGCCCGCACATGGGCGATCACTTCGGCATGCTGGGCGTGCGCGCCGTGGGAAAAGTTCAGGCGCGCGACATTCATGCCCGCTTCCGCCAGTCCGCGCAAACCTTCGAGGCTGCGAGTGGCCGGGCCTATCGTACAAACAATCTTGGTTCGGCGCATGGCGAAATCTCTTTTCGTGCCGGCATTGTTCGACTGATTACAGTTTTGTTCAAGCCGCGCAAAGTCTTGGGAGTGTGTTGTCCCTTGTTTTATTATAGCAACAAAACAGGCTATCGTCAACGCCGTATCCTTGTTGCAGACGCGCTGCTTCTTCTGCGTAAGGGCGTTTCCACGACAGACCAACGACGGACGAATTTGTTCCGTCGTTGGTATCCGTAAGAAACGCCGGGGGAGCAAAGCAGAAACGCCGGGGGAAAGCCGCGCAAGAGGCTCCCCCGCCCCAATCACGCACTGGCAGAGGGGGAAGGCTGGCGTGCCCGGAGGGCTGGGGGGCCATCCTCACACGCGGGGCCATCCTCACACGCATTGTTTGGTTTGGCACGCCAAAAGGGGAAGAGCACGGCAGAGGCGAATAAAGCGCAGAGCGCTTGTTTCGCACACAGTTTACTTCGAGAGGCAGACAAACACAGTGGACAAACCAAACTTCGGACTGACGGGCCTGGCCGTCATGGGGCAGAACCTGGCCCGCAACGTCGCCCACAAAGGGTTCCCCATCGCCGTACACAACCGCACAACCGAGAAAACCGACAAGTTCATGGAGCAGCATGGCAGTGAAGGGCAGATTGTCGGCTCGCAAAGCATCGAAGAATTCGTGCAAAGCCTGCAAACCCCGCGTGCCATCATGATTATGGTCAAGGCGGGCCAGCCCGTCGACGATGTGATTGATGAACTTAAGCCTCTCCTAGACAAAGGCGATTTACTGATCGATGGCGGCAACTCGCTGTTTACAGACACGCAGCGGCGGGTGGAAGCGCTGGAAGCCGAGGGGTTCAAGTTCCTGGGCGTAGGCGTGTCCGGCGGCGAGGAAGGGGCACTCAATGGCCCCAGCATCATGCCCGGCGGCAGCGAGGACGCGTACAAGATCGTGGAGCCGATCTTTACCAAGATCGCCGCGCAGGTGGACGGCACGCCCTGCTGCACGTTTATCGGGGCGGGCGGAGCCGGGCACTATGTCAAGATGGTGCATAACGGCATTGAATACGCCGACATGCAATTGATTGCGGAAGCGTATGACTTGCTCAAAAACGGCCTGGGCCTCTCCAACGACGAATTGCACGATGTGTTCACGCAGTGGAACCAGGGCGACTTAGACTCGTTCCTGATAGAAATCACCGCCCAAATCTTCGCCCGCAAAGACGACCAGGGCAGTGACAGTTATCTGATAGACAAAGTGCTGGACAAAGCCGCGCAAAAGGGCACGGGCAAATGGACGGTGCAGTCCGCGCTGGATTTAGGCACACCGATTACGGGCATCACCGAAGCCGTGTTCGCCCGCACCCTGTCCGCGTTCAAGGATCAGCGCGTGGCGGCCTCCAAGATGCTGCCCGGCCCGGCAAACGAGCGTGTGTCGATGGCCCGCGACCAGTTCATCGCGGACGTGCGGCAGGCGCTGTACGCATCAAAGATTGTCGCCTACGCGCAGGGGTTTGAGCAGATATTGGCCGCCGGGAAAGAGTTCGGCTGGCATCTGCATCCCGGCGAGATCGCGACCATCTGGCGCGGCGGGTGCATCATTCGGGCGCGCTTTTTAGATCGCATCAAAGAAGCGTTTGACACGCAGGCCGACCTGCCGAACCTGCTGCTCGCGCCCTACTTCACCAGCGCCGTCAAAGACGCGCAGGACGGCTGGCGGCGCGTGGTAGGCGAAGCGGCCCGCATCGGGGTTCCCATTCCCGCCTTTTCGTCGTCGCTGGCATACTATGACGGCTACCGGCGCGAGCGTCTGCCCGCAAACCTCATCCAAGCGCAGCGTGACCTATTTGGAGCGCACACCTACGAGCGCACGGACAAAGAAGGCACGTTCCACTCGCAGTGGGTAGACGACAAGCAAGAGCCGAAAAACCAGCCGCAGCACGGCGTAGAAACAACGGGCGAGAGCAAGTAACAGCGCGGCGAAAGCCTTATTATGCACCTCACGCAGCTAGACATTGAAGGCTTCCGCTCGCTCGCAAGCGTGAGTTGGAAGCCTGGCGACCTAAACGTAGTCATCGGGCCAAACGGCAGCGGCAAGTCCAATCTACTGCGGCTGTTGGAGATGATTTCGGCAGGGGCACAGGACAGGTTGAGTGACTACGTTCAGTCTGCCGGGGGCATAAATGCTCTTTTGTGGGATGGGCGGTCAAGTCAAATCAAGTTCATTTTGCAGACCTCGCCGACGGAATACTTTGTTGCCATTCCTGGGGTTGAAAAGGTTAGTCAACTACCACCTTTGTTATATGCAGTTGCGTTAGCACGCTTGGGTTATGCAACGGCTTACCAAGTTGTAGATGAGACCCTCACTAGTTTTAACAAAGACATTTACTTTATAGAAAGAGAAGGTCGAGAAGCAGTAGTCAGTGATGGGGATGTGTCCGCTGTTCTCAAAGACGACTCAATTGTAGAACAGGAACTAGTAGTTGTCATAGCTAACAACCCATTTTCTCCTAACCAAAATGTCCCTGTTTTTGCAAATTATCTACGAACGTGGTTAATCTACCACACTATCAACACAAGCGCAGATGCTGCAATCCGTCAGCCCGCAGTCACTCGGTTGGAAGCACAAGTCGCGCCCAACGGACAGAACTTAATCAACGTCCTGCACACGCTGTATACGGGCGACAGGGAGTTCAAGGCCAGCATCAACAGTGCCATGCACGCCGCCTTTGGCCCGGATTATGACGAACTCATCTTCCCCCCGGCAAGCGACCAGCGCATCCAACTGCGCCTGCGCTGGAAAACACTCAAGCGCGAACAGTCGGCGGCAGACCTCTCCGACGGCACACTGCGCTTCTTGTTTCTCCTGACGGTGTTGGCGAACCCCCACCCCGCCCCGCTGATCGCCATTGACGAACCCGAAACCGGCCTGCACCCGTCCATGCTGCCTATCATCGCCGAATATGCCGTGGAAGCCTCGCGCCGCACGCAGGTGATCTTCACCACCCACTCCGACCAATTTTTAGATGCTTTTGGGGACACCAAGCCCACCACGACCGTGGCAAAATGGGAAGAGGGCAAAACGACATTGACCACGCTGGCCGAGGAAGAACTCGCCTATTGGCTGAAGGACTACACATTGGGCAAACTGTTCCGCACCGGGGAACTGGAGGCGCTTGCGTGAAGTTTGTCCTATTTGTGGAAGGGCACACGGAACGCGCACTGCCCGCGTTTCTCGCGCGCTGGCTGAACCCGCAACTCAGCACACCGGTCGGCATCCAAGCCGTGCCGTTCGAGGGAGCGCCGGAGATGGTCAAACTCATGCCGGGGCGCGCCGAGCGTTTCCTCAATGCCCCAAAGCAGGACGTAATTGCCGTCATCGGCCTGCTGGACCGGTACGGTCTTCCGCAATCTGTTCCTACAAGTCAAGGCACTGTGGCGGAGCAATGTATGCAAGCAAAGCAATATCTGGAGCAGCGTGTCGGTCAGCCCAAGTTTCGGCAGTTCTTCGCTGTGCATGAAACCGAAGCGTGGCTGCTCAGTCAGGCCAGCATCTTTCCTGACGCAGTAGGCCGCGAACTTGCAGGCAAGGCGCACCACCCGGAAACAGTCAACAGCCAGGAGCCGCCCGCGAAACTTTTGGACAGGCTGTATCGCACGCAAATGCACAAAGATTACAAAAAGACCGTAGATGGCGCAAATTTGTTTGCTGCCCTTGACCCCGCAGATGCTTATGCAAAGTGCCCGCACTTAAAACTGATGCTGGATGAAATGCTGCAACTTGCTCATCACTCTGGGCTATAATCGGGTTGCAGAGCAGGCGAAACGGGGAACAATGCCAGAAACGTTGTTTCTCAAGACAAAACGAGGCACCGGGAGGATTTATGGAAATTGCAATGGTCGGGCTGGGGCGCATGGGCGCAAACATGCTGGAGCGTCTGGCGGGCGACGGACACACGGTCTATGGCTACGATACCTCGCTGGACAAAGTGCCCGAAACCGAGAAACGCGGCGGGGTCGGCGTGACCACTTTGGAAGACGCCGTACATCGCCAAAACCAAACGCCCAAAGTGCTCTGGATCATGGTGCCGCAGGGCAAGCCCGTAGATGAAACAATCGCGAAGATCAAGCCGCTGCTGTCACCGGGGGATATTATTATTGACGGCGGCAACTCGTACTACAAAGACACGGTCATGCGCAGCCGCGCGCTGGAAGAGTCCGGCATTCACTATCTGGACTGCGGCACATCCGGCGGCGTGTGGGGCCTCAAAGAAGGCTACTGCCTGATGGTAGGCGGCAACCCGGACGCGGCGAAAATCTGTGAGCCGATCTTCAAGACGCTGGCTCCGACCGACGGCTATGTGTACTGCGGGGCATCCGGGTCGGGGCACTACACCAAGATGGTGCATAACGGCATTGAATACGGCATGCTGCAATCTTATGGCGAGGGCTTTGACATCCTCCATGCCAGCGAATACAAACTGGACCTGACCGCGATTGCCTCCGCCTGGCGCTATGGCAGCGTTGTCCGCTCCTGGCTGTTGGATTTGCTGGTGCTGGCGTTCAAGAGCGATGAAAACCTGCAAAATATTCGGGGCTATGTGGAAGACAGCGGCGAAGGACGATGGACAATCCAGGAAGCAATTGACCATAACGTCCCCGCCCCAGTTATTACGGCCTCGCTGTTTGAGCGGTTCCATTCGCGTCAGCCGGAGAACTTCGCCGCCAAAGTGATTGCCTCCCTGCGCAATGAGTTCGGCGGGCATGCAGTGCGCAGTATTGAAGGCGCGGCGCCCGCCGAGGGAAGCGTGCATGATGCGACCGGGTCAGGCGACTCGATCACGTATACGGGCACGTCTGACAGCGCCGCTGACCAAATTCAGCCGGAAACGTCCGCCTCGGATGCCGCCGATATTATCGCATCCCACGACCAGCACGTGACCAGCCTGACGGAAACACCCGCTTAACATAAGCCATCTCCGGCCTTGCACTAAACACAAGGCCGGAGAGGAGAGAAAATATGCCATCTACCGATACCCCGCAAACAAGCGACGAAGGCACACTCATTGAGCGCCCGCTGCCTAGCTGCAACATTGTAATCTTCGGCGCGACCGGAGACCTGACGCACCGCAAGCTGTTGCCTGCCCTTTTTTCCATTGAAGCGCAGAAACTTCTGCCCGACCATTTGAAGATCATCGGCTTTGCCCGGCGTGATTATTCCGACCACTCGTACCGTGAAGAAATTAAGCAGTCGCTTCAGGACTTCGCGCCCGATCTTTGGAAAGATCACCATGATGCCTGGGTCAAGTTCGCCAAGCGCATTGTCTTCCACCGCTCGGACTTTGACAATCAAGACGGCTTCAAGTGGCTTAAAGAACGTCTGGACAAGTTCGACCAAGCGGAAGGGACGGGCGGCAACCGGTTGTTTTACCTTGCGACGCCGCCTTCTACGTATTCCACCGTGATTCAAAACCTAGGAACAGCGGGCCTGGCGACCAGGGACGGTGACCAAAGCCAAGGGTTCACGCGCATCATTGTGGAAAAGCCGTTTGGGTCCGACTTGGGCACGGCTCTTGCGCTCAACACGGAACTCAAGAACGTTTTTGATGAAGACCAAATCTACCGCATCGACCACTATCTAGGCAAAGAAACTGTTCAAAACATCTTTGTCTTTCGGTTCGGCAATGCCCTTTTTGAGCCGCTCTGGAACAGCCGCTATATCGACAACATCCAGGTGACGGTTGCGGAAACAGTTGGCGTGGAGCAACGGGCGGGGTACTTCGACCATGCCGGCGAACTGCGCGACATGGTGCAAAGCCATGCCCTGCAAATGCTGGCCCTGGTCGCGATGGAGCCGCCGAACTCACTGGGCGCGAACGACATCAGAAGCGAAAAGGCCAAAGTCCTGCGCGCCATCAAGCCAATCAATGAAGCCGAATGTCAAGACTGCGTCGTGCGCGGCCAATACGGTGCGGGCAAGATTGCAGACAAGGCCGTTCCCGCTTATCGCGACGAGCCCAACGTTCCCAAAGACTCGGTGACCGACTCTTATGTCGCCCTCAAGCTGGAAATCCAAAATTGGCGATGGGCAGGCGTTCCCTTTTACGTGCGCGCGGGCAAGCGGATGCCGGAGCGCGTGACTGAAGTGAACATTGTCTTTAAAGATATCCCTCCTATTCTGCTTGCCCAGATGAACACCGACAAAGCCGAACCGAACGTTATCACTATTCGCGTACAGCCCAACGAGGGCATTTCCATGCGCCTCGGCGCAAAGCCGCCGGGCCAGAAGATGCGCGTCGAGCCTGTAGACATGAACTTCACGTACGGCACCTCTTTTGGGCAGCGGATCCATGATGCCTATGAGCGTCTTTTGATGGATGCGCTTTTAGGCGATGCTTCGCTGTTCACGCGCGACGATGAAGTGGAAGCCGAATGGGGACTTATTACCCCTATTTTGGAGCAATGGGCGAAATCTCAGCCATCTGCCCTATCCTCGTATGACGCCGGATCATGGGGGCCGGAAGAGGCCGAAAAGATGCTGGCCGATCAAGGCCGCAAATGGTGGATGCGATAGGAGATCTCATATGCCGAAAATCACTGTGGAGGGCGAAGCGCCTTTTGAGACCGAGCCGGGCAAAAAGCTGGTGCTGGCAATTGAAGACGCGGGTATTGACATCCTGCACCGTTGCGGCGGGCAGGCCCGCTGCACGACTTGCCGCGTGGAGTTTCTTGCCGGTGACCCGCCCCCACCGGAGCCTGCGGAGCGGGAAACCCTGGAAGAAGATGGGCTGCTCGGCAAGTATCGCTTGTCGTGCCAGGTGCGCGTCGGGGACAGCGACATGATCCTGCGGGTGGACAAGCGGGCGTCCGAAGCGGGCATTCCGGCGGGCGCTCGTCCTGAAGATTAAGACACAAGGGAGGCGCGTCCATTTCAACGCGGCGTGGACGATGTACGGCCTCGTTCCCTGGGCGTTGCCAGGACGTTTCCCGCTCGTGCCAAGCCATGAGCAACGACGGAAGAAACTGTTCCGTCGTTGGTATGCCGGGGCAAAGCCCTGGATCAGCCTGGGGTACGAAGGGGAAAGCCCTGGGCAGGCGGCGGGGGCACGGGAACGTCCAGCCTTGAACCGCGCCGGATTGGACATTCCCGCACAAGAGGAAGCAATTATGGCCGAGAAGGACACTCCGACGACGGCGTAACGCCCGTTGATGAGAGAAAGAGCATTGAGGCCGCTTCTGGAGTTCAGAAGCGGCCTTTTGCATGATCAGAAGCGGCCTTTTGCATGAAAGGTATCTATGGAACAAGGGGAACAAACCCGCAAAGTCGGCGTGCTGTATGACCCGGCTGTGCAGGAACATCAAACGCCGCACGGTCACCCCGAACGGCCCGCGCGGGTGGAAAGTGTGGTTGACCTGCTCACGCGAACCGAGTTATGGGATACGTTGATCCATTTGCCGCCCCAGACGGCGACGCGCGCCCAGATGGAGCGTGTCCACCTAGCTCCCTACTTGGATTTTGTGGAAACGGTTGTCGCACAGGGCGGAGGGCGGCTGGATGAAAGTGATACAGTGGCTTCGGCAGGCACGTGGCGCGCGGTGACGGCGGCGGCGGGAGCGGCTGTGGGAGCCGTGGATGCCGTCATGGCGGGCACAGTGGAAGCGGCTTTCGCTCTGGTGCGCCCGCCGGGGCATCATGCGCCATCCGACCGGGCGATGGGGTTTTGCATCATCAACCACGCTGCTGTGGCGGCAGCCCATGCTGTCGCGGCATACGGCCTGGAACGGGTGCTGGTGGTAGACTTTGATGTTCACCATGGCAACGGCACACAGGATATTTTCTATCAAAGTTCCAATGTGCTGTATTTCTCCACCCATCAATCACCTGCTTATCCATTCACAGGGAGCGTTGAGGAAACGGGTGAAGGGACGGGAACGGGTTATACGGTCAATGTTCCCCTGCCCGCGTTGGTGGACGATGCCGGGTTTGCGCGCGTGTTCGATGATATTCTTACCCCTCTTGCCGCGCGGTTCCGGCCTGAGCTTATCATCGTCAGCGCGGGTTATGATGCCCACTGGCGCAACCGCGCGTATGTGCAGGGGATCCGCGCGCAGATGACTGTGGCAGGATTGGCACATCTTGCCGCGCGCCTGCAAGGTCTTGCGGACACGCACTGCCCCGGCAAGCTAGTCGGCATTTTGGAAGGCGGCTATGACCTAGAAGCGCTCGCTTTGGGCGTAAGCGCCACGCTGCGCGTCTGGCAGGGCCGCGATAGCATCCAAGACCCTATCGGCCCCGCGCCCGACTTCGCACCGCCGCCGGACATCTCAAAACTGCTCGCCCGCGTTCGCCGCACCCACGGTCTTTAATTTCCCTATTCGTATCCATTTTCGGCACGGATGCGTACTTGTCCGTCGCGGCGGCGATGCAGGGTCAGACGGTTGGGCGACCCGCAGCTTGGGCACTCAGCCTGCCTGGTTTGAGCGTCCCCAGCCACGTCATCCGTAGGCACGGCCACGGATGCGCCGCAGCAAAAGCATGCGTACGGGGTAGTTTCAATAGGGACGGGTGGGCGCAGGCTCTCCCCTGCCGCCGGGGGGCGAAAGTGGACAAACAAGCGGCCCCAATTGTCGCTGTCTTTTTCCAGCCGGTGGTAGCGCGCCTTGACGTCAGGCCGGTCTAAAAAGCGCAGCACGGTTTTTTTGAGTGCGCCTGACCCTTTGCCGGGAATGATTTCCACTTCCGCGGCACGTTTGGCAACAGCATCATCCATAGCGCGCTGGAGTTCGGTTTCGATTTTGGCGCTGTCGTTGTAGATAGGATGCAGGTCTAGTTTGATCTTCATAAACGGCGGTCACTGTGGGTTGGCATCTTCGGAAAAGCCTGAAATACGGTGTTCTGTTCGGACGCTCAATTGGATGCGATTCCATATGCTGCCATATTCCATATATTGTTCCACGCAGGAGCGGACACCCAAGAGGCGCGCGCCCAAAGCGGCTGCCAGTTGCGCTCCCTCGTGAGCCTTGCGTAAGGCTATTTCGCCTGTGACAAGGGACGTTCCCGCCACGGTGACTGCCAAGTCAACCCCGGTCGCTGCGCGCTCTTTTGCCTGCGTGACGGTGACCAGAATCACGTCGGCTCTGATAGGCGGATCAGCTATTGCAGCCTCATCATTCATCGCGCATGCCGGCAAACAACACGGTGGACAAGTAGCGCTCGCCGTTGGATGGGATAATCACGACAATGGTCTTGCCCGCGTTTTCAGGCCGGTGCGCGACCTGCATAGCTGCACATAAAGCCGAGCCGGACGAGATACCCGCCAGAATGCCCTCTTCGCGCCCGCAGCGTCGTGCCCAGGCGACAGCGTCTTCGCTGCTGACCTGGATCACTTCGTCGACGACCTGCATGTCCAAGTTGTCCGGCACAAAGCCCGCGCCGATGCCCTGCTGCTTGTGGGCGGCGGGCTTGATCGGCTCATGTTCGCGCGTTTGGGTGATGACAGGTGATTCGCTCGGTTCCACGGCGACGGCCCAAAACGACGGCTTGCGCGCTTTGATGACTTCGGAAACGCCGCTGATGGTGCCGCCCGTCCCGACGCCCGCGACCAGAATATCCACGCCGCCCTCGGTGTCGTTCCAAATCTCTTCGGCTGTGGTGCGCCGATGCACGTCGGGATTGGCCGGGTTCTTGAACTGCTGCGGCACAAACGCGCGCGGCGTGCGGACAGCCAGCCGCTCGGCTTCGGCAATCGCGCCCTTCATGCCTTCCGCACCGGGCGTCAGCACCAGCTCCGCACCATACCCGCGCAGCAGCAGGCGGCGCTCCATACTCATGCTGTCCGGCATGGTGAGTATTAATTTGTACCCCTTGGCCGCACACGCGAATGCCAGCCCGATGCCTGTGTTGCCCGAAGTCGGCTCGATGATGACCGAATCGGGATGCAGAACGCCGCGCGCTTCGGCATCTTCCAGCATCGCCACGGCAATGCGGTCTTTGACCGACGAGGCGGGGTTGAAGAACTCCAATTTCGCCAGAACCGTACATGGCGCGCCGTCTGTAATTCGGTGCAGCTTGACGAGTGGGGTAAATCCAACTAAATCCGTGATATGCTCGTATATTTTCATGGCGTGATTGTGTTTCCTTTAATTGATAGTAGGCCGCCCGCGTTCCGACTGTCGTCGGTTTCACTTTGGGCGAAGTCAGGCTTCTTCTTCAATGCTAATTTGGGCCACCTGCGCCGCGTCGCCGTTGAAATGGGACGCCAGAAAATGACCTGCGGCGACAGCGCACAGGCACAGGGCCACAGATAACAAAATGTTCGCGAGGGCACGTCCCAGCGCCCCGCTTCGGAGCAGGTCCAGCGTTTGCAGGCTGAACGATGAAAACGTTGTGAACCCGCCGCAAAAGCCGATAATGACAAACAAGCGCGCAGGCTCCGGCAAAGGATACCGTCCGTGAGACAAAGTCAGCGTCCCAAAAAAGCCAATGATAAACGACCCGATAATGTTGATAATGATCGTTCCCCATGGCAGGTTTTTGCTGAACGGCAGCATCAGTGACGAAACACCATAGCGCGCCATTGTTCCGATTGCGCCGCCAACCGCCACAAGCGCGTACAAAGAGAAATTCATGCCCGCACAGTCCTCTTCAATCCTCTTCTTTAGCCACGCGAAGCTAAAAGCCTGCTTTGTGCGCCACAACTGCCATGCGGTATGAATCCCAGGTGTAAGAACTCCCGTCTAAGTTGCCAAAGGGCGCGACAGCTTCAAAGCCCGACACCTGCAGCAGCAAGGCAAGCTCGGTAAATGACCACAGGCGCAGCTGGTCTTTCGCGTATGTCCGCTGCCCATCGGGCGAAATAGCGGTTTCTTCGGAATGCAAAATACCAGTAGTGACCTCGAATTTGAGCTTGTCGCAGATGAGGGTGCCGTCCGGCTGCTCACGCCAGCGCTTGGACACCCAGCGGCGCAGCATAATCTCCCGGTTGACTGTTTCAATCAGCGCTTTGCCACCCGGCGCCAAAACATGCGCCATTGCCCGTGCCGCTTTGAGTTCTTCTTTGTCTGTTCCCAAAAGCCCAAACGACGAAAACAAGCTGACAACGGCGTCATAAGGCTCGGCAGGAACGGGAATATCCCGCATGTCCGCTTCGATCCAGGTGACATCTACCTGTGTTGTCTCCGCCGCGTCCCGTGCATGGCGCAGCAGATGCGGCGACAAGTCCAGGCCGGTCACATGGTAGCCACGCCTTGCCAGTTCGACGCTGTGCCGCCCAAACCCGCATGACACATCCAACACACGCGCTTGGGGCGCAAGTTCCAGCAGCCGAATAACTCCGTCCACTTCGGCCCGTGTTTCTTCGGGTGAGAACTGGTCTTTGTACGCCTGATAATAGTTCTCGCCATACGCCGTCGCAGCAGAGGGCGGCGTTAAAGTTGGTTGTTCCATAGGCTTTTTGTCACTGTTTTAACTTTCGATCGGGCGCGGCACGACAACATAACCCTGCGTCATATCGCCGATAACTTCGCCGCCCTTCTGCCCGTGCCACCAGTAGTAATAAACAATGTAAGCGCATGTCAATGCGTCCAGGCTGTCTTCTAAACGCTTGAGCGCGCCGCCCCTCATGCCCGAAACATCCTGCGGAGGCCACAGGTCAGGCAGATGAAACGGCGGGTCATGGGTGGTGAGACTGCGCAGCAGGCGGCTGTACTCGGCAAACACGGCCCAGCGCGCGTCATAAGTGCGTCCCGGCTTGGCTTTATACTTCAGCGTTTTGGCAAGCCTGAACAAGATCACGTGGGCCGGATGGGGAAACACTTCCATCACCTGGCGCAGCGAGACGTCCTGCCCGGCGCCGACAGACGGGCTGTGCGCAATATCCCGCTTTGCAAGCTGTGCCACCAAGTCCTCGCCGCGCACGTAGCCCCGAAACAACGTCCGGTTCGCCGGGTGCGCCCCTGCCTGGAACCGGGCAAACCGCCGCCCGAGTTCCGCCTCGCAGGGACGCCTGCCGGTTTGGTTCGGCACCAGCAGCGGCGCATCCACGCCGATAAGCAGCCCGGTATGCCCCGCATCCCAGCGGTCCACCCAGGCCAGAATATCGGCATCATCGCCCAGGGCATCCTGCACGTCCTGCACGGTCGCGGGCCGGCCCGGCTGCCAGGTCAGGGCAGCGCCGCCGCTGCCGTTGGTTTTGCCCCATGCCAGGTCCAGTCCCAAAAAAAGCATCTTTGCTTCCATTCGCCGCACGGGGCATTATTCCCTGCCGGGCAGCGTGTGCCGCAGGAATTTCTTCGGGCTTGCCCGCGCGTTTCCACGGCGCACCGACGACGGACGGATTTGTTCCGTCGTCGGTACGCCCTGGGAACAAGGCAGCGCAGGCAGAGAAAAGCGGCAGAAAAGCGGCAGAAAAGCGGGGAAACAAAAGGCTTTTCAGGTGCGCAAAACGGCGCAAGTTTCGCGCGCAATTTGGCGTTCTTCGTCGGTGGGGACGACCCAAGCCTGCACAGCGGCGTTGTCTGCGCTGATGCGTGTGGGTTCTTGATGGCCCGCCTCGCGGTTGCGCGTGTCGTCCATCGTCAGGCCGAGAAAGGCGAGCGTTTGGCAGATGCGGTGGCGCACGGCAGCAGAGCGCTCGCCGATGCCGCCGGCAAACGCGACGGCATCCACTCCGTTCAACACGGCGGCGTACGCGCCAATATATTTGCTCACGTGGTAAGCGAAGATGTCCAGGGCAAGCCCGGCTTTCTTGTCGCCGTGCTGCGCGGCTTGCTCCAATTCGCGCACGTCGGCGCTTCGGCCCGACAGGCCCAGCAGGCCGCTTTTGTGGTTGAGTAAATCGTCCAAATCTTCTGCCGTCCTGTGCTGCGTTTGCATGAGATAAAGGAGAAGGCCGGGGTCGATGTCGCCCGACCGTGTGCCCATGACCAGTCCTTCCAGCGGGGTCATGCCCATGCTGGTATCCACGCTTTGGCCGTCCTGCACGGCGCAAACGCTGGCTCCGCTGCCCAGATGACAGGTGACAAGACGCGTTCCTTCCGCTTCACGGCCCAGGCACTGAAGCAGGCGCTGGGAAACGTACGCGTGGGAAATGCCGTGAAACCCATAGCGGCGCAGGCCGAGCTTATCGGCCAGATCGGACGGCAGGGCGTAACGCCATGCCCTTTCGGGCAGGGTGCGATGGAACGCGGTATCAAAGACGGCCACATTGGGCGCAGCGGGCAGAAGGCGCTGCGTGGCTTCGATCAAGGCTACTTCGGCAGGGTTGTGCAGGGGGTCCAGCGCTCCCAAGGCGTGCAGGCCCTGGAGGACATCCGGCGTGACCCGTGTCGGCTGCGAAAAGCGCGCGCCGCCGTGCACGACCCGGTGCCCGACGGCATCGATGCCCAAGGGGCGGCACTGCTCGATGGCTTTTTGGGCGGCGGGCAGGACATCATGGGCATCCAGGCGCTCGACGACCCCTTCCGTCAGGACGGTTTCGGCATCAGGTGCGATCTGGAACAAGCGGAACTTGAGGCTGGAGCTGCCGACATTCAAAGCAAGGATGTTCATGATAAGGGGCCGCGTCAGTTGTCATCCTCGGTTTTGGGGGCGTGGGTCGTGGCGGGCTGATGTGTCCATGTCCAGTCGCGCACAGAAGGCATATCTTCGCCATGGGCGCGGACATACAGGTGATGCTCGGTCAGCTTGTCGCGCAGCTGCTGCTTGAACGAAGCGGCGCGGGTGCCCAATGCCGGCACGCGGTCGATGACATCAATAGCAAGATGGAACCGGTCCAGGTCGTTTAAGACCACCATGTCAAACGGCGTCGTCGTGGTGCCGTTTTCTTTGTAGCCGCGCACATGGAAGTTGTCGTGATTGGTGCGCCGGTAAGTCAGGCGATGGATCAGATACGGGTAGCCGTGATACGCGAAGATGACAGGCTTGTTGGGTGTAAAAAGCGAGTCGAAGTCGGCGTCGTTGATGCCGTGCGGGTGCTCCGTATGGGGCAGGAGTGTCATGACATCCACGACATTGACCACGCGGATTTTCAGGTCGGGCAGGTTCTGCCGCAGGATGTCCACGGCGGCGAGTGTTTCCAAAGTCGGCACGTCACCGGCGCAGGCCATGACCACATCCGGCTCGCCGCCCTGGTCATTAGAGGCCCAATCCCAGATGCCCAGCCCCGCCGTGCAATGCTTGACAGCCGCGTCCATGTCCAGAAACTGCGGTGCGGGCTGCTTGCCGGCGACGATGACATTGATATAATCGCGGGAGCGGAGGCAATGGTCAGCGACGGATAACAAACAATTGGCATCGGGCGGCAGATACACACGGACCACTTCGGGCTTTTTGTTCATCACCACATCGATAAAGCCGGGGTCTTGGTGCGAAAAGCCGTTGTGGTCCTGACGCCAGACGTGCGAAGTCAGCAAATAGTTGAGGCTGGCGATAGGCATCCGCCAGGGCAGCTTGCGGCTGGTTTCCAGCCACTTGGCATGCTGGCCGAACATGGAGTCGATGATATGGATAAACGCCTCGTAGCACGAGAAAAACCCATGCCTGCCGGTGAGCAAGTAGCCCTCTAGCCAGCCTTCAATCGTGTGCTCACTGAGGATTTCCATGACACGCCCGTCGGGGGCCAGATGGTCGTCATACGGCACTGTTTCGGCTTCCCAGGCCCGATTTGTCGCATCTAAAACGGCATTCAGTCGGTTGGAATTGTTCTCATCGGGGGCCAGCACGCGGAAGTTCCGATTGGCGGCGTTTTGTGTCATCACGTCGCGCAGGAAGATGCCCAGGACGCGGGTAGCTTCGCCCACGGTCGTGCCGGGCTGGTCTACCGCGACGGCATAATTGCGAAAGTCGGGCAGGTGCAGGTCTTGGAGCAGCAGGCCGCCGTTGGCGTGGGGGTTTGCACCCATGCGCCGCGCGCCTGTGGGGGCCAATGCCGCCAGCTCGGGGATAAGCGTGCCCTGGGCATCAAACAAGGTTTGGGGCTGGTAGCTCTTCATCCACTCTTCCAGCAGGGCGAGGTGCTCGGGCGTGCTGACGTTCTCGATAGGGACTTGGTGGGAGCGCCAGTAGCCTTCGGTCTTTTTGCCGTCCACTTGTTTGGGGCCGGTCCAGCCTTTAGGTGAGCGCAGCACAATCATCGGCCACGCGGGGCGGGTCAGGTCGTTCCCCTCGCGCGCATTTGTTTGGATGGCCTTGATTTCGCCCAAAACGGTATCCATGGTCTGGGCCATCAACTGGTGCATGAGGTCGGGATTGTCGCCGATAACAAAGTGCGGCTTGTAGCCGTAGCCCACTAACAGGCTTTCCAGTTGCTCTTGAGGAATGCGCGCCAGAACAGTCGGGTTGGCGATTTTGTATCCATTGAGGTGGAGAATGGGCAGGACGGCGCCGTCGCGCCGGGCATCTAAAAACTTGTTGGAATGCCAGCTTGTCGCCAGCGGCCCGGTTTCCGCTTCGCCGTCCCCGATGACGCAGCAGACCAGTAAATCGGGGTTGTCAAACGCCGCGCCGTAGGCATGAGACAGCGAATAACCCAGCTCGCCGCCCTCGTGGATGGAGCCGGGCGTTTGCGGCGCGGCGTGGCTGGGGATGCCGCCGGGAAACGAAAACTGCTTAAACAAGCGCTTCATCCCGGCCTCGTCCTGCGAGATGTCCGAGTAAATCTCGCTGTAGGTGCCTTCCAGATAGGTGTTGGCGACCATGCCCGGCCCGCCGTGCCCCGGCCCGGCAATGTAAATCACGTTCAGGTCGTCCCGCTTGATAACCCGGTTGAAATGGGCGTAAACAAAGTTCAGGCCCGGCGTCGTCCCCCAATGCCCCAGCAGGCGCGGCTTGATATGCGCATGCCTCAGCGGCTCGCGCAGGAGTGGGTTGTCCAGGAGATAGATCTGCCCGATGGACAGATAGTTGGCCGCTGACCAGTACGCATTGGTTTTGCGCAGCTCGTCCGGGGAAAGCGGACCGGGCGCATATTCGTGCGATTGGGGTTCTTCTTCCCGAAAGTTCGGGGCGGGGGCGGTCATTGCCATGGGCGTTTCCTTGTTCTCCGTGTCTGCAAACGGGCCGATGTCGCTTTTGATATACCCAGGGTCTGGCGAAATGTATATTAAGTTTAAGTTAAGTCTGCGGCGCGGGGTTTGCTTTGCAGCGTGTTTCATGGGAACAGCTTCGGGCTTTCCGTCTCGTCCCCAGCGCGCAGCCCTCGCCTTGCGAGCCTGTCCCCGAAGCTTTGCCCTTGCATTGCGAGCCTGTACTGACGACGGAAGAAATCGTTCCGTCGTCGGGAGGCCGTGGCAGCGAGGCCGCTCCGGGCTGGATACGCGGGGGCATCGCCAGGAAATCGGCAGCGAAAGTGCAGGAAATCGGCTGCGAAAGTGCAGGCACGGGAAAAGAAAGGCTCCCGCGAACCATGAAAGGAGCGGCGAGCCTTGGATGGAGATGAAGTCATGCCCTCTGGTGCAAAAACGGGGGAAGACAGGTTGTCGCCGTAAAAGAGCGTGTTGCGCATGGTCATGGGGTCATTATAACATAGGAGCTTCTACGTCGTCCATGAGGCAGGGGCCTACGCGTATCGCTTCGCATCGGCCTCCCTGATAAGGAAAGCCAAAGAGTAGTCGCCGCGCGCCTTTTTTTCATCCAGCATAACTGCGGCGTATTCAAGACCCCCTCCAAGGGTTGTCCAAACCCCTTACTGTCGGGTATACTCCTGCGTCGGAAACTCACAAAATCCACACTCGCCCCGACAAACGCGCACGTCCGAAACAGAGCGAAGGACGCACTATGACACTCACACTTTCCCCCGAAGCTGAAGCCCATCTGGCAGCCGTCGCCGCCCAGCGCCGCTTATCCCCCGAAGACGCGCTGGCCCAAGTTCTCGCCGAAGCCCGCGCCGACTTTGACGATGCCACCACGAACACCGAAGACAGCCTGGACGACGCTTTGCAAGAAGCCTACGCCCAAACCCAAAGCGGCCACAGCCAGTCCTTAGCAACGTTCGCCGACGGCCTGCGCGCCCGCTTTGACGCGCGCCACCCACACCCCGTCCACACACCGAACAAAGCCGCGTGAGCGACCTTTCCGTCCCTGAATACACCCTGCGCGTGACCGAACGCGCCGCACGAGACATGGAAGCGCATCTGCTGCGCCTAGAACGCCTCATCGGGCCAGATGTTGCCCTCGCCTGGCGCGAAGGCATCCTTGCCGCCATTGGCTCCCTATCCCGCAACCCGCGCCGCTGCGCCCGCATCCCCGAACAAGCCCGCTTTCACTTTGAAACGCGCCAGCTTCTTTATAGGCGCACACCCGGCGGCCCTGCCTGGCGGCTGCTCTTCACCCTCACAGACGAAGGGCAAGGCACACCCGACCCGCCCACCGTTCACCTTCTGCACGTCCGCCACGCCGCCGAGCGTCCGGTTTCTGCCGCCGAAGCGCGCACTCTGGAAAGCCGTGAATGACCCCCTCCAAGGGTTGTCCAAACCCCTTGCTGTCGGGTATACTCCTGCGTCGGAAACTCACAAAATCCACACTCGCCCCGACAAACGCGCCTGTGCCGCATGGCTTTTCGCCGTGCGGTGGCGCATTTGGAAGACGGGCGGGGACGCACAACACCAAGGAGCCAGCATTTGTCTATTCTCGCCATGAAAGACCTGCTTGAAGCAGGCGTCCACTTCGGGCACCAAACCCGTCGCTGGAACCCCAAAATGAAGCGCTACATCTACGGCGGGCGCAACGGCATCTATATTATCGACCTGCACCAGACCCTCAAATTGTTCGATGACGCTTACAATTACGTGCAAGAGATTGCTCAGAATAAGGGCAAGATTTTGTTTGTCGGCACCAAAAAGCAGGCGCAGGACGCTATTGCCGAAGCCGCCAAACGATCTCATTCCTATTATGTCAACTCGCGCTGGCTGGGCGGCATGCTCACCAACTATCGCACGATTTTGACCCGCATCGCCCGCCTGCGGGAACTAGAGCGCATGGACACCGAAGGCATCCTGGACAGCCTGCCCAAGAAAGAAGCCTTTGACCTGCGCGAAGAGCGCGACCGTTTGGAGCTTTATCTCGGTGGCATGAAGGACATGAACGGCATGCCTGATGCCCTGTTTATTGTGGACCTCAAGAAAGAGCGCATCGCCGTGCAGGAAGCCCGCAAGCTGGGCATTCCCATTATCGCGATTGTGGACACCAACTGCGACCCCGACGAAGTGGATTATGTCATCCCCGGCAACGACGACGCCATTCGCGCTATTAGGCTCATGGCAAACAAAATCGCCGACGCCATCATTGAAGTGCGTCAGGGCGAATGGGAAGACACCACCGTCGTGGACACCGAAGAAGATGCTCAAAAGATGGGCGGCGAAATGGACGCGGCCCTGGTCGCCGCGCAATGGGAAGCTCTGGAAAAACGTGTCGGCGCAGGCGCAGTGCCTGCGGGCGCGTTTGACTCCAGCCTCGGCGCTTCCGGCATGACCGTGGAAGGCAATCAAAACAGCCAGGCCCATCCTACAGGCGCGGAAGCCATGAATACCGGCGCGGAAACAGCCAACGAAGTGGCCTCCGAAACCGGCCAGCCGACCATTCAAGGCGCAGAATAATTCTTAGGGGCAGACCCTTACGGACAGGGTTCTGCCCCCAGACAGCGCGTCAAGAGCACAATCAGAGGAAAATCTATGGCAGAAATTACCGCCGCAATGGTAAAAGAATTCCGGGACAAAACGCAGGCCGGAATGATGGAAGGCAAGCGCTTCTTGACCGAAGCCGACGGAGACATGGATGCCGCCATCCGCTTGTTCCGCGAGAAGAACAGCAAAGCCACCATTAAAGAAGGCCGCACGAGTGCAGAAGGCGTCGTGGAAGCCTTCGTGCGTGAGCACAACACACTAGGCGTATTGGTGGAAATCAACAGCGAAACGGACTTTGTCGCCCGCAACGAAGAGTTTGCCGCCCTCGCCCGCGACATGGCAAAGCACGCCGCTGAAAACCCCCATGCCGCCAGTGTGGATGAACTATTGGAAGCGACCCATACGGGCACGGGTCAGTCCGCCAAATTGCGCGTGGCCGAAGTGTTCGGCAAGATGCGCGAGAACATCATCTTTAAGCGTTTTGCCGCCTACCAAACTGAAGACGGCACCGTGGACGCATACATCCACATGGGCGGCCAAATTGGCGTTCTGGTGGAAATGACGGGTCAGGGCGAGGCAGTGCGAGGCTTGGCGCGCGAAGTTGCCATGCACATTGCCGCGAGTAAGCCCAAGTTCCTCAGCCGTGACGAGGTGCCGGAAAGCAAAGTCAGCGAAGAGCGCGAGATCGTCAAAACGCGCACCCTGGCCGACCCCAAGAACGCTAGCAAGCCCGCCGAAATCCTAGACAAGATTGTCGAAGGTGGCGTGGGAACGTTTTATAAAGAAAGCGTGCTTTTGGAGCAGCCCTACATTCGGGAGCCGAAACAGACAGTGGGGCAATTGGTCAAAGGCAAAACTGAAATCAAGCGATTTGTGCGCTTTGAAATCGGCGAGGCATAAGATTCTATGATGGCACAGCCCAGTGAAGCTGCCAACAAATGGAACCGCATCCTGCTGAAACTGTCCGGGGAAGCATTCGGCGGCGACGGCTCGCACGGCGTCATTGACTACGGCTCTATCGCCAGGATCGCCGAAGAAGTCGTCGCTTTGTATCGTGAAGGTATCCAAATTGCGATTGTGGTCGGCGGCGGCAATGTTATGCGCGGGCAGCTGGCCGCAGAAGCCGGCATGAAGCGCGTCACCGCCGACCACATCGGCATGCTGGGCACAGTTGTCAATGCCCTCGCCCTGCAGGATAGGCTGGAGCAGCAGGACGTGGACACGCGCGTTCTGACCGCCATGCCTATCCAGGCCGTTGCAGAACCGTACATCAACCGCCGCGCGCTGCGGCATTTGGAAAAAGGGCGCGTTGTTATTCTGGCAGCCGGGACGGGCAATCCGTTCTTCACAACCGATACGGCCAGCGCCCTGCGTGCCAGCGAAGTGCGCGCGGACGCCATGCTGATGGCGAAAAACGGCACCGACGGCGTGTATGACAAAGACCCGCGCCAGCACCCTGATGCCGTTCGGTTTGACCGCATCTCATACGCTGACGCGATTGACCGCCGCCTCAAAGTCATGGACCTGACCGCCCTTGCTTTCTGCATGGAAAACAACATGCCGATTGTTGTCTTTGACATTAACGCCCCCGGCAGCGCCCTCCGGGCCGTGCGCGGCGAGCCCATTGGAACACTGGTTGCCAAAGATGCGTAGGTAACGTTAATCTTATCGCTCACCTTCCCCCTTTCAAAAACCATTATTCAAGGAGCGTCCTTTTATGAGCATTGCCGACCTCGCCAAAGATGCCGAGACCAAAATGAGAAAAACGGTGGAGTCTACCCAGCATGACTTTTCCACCATCCGCACGGGCCGCGCCAACCCCACCCTGCTGGACGGCATCAACGTGGACTATTATGGAGCGCCCACGCCCATCAACCAAATGGCGACCATCAATGTCCCGGAAGGGCGCATGCTGCTTGTCACACCCTATGACCGGACAACGGTAGGGGCTATTGAAAAAGCCATCAAAAACTCCGACCTGAATATCAACCCGGTCAACGACGGAACCAGCCTGCGCATTGCTATCCCGCCGCTGACACAGGAGCGACGCAAAGAATTTGTCAAAGTGCTGGGCAAAAAGTCTGAAGAAGGCAAAGTGTCCATTCGCAACGTCCGGCGCGATGTCAACGACGGCTTCAAAGCCTTGGTGAAAAAGTCTGAAGCTTCCGAAGACGAATCCAAGCGCGCGCAGGACAGCCTGCAAAAGCTGACGGATCGCTATATCGCCGAGATAGATCGTATTACGCAAGCCAAAGAAGCCGAATTACTGGAAGTGTAAATTAAGCCTCGTTTTCGACTGAGTGTGATGTATGCCCCCCGCTGCTGAAAGCGACGCCCTATCCCCTGAGATGGAACTTTTGCGCGCGCGGCTCGACCTTGCCCGCGTGCCACCTCATGTCGCCATTATTATGGATGGCAATGGGCGCTGGGCGCGTAAGCATCACCTGCCCTCGCGTCTATTCGGACACCGGGAAGGATACAAAACCGTCAAGCGCATTGTCCGCGCCGCCGCCGACCTGGGCGTCCAGGTGCTGACGCTGTATGTATTCTCCAACGAAAACTGGCGCCGTCCCAAACACGAAACCGATGGCCTGATGACGCTGATAGAAACCGCCGCCCGTAATGAGCTGCGCGACTTGCATGAAAACAATGTCCGCATGCACTATATCGGGCGGCGCGATGGTTTGTCTCATTCTCTCAGAAACGAGATGGACCGGGGAATGACGCTGACCAAAGACAATACGGGCATTTTATTAAACCTGGCCCTCAACTATGGCGGACGCGCTGAGATCGCCGATGCCGCCCGCGCTCTTGCCCGAGCCGCCGCACGCGGCGAGCTTGACCCCGCGCAAATCACCGAGCAGCACCTGGCCGCGCAAATGTATGCGCCTGACCTGCCCGACCCCGACCTGCTGATCCGCACAGCGGGCGAAATGCGTATTTCCAACTTCTTACTTTGGGGCGTCGCGTATGCCGAGATGTGGGTGACGCCGACCTTGTGGCCTGACTTCACGCCCGCTCTTTTGACGGAAGCCATTGAAGACTACCAAAAGCGGGTGCGCAAGTTTGGAGCCGTCGTCAATGGCTGATAGAAACCGGCGTTGAAAAGAATTGTCATCTTGGGTTCCACCGGCAGCATTGGCACGCAAACACTGGATATTGTCCGGCGCTTGCCTGAACACTTGCAGGCAGTCGGGCTGTCCGCCTATCGCAACGAAACATTGCTGCGCGAGCAGGCGCGCGAGTTTGGCGTTGCGGATGACGCGTTAGCCCTCGGCGACGGCGATGAGCTTTGCCGTCTTGCCAGACTGACCCAGGCGGACATGGTTGTTGTCGCGGTCGCGGGTTTTGCCGGGACACAAGCGACGTTAGCAGCCCTGAACGCGGGCAAAGACGTGGCTTTAGCGACCAAAGAAGTCCTAGTGGCTGCGGGTGAGATTGTGATGCAGGCGGCAAGGGACAATGGATGCCGGATCCTGCCCATTGACAGCGAGCACAGCGCCATCTTCCAATGCCTTGCGGGGAGCGCCGCAAATCATGTCGCCAATTTGTGGATTACAGCAAGCGGCGGCCCATTTCGCGGGGCCGAGTGGACACGCAAGCGCATGGCGCAGGCGACGGTTGCCGAGGCTTTGCACCACCCGACATGGCCCGACATGGGACGCATGATCCTTGTTTACAGCGCGACATTGATGAATAAAGCCCTGGAAATGATTGAAGCGCGCTGGCTGTTCGATGTGCCGGTGGCACAGATCAAAGTTGTCATCCATCCCCAAAGCATCGTGCATTCCCTGGTGGAGTTTCGGGACGGGGCAGTTTTGGCGCAGCTTGGCCTGCCCGACATGCGCGGGCCGATTGAATACGCCCTGCTGTACCCAGAACGTATCGATGCGCGCTTGCCCCGCCTGAACCCTATGGCCCTGAGCACGTTGACGTTTGATCAGCCGGATGAAACGCGTTTTCCCGCGATTGGCTACGCCCGGCATGCGTCCCAAATCGGCGGCACCATGCCCGCTGTTCTCAATGCCGCCAATGAAGAAGCCGTGCAATTGTTCCTGGGTGAAGAAATCAAATTTGGACAGATCACGGATTTTGTCGCCCGCGCGATGGATGCCCATCAAGCCGTTTCCGCACCCACATTAGCACAGATTTCCGATGCGGACACTTGGGCGCGCAACTATGTCCGGGCGTCCGCCGCGCGCTGAAAGGGTGCGTAGAAAGCCCAGGATGGCCCTGCACACTCTCAGGCTTTCTGTGTGTTGAGCGCGTCGCCTTCGCGTTTTGGCGGCGTTCCAAGCGCGCAGCAACGACGGAACGATTTCTTCCGTCGTTGGTACAAGAGGGAAACAATCAAAGCAGCGGCTGGGGATGCGCAGGAAAAGGGCACGCGGCGGCAGCCGACATTGGGACAAGATGAAGGAAAAGCATGATGGCGATTGTTCATAACTTGGAGTATGTGATTACGCTGCTGGTTGTCCTCAGCATTCTGGTGGTTGCGCATGAATGGGGACACTTCATTGTCGCCCGCATTTTTGGCGTCCGGGTGGATGATTTTTCCATTGGCTTTGGCAAGCGCTTGGTGCGTTTGGGCAAGCGGGGCGACACGGAATACAACCTGCGCATGCTGCCGTTTGGTGGGTTTGTCAAAATCGCCGGTATGGCGGCGGACGAAGAACCCCTCGTCCGCGCCAAAGACAAAGTTCTGGCCGGCAAAGACGCCGACCCGGACGCGCACGAATTGCCCCTGGTCGCAGAGAACATGGAGCTGCCGCAGTCCATGCAGGCCATCCCGCCCGCGCCCGATGAGTTCGGCAGCAAAGCTCTCTGGCAGCGCTCGCTGATTATCTTCGCGGGGCCATTGATGTCGTTTGTACTGGGCTATGTCGTCTTCTGCCTGCTGGGCTTCGCCATCGGCTGGCCGACCGGCAAGCCGCTGCCGAAGGTAGGGCAGGTGGAGCCGGGCGGAGAAGGGCACCGCATCGGGCTGCGGGCGGGCGATGTGATCCGCTCCATTAACGGCCAGCCGATCATGCAGGGCGGGCAGATGATTGATCTGATCCACAACAGTTTGGGCAAGCCAATGACCCTTGTTGTTCAGCGCGGCAGGCAGACCCTGACCCTGCACCCCACTCCGCGCGCTCTTGTCGATGCCGACGGGCACCCCGTGCTGGACCTGGAAGTGACCGCGCCGGGCACAGTCGGCGCATCCCTTGGTTTGAAAGCGGGCGATGAAGTGCGCGGCATCAACGATACGCCGACCGATACAGCGTCCGAGTTCGCCAAACAATTAACGCTGGCGCGCGGCAAAAGCGTCAAGGTCTTTGTCTCACGCAAAGGCGTCGATAATGTGGTGCCGCTGTCGGGCCGCTTGCCCGCCGTGCTTGCGCCCGGTGCCCTGCCTATCGTCACGGCGCACCGGGTAGGCGGCTTGAAGTTCGAGCCTGCATTAGAAATCAAGCGGGTCGGGATCGGCGAGTCCGTGCGGCGCGGCAACAGCGTAATCGGCAGCATCTTTGCGACATTGGGCGCGACTGTCCGGCGCGGGCAGCTGCACCAGAACGCGGGCGGTATCATCCGCATGTACCAGTTTACGGCTCTTGCCGTGGCGAATGGGCCGTTTGAAGTGGTCTCCCTCGCGGCGCAATTGTCTATCAGCCTGGCCGTGTTCAACCTTTTGCCGATCCCGATTTTAGATGGCGGGCACTTGCTGTCGTTCTTTATTGAATGGGTGCGCCGGGGCAAAAAGATGACCGATCAGCAGCAGCAGGCGTTTTTAATGACCGGCCTGGCGATTATCGCCGTGCTGTTTGTGCTGATTATGACCAACGACATTGTGCGCACGTTGCAGCATCAAACGCCCCAATAATTTTTCACACATCAGCAGGCCCATTGCCGGGCCCAAAGGACATTCATGCGCGCAACTCAGCTTTTCGCTCCCACGCTTCGCGAAGCCCCCAAAGACGCCGAACTGATCAGCCACAAGCTGCTTTTGCGCGGCGGCTTTATTCGCTCCCTGGCAAGCGGCGTTTACACGTATTTGCCTCTGGGACTGCGCACTTTGAACAAAATCTCCCAACTTCTGCGCGACGAGATGAACCGTGCGGGCGGGATTGAGCTTCTCATGCCGTCTTTGTTTCCGCCTGCCCTGCTGGAAGAAAGCGGGCGCGACAAGGTAGACGTGCTGTTCCATGTCAAAGAACACGACTATATTTTGGGCTTTACGCATGAAGAAGTCTTGACGGATATTGTCCGCAAAGATGTGCAGTCTTACAAGCAATTGCCGCTGATCCCGTACCAAATCCAGACCAAGTTCCGCAACGAGCCTCGCCCGCGCGGCGGCCTGATCCGAGGCCGTGAGTTCCTCATGCTGGATGCGTATTCATTCGATAAGGATGAGGCGGGGGCGCAAAAGTCGTTTGCTTTGCTGCGGGATACATTCGCGCGGATGTTTGCGCGTTGCGGCCTTGATGCGCTGAGCGTGGAAGCCGACTCAGGGGCGATGGGCGGCTCGCAAAGCGCGGAATTCATGGTGCTGTCGGAAGATGGGGAAGACACAGTCCTGCGTGACCCGTCCGGCTACGCGGCCAATGCCGAGCGGTGCGAGGCCATTCCTGCGCCTGCGGAAGATGCCGATGCGTTTGTGCCGCCTTGGGAGCTTGTCGCCACGCCTCATGCGAGCAGCATTGACGATGTTTCGCGTTTGCTGTCTATCCCGCCGCACAGGTTAATTAAGACTTTAATTATTCAAAGCGCACAAGGGCAATTGACAGCCGTGCTGGTGCGGGGCGACCGCGAAGTACATGAAGCCAAACTCGCCAAAGCCCTGGGCGGGCCAAGCATTCTGGCCGATGCCGCTGCCGTGGAGCACATCACGGGCGCGCCGGTCGGCTTCGCTGGCCCCCTTGGGCTAAAAGAAAGTGTGCGCGTGATTGCTGACCGGGAAATAGAGGGTGTGCGCGACGGCGTGGTCGGCGCAAACCAGGCCGATGCGCATTTTGTCCATGTGCAGCCCGGACGCGACTTTCCCCACCCGGAATACCTGGACCTGCGCACCGCTGTCGCAGGCGATGCCAGCCCCGCGCATGCGGGCGAAACGCTGTCGACGGCGCGGGGTATTGAAGTCGGGCATGTGTTCAACCTGGGCACGCGCTACACGGTGGCGATGGGCGCGACCTACAACGACGAAGGCGGCGGCGTGAAGCCGATTGTGATGGGGTCTTACGGCATCGGCGTTTCGCGCGTCATGGCGGCGGCGGTGGAGCAGCACCACGATGACAACGGCATCGTTTGGCCAGTCGCTATTGCGCCGTTTGAAGTCGTCGTCGTTCTGGTCGGCACCAAAGACGAGTCACAGGCACAAGCGGCGAACACTTTATATGCAGAGCTGCTGCAAGCGGGTGTGGACGTTCTGCTGGACGACCGGGAAGAGCGTCCCGGTGTCAAGTTCAAAGACTGGGAGCTGGTCGGCATCCCCGTGCAGGTAGTTGTCGGCAAAAGCCTCGCAGACGGCACCTTGGAAGTCAGTCACCGGCGTGACCGCGCTTCCAAACGCGCTGTCCCCGTGGCTGAGGCCGCCGAAGCCGTTCGCGAGATGCTGAAGCTGCTGCGCGAAGGCGCGACGGGCCAGGACAAAGGTTAGGCTTTGGGGTCGAGCGGCAGGCGCAGCGTAATTGTCGTGCCCTGCCCCAGCGCAGACTCGACACTCACCGTGCCGCCGTGCTGCTCCACAATACGGCCCACAATGCGCGTTCCCAGGCCCGTGCCACCGGGCTTGGTGCTGCGGACAGCGTCGGTAAACAGCCGCGCGCGCATGTCTTCGCTCATGCCGCCGCCGGTATCCACCACCGACAGGGTGTAATAGGACATGTCTGTGTTGTCCGGCAGGACGGTGATTTTTACAACCCCGCCTTGAGGGGTTTCCGCCAGAGCATTGTTGACTACGTTGTAAAGCGCATTGTAAATGCGGCTGCGGTCATAGCAGGCCGTGAAGTGTTGATCGCCCTCGGCACGCAAAGCCACCCCGCGCTGGGCCGCGAAGCTTGTCAAGCTGCTGATGACCCGCATCACGGTTTGGAATGGACGCCCTGGCTCGAATTCCACCGGGGAAACCTCGCCTTTGACGGCACGCGCAATTTCCCGTGTGCGTGTCTGCACCTGCCGCACCGCATCCGCGACACCTTCCAGCACTTCGCCATAGAATGCTTCCAGCGCCTCCTGCGCACCAGGCATGCCTGTCTTGACATCCTCAATAAAACCGCCCAGTGTCTGCACATACGGCAGCACCTGCGTCAGCATATTGCCGATGTCATGGCTGATCTCGCCGACGCTCCGAGCAACCGTGGCAAGCCGGGCTTCCTGCGCAATCTGAGCGTTCTGCATCGCCATGACGACTAAGTTGCCCACCACTTCAATCGTGGCGATGTCCGATGCATCAAATACTCCCACCCGCTTGTTGACCAGCTGCAAGACACCCAAAGGCGGCGCATCCGGGCGGCGCAGCGGGACTGTCATCAGCGAACGGGTTTGATACCCGGTGCGGGCATCGACCGTCCCGATATGTGCGGCGTCATCGTCCACGTTGGCCGATAAGCGCGCTTGTCCCGACAAGAATACGGCCCCTGCGATACCCAGTCCCAGCGCAAGGTCAATCTTCGTACCGACAAGGGACGCGGCAACCGGGCCGGTCGCCTGAGCAAAAACCAGCGCATCGGCCTGTGCATCATACACCAGCAGCGACCCGGCATCGGCCTGCACGGCATCCATTGCCGCATCTAAAGCCAGGCGCTGCAAGGCATCAATGTCGGTGACCGAGAACAACGCGCCGCTGACACGCTGCGTGGCTTCCAGCTGGCGCTTTGCCAGTTCAAGCTGTCCTAGGAAGTCATCGGGCATAGTAATTCACGCGCCGCTTGTGCTTTCGCTGCTCTGTGTCTAAAAGCTTCGGTTCCCAAAGCAAAAAGTAGTTATTCCACGAAAATATGGGGCACGAACCGTGACTGATTATCCGTGATGAAGCCATCCGATTCGCGGACACCGATACCGTGCGGCTCGCCGCCTATCACCCAGCTGCCGACAACCGTATGATTGCCGTCAAAGGCAGGAAGCGGGCACAGTTCCTGATAAACACGGGAATATGCGCCGTACCGCCCTGCTGTCTCGGTCTCATCATCAGGGGTGTGCACCGTGATATTGGAGCCTTCGCGGGAAATGACGGGCTTGGCGACATAGCGGGACAAGCCGCGCGGCCCATCAGCGTAGCAGGCCAGCAGGTTCGGATGGCCTGGAAACAGCCGCCACAGGATAGGCAGGATGCCTTTGCTGCTGAGCACGAACTTCCACAATGGCTCGATCCATTGCACGTTTTTGTAGGTATCCAGGGCGTGCTGTCCAAACTGATCTTTCAGCAGCCATTCCCATGGGTAGAGTTTGAAAATGGAACGAATAACGTTGTTGTTGGTGTCTACAAAGGCGCACTGCGCCGTGTCCCACCCAACGGCATCAATCACAATCTCTGCCGTGGGAACGCCGGCTTCTTCGGCGGTGTCCCGCAGCATGGCGATTGTCATCCAGTCTTCCGGGTTGTCCAATGCCGTGAAGTAAAGACAGTCACCACGCAGCCCACCATTGCCCTGTATGGCCGCCCACGCCGCGACTAATCCTTCCCAGATCGAATTGAACTGGTCGGCATTTGGGAAGCGAGCCTGCTGCCAGTACCACTGCGCCACGGCCCCTTCCACAAGCGTTGTGGGCGTGTCGGCGTTGTATTCCAGCATCTTCGGCGGCTCGCTTCCGTCGTAGACCAGGTCAAACCGCCCGTACACCGATGGCTCCTGCTGTGCCCATGACCAGCGGATCAAATCGTGGGCCGCGGTGGGGATGCCGATCTCAGATAAATGGTCATGTTCAATGACATATTTTGCCGCTGCGAGGCAGCATTGGTGCAGTTCTGCGGTTGCGGCTTCCAGCGTGTCGATTTCCGATGACGTGAACTCGTAGTAGGCTGCTTCGTTCCAGTAGGCCCTGCCGTCCGCCCCTGTGTGGTAGATCAGCCCCCTGGCTTCCAATAGCGCCTGCCAGTTTGGACGCGGCTCAAGAGGGATGCGCCTCATTCTCCGCCGCCTCCGCCATGCCCGCCGCCTTCCCCTTCGCTGCCTCCATGTGCGCCGCCCTCCCCGCCGAAGCCGCCCCGTAGAATGGTGCCTGAGTGGGTGGAGATGTCTCCTGCGCTGGGGGCCGTCGTGGAATACCCCGTGGCCCTTGACCCTACTGAAGCGCCGCCGCTGCCGCCGTATCCCCACTGCGGCTGCCGCCCGATTGCATTCGGACCGCGGTAGTAGCCGCCGTTCCCGCCGCCGCCGACAAAGCCGCCCCCGCCGTTCCCGCAAGCGCCGTCGGGCAGGACACGGCCGTCGGGGCCGATGCACCGGGCAGTCGTGACAGTGTGGGAGCAGCCGCTGATGGCCGCCAGAGCGGCCGCTGTCAGCAGTGTGGTGGCTACCTGCCTTGATCGCCGCGTTGGTTTGTCTTTTGCTGGTTTGTCTTTTGCTGGTTTGTCGTTCATTGCGCTGCGCTTGTGCCTCCTGAAAACGGCAGGCGGAAAGTGTTTGCCGTATCTTCTTGTTTTTTGACACGGATGAAAGCGTTTAGTTGCACTGTCTTTTGCAAAATGTGGCTATTCGAACCGGGTTTATTCGGCCCAGGAAGGCTCGCGGAGGGACTGATACAGCGCATGACGCCGCAGATAGTCTTCCACGGCTTCCGGGACAAGATATCTGATGCTGCGGCCTGCGCGCACTTGGTTTCGCAGATCGGTGCTGGAAATCTCCAGGCCGGGCGCGGCAAGAAACGAAACATAGGCCGGGAGCGCATCGTTTGCCGGGTTCTGCAAATTGGCGTGGTCAAACCCAGGGCGCGTGACGGCGATAAATTGACATTCCTGAACAAGCTGCGCGGCCAAGTGCCAGGTGGGAATTTCCCGGACGGTGTCCGCGCCGATAATCCAATACAGCGTTTCCATAGCAGGAAACAGCTGCCGGAAGCCGCGCACGGTGTCGAGAGCATAAGACGGCCCTGCTCGGTCGATTTCCACGCGCGAACACGCGAAATGCGGATTGGAAGCGACCGCTAGCTCGGTCATCGCCAGCCGCGACCCTGCTTTGCTGACCGTGCTGTTATCTTTGTGGGCGGGCCTGCCGTTGGGCACAAAAACGATTTGATCCAGGTCAAACGCTTCCCGCGCCAGTTCCGCAACCCGCAGGTGCCCATAGTGGATGGGGTCAAATGTCCCGCCCATGATGCCCAGCCGCCGCACCGTCTCAGCCATAAAGTTACTCGCGCGTTTGACCGTCGCCGCGCACAATATATTTGTACGTGGTCAGTTCTTCCAGCCCCATCGGGCCGCGCGCGTGCAGCTTTTGGTTGGAAATGCCGATCTCCGCCCCGAAGCCGAACTCGAAGCCGTCCGTGAACCGTGTCGATGCGTTGACATAAACCGCCGCTGCGTCCACCTGGTCGGTAAACCGCTGCGCCGCGTGATAATCTTCCGTGATAATCGCTTCCGAGTGGCGTGTCCCGTACTGCGTGATATGGGCCATGGCCTCGTCGATGCCGGCAACCACTTTCACCGCGAGGATCAGGGCATTGTATTCCTCGTGCCAATCGGCCTCGGCTGCCTGGGCAGCGCCCGGCAGCAGGGCCAGGGCAGCGTCGTCCGCACGCAGCTCGACACCCTGCGCGGCCAGTTCCCGGCCCATGTCCGGCAGAAATTGACCGGCAACGGATTGATGCACCAGCAATGTTTCCAGCGCATTGCAGACCGAAGGCCGCTGCGTTTTGGCGTTGAGAACAATGCGCCGCGCTTTGCCCAAGTCCGCCGCGCAGTCCACATACACATGGCAGTTGCCCGTGCCTGTCTCGATCACCGGCACGGTCGCCGTTTCCAAAACTGTGCGGATCAGCGACGCCCCGCCGCGCGGGATCAAACAATCCACGCCCGAGTTGGTCATCAGGGCGCGGGCTGCGGCCCGGTCGGTATCTTCCACGATCTGTACGCACGCTTTGGGCAATCCCGCATCGTCCAGGCTTTGCTGTATCACTTCTACGAGGGCGAGATTGGAATAAATCGCCTCCGACCCGCCGCGCAGGATGACGACATTGCCCGACTTCAGGCACAAAGCAGCGGCATCCACGGTCACATTGGGGCGGCTTTCGTAGATAATGCCCAGAACGCCGAGCGGCACGCGCACCTTGCTGATTTGCAGCCCGTTGGGACGACGCCAGCCTGACAGGGTCGTGCCGATGGGGTCCGGCAGCGCCCGCACCTGAGAAAGCCCGGCCTGCATCTCGCCGATGCGGGCGGGCGTGAGGGTCAGCCGCTCGGTCATCGCGGGCGACAGGCCGCGCGCGCGGGCATTTGCCACATCACACGCATTGGCGGCAAGTATCGTTTCCGAGGACGCTCCCAGACGGTCAATCAGGGCATCCAGGACGCTGTTTTTGGGATTGGCGCCGCATGTCGCCAAGGTTTGGGCGGCGGCACGGGCGGCCTGCACTTTGCCTTCCACTTCGCCGTTTGCTGTGTCAGTCATGGGTGCATTGTACCAGCACAAAGAAGGGATGGGCAAGCGGGGGGGCTTCTCTGCGCTTTCTCCCGGCGCAGCGCTCTTGTTTCCCCAGCCTACCGACGACGGAACGATTTGTTCCGTCGTTGGTAGGCGCTTGGTACGCAGGGGAAATGCCAAGGCGAAGCGTTCACAGCGGCGGCGAAGAGTGCGGCAAGCGTGGTTACTCGTCGGCGTGGCAAAAAAGGCGGCGGTAAAGGTTGGTTTCCAGCAGGTTTTGGGGATCACACTGGGTTTTGAGCGTTTGGAACTGGGACACGCGCTCCGCGCCCATCGCCTCCGTCAGCGACATGCGGTGCAGGGCGCTGTCTTTGGCGAAGTAAAACCGGCCTCCCGCGTCCACGACCAGGCGGTCCATCTCAGCCGCCAGGCTCATCAGGCCGCCGCGACGCTCCGGTGTGACCGCGAAATCCAGGGCGAATGAATAGCCGTCCACGGCATGAGTCATCAGGAAGTCGTCGGGACGATGGCGCTTGAAGACGCCCAGATACGGCACCAATTTGTATTGCTGCGCCAATGTGAGCTGCTGCGAAAAGACGCGCTTGGCTTCGGACGCAGGCACAAACGACTGGTATTGGATGAGGCCGCCGGGCTGGTAAGCGCGCTTCCAGTGGGGGACATAATCCAGAAGAAACGCAAAGCCCGCATGGGTCTGGCGGAAGCGCGACTCGTGCAGCGCGCCGGACAGATACTTGCCTGCATTGGTCAGCCGCACGCCGCTGTCGTTGACCAGGGGCTTCATAAAGCGCCACATGATCGACTTGGGCACGATACCCAGGATGCTGTCGGGCAGCTCCTGGTTCGCCACGCGCAGGGTCTGGGCGGGGGATGGGTCTGCGCCTTCGGGCAGATAGTTGGCTTTATGCACCTGCCCGCGCCCCAAGGCATCTCCGCTCGCGAAGCAGTCGATCCAGCCGACCAGGTAATCGGACTGGGGCAGGTCGCGCTCAAACCTCGCGAACAAATCATCAAAGTTCTTGACAGGGTACGCATGGATGTCGAGCAGGCCGGAATAAACTTTCTTCATCTGCAAAGTTAAGCGGGTGAAGATGCCCAGCATGCCAAAGCCGCCGATGGCGGCATAAAACAAATCGCGGTGCGACTCGCGGGTGCAGGTCTTGATTTCGCCGGTAGGGAGCAACAAATCAAACTCGGTGATATGGTCGCCGAGGGGGCCGACTTTCCAGTTGTTTTTGCCGTGGATGTTCATGCCCGCCGCCCCCCCCAACGTGGGGTACATGGTGCCGGACACGACCGGCGGCCACCAGCCGTCTTCAATGGCATACTGCCAAATCTGCTGAATGGTGACGCCGGGTTCTACAGTCATCAGACCTGTTTGGGGGTTCCAAGCCAGGATGCGGTTCATGCGGGTGAGGTCAAGGATAATGCCTTCGCTGTTAAGGGCGGCATCGCCATACGAGCGTCCCGCCCCGCGCAGGCCGACGGTGCGGCCTGTCAAGCGGGCGATTTGGAAAACATCACGGATGCCGTCAATCGTCGTGGGGCGGTAAACATGGCTCAGGGATGTGGAGGCCATGCCCCACCCTTCCAGGTGTTCCAGTTTGTCGGCGGGCAGAAGAACAGTGCTCATATGTTTAGGTATTTGAAGACAGGGGCGGGGATGGCTTTGATGACGGTCATAATCACGCGCCATTTGCCGGGCACATAGGCGACACGCACTTTGTTTCTGGCGGCAGCCAGTATCTCACGCGCGGCCTGGTCAGCGCCAATCATGCCGGGCATGGACAGGCCCGCCGTCATGGGCGTCTCGACCGGGCCGGGCTTGACAGTGACGACAAACGCGCCGGTGCGCTCAATACGATTTCGCAGGGACTCCAAGTAAGCGTTGAGGGCGGCTTTGGTCGCGCCATAAACAGGGTTGCCTCGCCTGCCCCGGTCGCCGGCGACGCTGGAAATGCCGACAAGAGTGCCCACGCGGGCTTTCTCAAAGCGCACGGCGGCAGGGTTCAGCCAGGCGACAGCGCCAAGGAAGTTGACCGCGATGATGTCGGCGTCTTTCCCCGTATCATATTCATCAGGGCCAACGCTTGGCATGACGCCTGATGCGTAGACGATCAAGTCCAGCCCGCCCAATGTCTGCGTGATTTGGGCAAACAAAGCGGGGACGGCATCAATGTCATGCACATCATGGGCAAAGCCTAAGCCGCCTTCGGGACTTGTGCCCCGGCGGGACACGCAGGCCACTTGCGTTCCGGCTTCCAACAACTGACGGGCAACGGCTTCCCCAATGCCCGACGAGGCTCCAACAACAATCGCACGTTTCCAGGTGGGCATAAGTTACTTTCGTTTGGCAGCCCACAAAACGGCGTTGCGCAGGATGCGCCGCACGGATGGGTCAAAATAGGTAGGGTAGGTTTCATGGCCGGGCCGAAAGTAGAACACGCGCCCTGCGCCCTTGCCCCGGCTTGCGCCGCCGCCCGGCCCACTGGTAAAGTCGGGGTTGATGCCTTCGCCGACTGTCGTGGCGAATGACGGGAAATACTCGCCGCCAAGGGGAAAGTAGGATTGAAAGACGATGGTTTCGACAGGAGGGACATTAAAGGGAGCGCCGTACATCTCTTCGGCAGGCAGCGTAAAGTCGCTGATGCCTTCGGCAATGGGATGATGGGGAGCGCAGACACGAACTTCCTCGGTATCGGCGGGGTCGGCCTGCTCCCGCCAGCCGCCGCCCAGGTCGCCGGTCGCGCCCAGCACGGCCTTGAACGTCTTAGAGTAATGGGCGGAATGCAGGACAATAAAGCCCAGGCCCTTGTGAACGGCGGCTTTGACGCGGGCTGCGGTTTCATCGGTCACTTCATCATGGCGGATATGGCCCCACCAAATAAGAACATCATAATCCGCCGATAAACTATCGCTAATGCCCTGGTCGGGGGCGTCCAGGTTAACGGCGGTGGCGACAATCCGGCCGTCGCCCAGGCCGTTGAGGCCATCGGCTATCGCACCGTTGATGCTGCCAGGGTAGACGCTCTTGGGGGCATGGGGCGGGGCTTCGTCCCACACAAGGACGCGCACGGGGGTGTTGTCGGGCATGGTCGATCTTTCTGCACGGGAAGTGTGTTGTGTGCAGTATACCCAATTGCGGGCCGGAGGGGAAGGCACCTGCGCCGTTTGTTTGGGAGACCGAGTGGGGGCAAGGCGGGTTTCTCGTTTGGGCTTTGCGGCATTGCTTCGGGCTGCGCAGTGTCTACGAGGGGCAGTTCGGTTTCTCTGCTTAGGTCTTCCTGGATTGCTGCGGCGGCGGGGGCGAGGCTGACGATGCCGGTGCAAAGCAAAGGGCAGGCGCGGATGCCTGCGGGGCTTGTGGCAATCAGTTTGAGGGCAATCTGGGAGCCGGGTTCGGGCGTGCCGTAGGCGGCCTTGTACAGGGCGGCAATGTCGCTGGGCGTGCCTGCGTCAAGGCGTGGCAGCGCGCCGATGGGTTTGAAGGCGTTGTCAGGGAAGGTGGTCTTGCCGCCGGGCGTGGGCGCGGCGGCGAGGACAAGCACGGCGCAATTGTAGCCTGGTGAGACAAGGCACAGGGTAAAAGCGTCATTGGTATCGGTAGCGCTGCTGTGGACGGCAACGGCGGGCAGCATGGGCGGGGCATGGAGGTCGGCAGGGGCATCGGTGAGGATGGACAGCCCGCAGGCCATGCGGGCGGAGTTCAGGGTGACATAGGTGTTGGCCGGGGTAATCTTGTGCCGCCCGGTGCGGTTTTGACGCTGGTTGAGGGTGTTGGCTGCCATCTGCCATTCGGTTTTGGCGGTCATGGGCAGGGTTGTACCAGGTCGCTAGCGCCGAAACAAGAGCAGTCGTACAAGAAACGTGACAGGCGAAACGAATAACATAAGGCACATGCTGATAAGCACGGCAGTGTAGCGTCGGGCACGGTCCATGTCGTTTTTGTTCCGCATTTTACGGATGGCAGGGATGTAAAAGCAGCAGATCAAACCTGCCATGACACACATTACCAGCAGTATGATGAGGTCGTTTTTGAGCAGGAAAATGAACTACGTCGCAGCAAGCTGCGAGGTATCGCACGTCCCCGCAGGCGCATCCTGCGGCGGCTGAGGTCAGAACAGCTCTATCTGTTGCGAGTGGAGGCGTGTGTACTCCTTCTCCGTGCCCTGCTCCCGCACATAGCGGCCAATGGTCTCTTCGCTGCCGTGGCGGCCTACCGTGTCCACAAATCTGCTTGCCAGTATCCCCGGCATCGGCACGACCACTGCGGCGGCAATCCTCTCGGAGATCGGTAGCGTCAGCCAGTTCGCAAGCGCCCGTCAGCTCACGGCGTTTGCGGGGTTGGATCCACGCATCCGTGAGTCGGGCAGCAGCGTGCGTGGTCGCTCCTGCCTTTCCAAAGCCGGCTCTCCTCGTCTGAGGAAAGCGCTGTACTTTCCGGCATTGGCGGCTCTTCGTTTCAACCCGGCCATTGCCGCGCTGCGGGCACGTTTGCTTGCGGCAGGTAAGGTGAAGAAGCTGATCATGGGAGCGGCGATGCGCAAGCTGCTGCAGATTGCCTTCGGCGTCCTCAAGTCCGGCGTGCCTTTCGACGCCGCCATCTGCATGGCCGACTTGGAGCAAAAAAGGGAGCAGAAAGAGGAGCAAAAACTGGCTCTCGCCGCTTGACAACCAACACAGTATCTCACCTGCACGACCCGCTGGCTGAAGCGGCGGAAAGCCCTCCATGACGGAAGGAAGCGCCGTGTCGCGTCAGGTGAATCACCCCGGCCTTAAGTCCGGGGCCTCCAACAGATTATATAAGCGAAAGGTTCCTTCCGGGCCTATTGCTACGCTCGTTGGTTTTGGATATAAGCCGTCACGACACTGCCTTCTACCACGCCCACCGTCGCCGCGAAGTAGCCATCCGCCCAGAAGCTCTCGCCCCATACGAAGTAATGCCCTCTGGGGCATACAGATACTCTTCCAGGCCGGGGAACTCCGCCCTTAGCACCCGGCTCGTGCCGCCCTTGAGCGTCCACATAATCTGCGCCACACTGAAGCGCGGCGGGGCCTGCAACAAGAAGGTGGGCGTGGTCGGGCTGAACGGCAAGTTCCTCCGGCTCCCAGCCGTTGACGGCGCAGGCCTGGCGGATCAGCGCCTCCAGCCGGACGGCGACTTCGCCCTTGAGGACGCGCTTGCGGTACTTGGGGACGCGCTTGCGGTACTTGGGGACGAGAACGACGTGGTAGCGCAGCCGGTGCGTGGTATGCGCGCCGGTCCAGTAGCGGGGGGTCAGCGTAGGTTGTTTGTCACGGGGGCGGCTGCTGGCCTTCTTCATGCCTCAGTGTACCCAGGGGCCGCGCACAGTGGCGGGTTTGAGAGGTCTGCGGCCTAACATGCGTGCATGCGGCCACTCGCCCGTGCGGGCGAATGGAGGCGGGCTTCAACCCCGGACTGAAGTCCGGGGCGGCCTGCCCGCATCGGTGCAGCGCATTGTTAGGCCGATGCCTGGAAAAGCCTCGTCTCCAGGCTCTTGATTTCTGACTGCCATTGTTGGCCCGAGGCCGATTCGAGCCAGAGTTCTTGCATTTCCGAATGAGTGCGGATACGAGACAACGCCTTGATAGCCAAAGAGACCAAACTCGCAGAGACCGGGCTTTTCCGCTTCCTTACCCACTGGCTGATTTCAGTAGGCAGTTCTGTCGCCGGTGCGCCTCGCATTGCGGCTACAACCTCGGCGGCTGCGAGTGCTGCACCGCATTCGGGTAACTCCAAATACTCTTCCGCGTCTAAATCAGTGACAGCGGACAACGCTTCTTTAATCGCCGCAATGCTCGGCTCGTCTGCAAAGTCAGTGAGCCAGTCTTGGGCATCGTCATTGTCAAAACTGTTTGCGCCCCAGGCTCCCATATATTGCCTCCGTGCCAGGAATGCTAATGTGCAGCGGCCTAACGGCCCAACTCACCTGCGCGGCCCGCGAACGGCGGGTGAGAGCGAAGACGCAGAGTGCCGCGTCAGGTGCAGTGACTGTTATGCCGCTTTGGTGTAGCCTCATTCATACTGGAATGTCTGCCGCATGGAAAGTGCTGGGTGCATCAATAGGATTATGACCATAACTGCGCTTCCGATGCCAAGCAACTTGTTCTAACTCATTTGCGGGCAATTGTCGCCAATATTTACCCACTGCGAAAGCGTGCCAACGCAACAATGTTGCACCTTTATCTCTGTCGTGAAGATGCTGCCACGCTAAAGCATCATTGCGCCAACAAACTGCATACGGGAAAGAAAGATAAGGTTCATAGGGCGATGAACACCAGAGAGTATTGCATATCGGACAAGACAACAAGGAGACATAGTTGCCGTCCCGAAGGGTGACTAATTCCGGCTGACGCTGAAGGCCAAATAACACCCAAAGATGACGTTCCGGTGCTTGACAGTTTGTGCAGTTCACAGCAGCACCTTTCGTAAAGCGACATAACTTGTTACTCTGCCGCACAAGTGCGGCATCACATGCGCGGGTGGGCTGCAAACACCACATGCTTCCTCTCAGGCATGGCGAGGCCGTGTCTGCCGCGCTGTGCGACACCAGCCCTTTTGTGGGCGGTGTTCTGCGCAAACGCTCTTGCTGAGAGGATGGTTGGACGGGGTGGTGTTGTTTTCCTGCTTAGGGTATTAAGTTATTGGTGGTGAAAAGGGCGTGAATAGGTGCTGGGGAGTGGAGGGGCCGGGGGTTTGATGGCCCCCGGCAGGACTATTCGCCGCCTGCGCCTACGCCCGGCTCGGTCATAGCACGGGCGTTGAGAAGTTCGTCCAATTGGTCGGCGGGCAGGATGGCTTCTTCGGTCACTAACGCGCGCACGGTTTTGCCTTCATCGACGGCGCGCTTGGCGAGCTTGGCGGCAGTATCATAGCCGATCACGGGGGCAAGGGAAGTCACCATGCTCATGGACCACTCCACCAGGCTTTCCGCGCGCTCGGTGTTTGCCGTCAGGCCCGTAATGGCTTTTTCGGTAAAGACATCAACCGATTGGGCCAGATAGGTCAGGGAGTCCAGGACATTGCGTGCCATGACGGGCAGCATGACGTTGAGGTCTAAATTGCCGTGCGTGTTGGCGACCGAAACAGTCACGGCATTGCCGATCACCTGCGTGCAGACCATCATCAATTGCTCGCACATGACGGGGTTGACTTTGCCGGGCATGATGGATGAGCCGGGCTGCACGGCGGGCAGGGACAACTCGCCCAGGCCGCAGCGCGGGCCGGACGACAGCCAGCGAATATCATTGGCAACTTTAAGCAAAGACGTGGCGACAGTGCTGAGCTGGTTGGCAAGCTCCACAGCGGCATCCTGGCTGCCCTGGGCTTCAAAGTGGTTTTCTGCCTCGCGGAAGGGCAGATGAAAACGCTGGGCCAGCTTGTCGGCAACGGCTGCGCCGAAACCAGCGGGGGAATTGATACCCGTGCCGACCGCTGTGCCGCCAATGGCAAGCTCCATCAGGCGGGGCTGGACACTTTCCAGGCGGGCAATGGACAACTGCACCTGACGCGCCCACCCGGATGCTTCCTGCCCCAGGCGGATGGGGGTGGCGTCCATAAGGTGCGTACGGCCTATCTTAACGATGCTGTCCCATTCGTCGGCTTTCTGCGCCAGCGCGGCACGCAGACGGGCTAGGGCAGGCAGCAGGCGGGATGATAGCTCGGTGGCGGCGGCGACATGCAGGGCCGTGGGAATGACATCGTTGGACGACTGGCTTTTGTTGACATGGTCATTGGGGTGAATGGGCGTCTTGGAGCCAACAACTCCGCCCAAATTCTGGATAGCACAGTTGGCGATCACTTCATTGGTGTTCATGTTGGTGGACGTACCCGACCCGGTTTGAAAGATGTCCACGACAAAGTGTTGGTCTAGAGCGCCTGCGATGACTTCTTCGGCGGACTGACGGATAGGTTCGGCCAGGTGAGCATCCAATAGCCCCAGCGCCTGGTTGACATCGGCGCAGGCGTACTTGATAGCGCCCAGCGCTTGAATGAACGGGCGCGGGAAGCGCAGGCCGCTGACGGGGAAATTGGCGACCGCACGAGCGGTCTGTGCCCCGTACAGAGCATCGTCAGGGACGGAAAACTCGCCCATAGAGTCGCGTTCGGTGCGTGTGTTTGTCATGGTTTGTTGTTTACTTGGCGGGGTCGCTGGAGAGGTGATAGGAAAGAACGGCAAGCTCTTGCAAAAACGAAACGTTGCGGACGGTGACGCGGTCAGGCACTTTTAATATCAAGGGGGCGAAGTTGAGGATGACGCGAACGCCGGCGGCAATGGCTTCGTCGGCGACATGCTGGGCGGCCTGCGCAGGCACACAAAGAATAGCAATGCGGGCGCCGACGGACTGGTTGACACGCCGCATGTCCGCTTCGGCATGGATCGGCAGGTGCCCATGCCTGCGTCCGACTTTGGCGGGGTCGTTGTCAAACACGGCGGCGATATGGAACTTGTGCTCGCCCAGACCTGGGTAGCCGATCAAGGCGGAACCTAGGTTCCCTGCGCCGATGACCATGATGGCTTGATGCTGATCGATCTTGAGGATGCGGGCAATACGCCCTTGCAATTCGGCGACGTTGTAGCCCACTCCGGGCTTGCCGAACTCGCCGAAGTAGGATAAATCTTTACGGAACTGGGCGGCATTAATTCCCGTTTGCTTTTCAATATCGGTGGACGAAATAGTGTTTACTTGCGACGTTTCCAGGGCAATCAGGGTGCGCAGGTAGGTCGCGAGGCGTTCCAGTGTGGGAATAGGGACTTTGGGCGGGCTGCTGCTGTTTAACACGGGTGTTCCAAAGGCGCTGGCACAATCGATGCAACGTGTGGCCCTCTTGTGAAATAAGTCACGGGTATTATACTGCGCGCGGGGGCGGGGCGTCAAGGGGAACAAACAGGCTATTCGCCGCGCCCCTCCCTTATCTTTTGTTAATGAGCGACTGTCAATTAAGCAAATGCCGTGTGCGGCGCACGCTTATGGGACATTCACCTTAATCCAGGCATTCCGGGCCGGTCCCCACAGCGGGGTTCCAGACCACGACGCTCCGGCGTATTGCTGCATGAGCACATTGCCTTCCTGCCATGGGTGATGCACATCGACGGCGGCGCGACCGACCAGATAATGTTTGCGGGTGATGAACCTGTGGACATTGGCAAAGGCGGCGCACGCGCTCCAATCGCCGCTGCCTGCGTTGGAAACAAAGCCGAACTTGTTTGGCTTCAGGCAGCCGGCAACCGCGAAGTAATAAGCTCCCCCCCAGCGCAGGCGGTTGTTGACGACGTTGGAAACGAGCCAATCCCCTTTGCGCACCTGCACAGTGATACGCTCAACCGTTGCGCCAAACCGGTCCAGCAGCAGCTGACGCCGGGAATCAGGAATTCGCTGGCCGTTGTGATAGGCATCGACCACGAAATCATCCGCCACGATCACAAGGGAGTTGGCGCGCAGAGGTTCCGGCGACTTTGCCATGACGTGGCCGCTCATCAAAGCCAAACACGCACCGGCAAGAAGAAAGATTGGTGTTTTCATGTCGGTATCTCGCTTGTGCTTGGGGGCATCAGGGTCTGGTCTGCGGCGCGAATGTGGCGCAAAGGCTGCACGTGCCCGGCGTGTTCCATTGTGCCGCCAACGCCGTAGGCACTCGTTTCTAAATCCGCATTCCAGGGCCGTCAGCAACCTTCACGGCCAGCAGTTTGAGGCGCACGGCGAGAGGGGGATCGGTCGGTACAAGGGAAGATGCGGCCTGCGTGAGCGCCGCCGCGACCTGTGCCTGGACACGCTCCCCTTCGCGGTATCTCCCGCCGTGTCCCAAAAAGGCATATGTCCACGTCCCGATTTTTTCCAAACTCAGGCCGGCGTCTTGCTGCACGGCAGGGTCGGGGTCGGCGGCGGCGGCTGTGAGGGCGGTCAGCAAGCGCGGCTGCGCGTCCAGTACAGCAGCTTCTCTGCGCTTTTGCGCGGCTTCTTGCTCCGGCGGCGTGAGACCAGGCAAATCGAGGGGCCGGAACAAACGCGAATTGTTGAGCCAGTCCGACAGCGACGGGGGTTCGGGCCAGAAATCGCCGCTCCATAGCAGGGTAGCAGCTTGAGAAATGTCTGCGGCGGCGTTGCGGCGGCGGGCGAGAACGGGAGAAGCCAGGTCAGGCAGGAAGGCGTTTACGGTGCGGACGCGGTTGGTTTGGGCGGCATGGCATAGCGCAGCCAGCGCCCAGGCCCGCTCGGTAGAATTGCCGCGTAAGCCTGTTCGCAGGGCTGGGACGACGCTCGAAACGTCAACAGGCATGTACGCCAGCGTCCGCAAGGCGGTCAGGCGCAGGCGGGCGTCGGGAAACGTGAGGACACACGCGAGCGGGGCCAGGGTCAGGTTCCAGGGAGCGTCAGCGCAGGGATAAGTCAGCGTTTCGAGTGAGTGCGCCGATGCCAGGCGAACCGCAGTCACGGGGTCGTCCAGCCGGGCAGCCAGGGCGGGGATTACTAAGCCGCCAAACTGAGTGCGCCACTGGCGATCCTGCTCCGGCGTCATCCAATGGTACGCGTTTTGCGGCGGGGTCATGTGAATAAACGTCGGGTCATCGCAGTACGCAAATGCGCCCGCGACGGCGCGTCGTGTCTGCGGCTCCGGGTCATGCAGCAATCCGACAAGCGTGGAAGCGAGCATATCCGGCCCGCCGCACAGGTGCACCAGGCTGTTGAGCAGATTGGCGCGGCCCACGAAGTCGCGGGAATTGCCTTCGCCATAACTGGGCCGGGCAAGCGCGTCGCAGACGGCAGGAATGGCGGCGCGTGCGGACGGCCCCATCACCACAAGCAGGCGGGCGGCCTGCTGGCTGTCGCTGTCAGGCAGATCGCGCACGGCACGCGTCAGCGCGGGGATGAGATCCGGCTGCTGCTGCATCTGCGCAACCGCGTGAGTCCCGTCGTACCGGGTTCCATCTGCCCTTTCGCTGAGATATTCCACACTGGAGCGTCGCAGGAGAATGTCAGGGTCGTTCAAAGCGTCCATCACGGCGCGGTCACTGGAAAACAGAAACGGGTTGCGCTGATAAGGCGTGAGTGGCGGCGGGAGTGAGGGCGCGATGGGAACAGGCACGGACGACTCAGGAGGCGCGTTCTTTTCGGCAATGAACAGTTTGGCCGCCCGCCCGTGCGTCCCGCCCAAACACACCGCCCCGCCCGTGGCGAGGGCGAGCAAAGCCGCTGCCGCCAAAAATGCGCCTTGACGAGAACGCCAGTGAGCCATGATGCCGTTCCTTCTTGCCGGGAATGAGCCGCCAGTGTTGAAGACAGTTGCAGGCATATTCGCCGTTGTTCTGCCGATTTCCTGCTTTCTCCAGGTCACGGCGCAGGCCATGCTTTTCCTGTTTGCGGACGAGCGCTTCTTGTTCACTGCGCTGTCCAAACAATCTTGGCGATGAGGCAATAGTTGCACAGGGCTGCGCTTTGTTCCTGCTTCCTGCTTTGATTTTTGCCCGTCGCGAAGTTACAAATAACGCATAGGAACTGTGCAGGGTGCCGGTGAGGACGTGCTGACGGGGGTATTGCGCGGGTGTTGTTTCTTTGTTTCCCCGGCGTGGCGAGCGCGTCCCGACGACGGAACAAATCGTTCCGTCGTTGCTCAGGGCTGGGTGCACGCGGGCAATGCCGGGGAAACATAATAGGAACAAGAGGACAACAAAAGCGGCGACAGCAAGACCTAGCCAAACATATCCAAGGCTGTTTGACAGCAAGCGGATTTTCTGTCATAATCAAAGTGATTTTCTGTCATAATCAAAGTGCAATGAGTCTGGATGAACGCAAGCGGAAAATACTGGGCGCAGTCGTGCGCGACTACGTGGAAACGGTGCGGCCCGTCGGCAGTGAAGACCTGGCGCAGCGTCATGCGTGGGGCGTGAAAAGCGCGACCATCCGCAACGAGCTGGCCGAATTGTCCGAGATGGGCTATCTGCGTCAGCCGCACACCAGCGCGGGACGCATTCCCTCGGATCGCGGCTATCGGTTTTACGTGGATCATTTGATGGTGACGGCGCCTCTGTTTTCCGTGGGGGCAGACGATGAAAATGGAAAAGTGTCCGGGCTGGAGCTGGATTACCTGCTGCGGCGCACCTGCGCCTTGCTGACCCGGCACACGTCGTACACCAGCGTGGCAACACCCCCGCGCTCTTCGGATACCACTATCAGCCGCGTTTTTGTGTCGCCGGCGGGCGCGGGCCGGCTGCTGCTGGCGGCTTTGCTCAGCACGGGACACGTGGAAAATCGCCTGCTGGCGGACATGCAGGCCGTCTTGCCGGGGCAGGTGGAGCGTCTGGGAAACGCGCTCAACGCCGCATTTGCCGGGCAGACCTTGGATGCGGCTTCGGCGGCCAAAGCGCCCCATGCGCCGCCCGCTTTGCCTGCCGCACTGCGGGCGCAATTTGGGACAATGGCGGAGGCGATGCGTCAAATGCTTTGCCATGCGGCGGATGAAAGCAGCGCTTATCTGGAAGGCGAAAGCGAGATTTTGCGCCAGCCTGAGTTTCGGGACGGGGCGAAACTGGACGGTCTGCTGGGCGCCTTGCAGAAGCGGACAGTGCTGTTTCAAACGCTGTCGCGGGCGCTTTTGGGGCCAAACGTGGCTGTTGTGATCGGGGCGGAAAACCGAGTGGCGGCCATGCATGAATGTTCGGTCGTGTCCGCGCCCTATTTTGTCGGCCCGCGCGAGCAGGGCACCATCGGGGTCGTGGGGCCGACACGCATGGATTACGACCGGGCCGTCCCTGCTGTAGAATTTTTCGCCCATTCGCTGACCCGCACGCTGACATTCCTGGGCCATTCTTAGCATCCGGGTTCAGGACGCACAGGAGAACTCGATGCCCCGCATTTTTTCGCGCTTTGTGTGCCCCCCAATACTGCTCGGCGGCGTGATGCTGACGGCGCTTTGTCCCCTTGCCGCGCGGGCGCAGGCGCCTGTTTCTCCTGCCTCGCCTGCAACCCCCGCCCTTGCGCCTTCGGCAGCCTCGCCCGCCCCAGCCCCTCTGAATTTAGGGCTGCTGCAAAAGGCGCTGTCCCCTCTGGTCAACAGCCCCGTGGCGGACAGCGAGTCGGACATGGACATTTCCGCGTCCAAAAAAGGGTCTCTGTTTAACCTGCACGAGCATCTCAAGATTACCGCGCGCCGCCCCGCGCGTTTTTCGTCGTCGGTGACCTTGACCGCCCTGCCGGGGGGCAAGCCGACGCATTTTCTGGTCGCCTCGGACGGTGTCAAGGTAACGACATTCCGCCCGGATGTTGCCAAGTATGCCATTGTTCCGCTGGCGGACTTTCAGGCCGGGGACGACGCTTTCCCGGCGCTGGGTTTGACGGTGGGCCTGCTTTATCTCGGCAACACGGCGTTTGTCAAAAATCTGGACATGCTGGCAAAAGACGACACGGGCCAAAGCCAGATCGCGCTGCGCAAGATGGGCATGGCTTTAACGTCCAAGCCGGTGACGATAGACGGCACGGCATACGCCGTGTTCACCTTGCGGATCGGCAAGCAGGGCGCATACCGGTTTTATGTGGACCCGGCCACAAGCCAAATGGCGCAGATCGAATTGCGCACGGTGCAGGACGGCGTCACAATCCGCATGCTGGAAAAGATCGTCTCGTTTAACCCATTACTTTCCGCCCCGACCAAGACGTTCTTGATGGCCCCGCCCCTGGAAGCCCAGCGCGTGCCGAAATTGCCTGTCGGCTACTTTTAAGGTATGCCGACGGAAAGCGCCCTGCCCTTGATTGGACAAGGCGCTTTTTTGCGTGTGCGAAACCCATCCTGAGCCGCTATGGTTTTGGTGCAGGGGGCCAGGCATTGTCCGGCTCCGGCACGTCGGCAATTTCCGGTATAGTTTCTAGGACACGCCGTTTTTCAGCCGCACGCGCCAAGAGCAGGCAGACAATGCACAGCAAAGCCACCAAGTTTAAGCCGCTAAAACCTCCTTGCGCCGCGAAGTGCGGCGGCGGGTTAAGGAAGATAGAAAACCGGGACGGATAGGAGAAGTTGAACCCGATGACAGGGCTGTCATCGTTCCGGCTAAAGCCAACAATGAACTGCATTTCACAACCAAACGAATACAGAACACCCGGCACGTTGACTTGCACAAGCTGAAAAGCCTGAACTACAAGGGAAGCGGCCACACCTCCCTGCCTGTCCAGCATCAACAGGATGCCACTCCAAACTGTCGCCACAAACAAGCAAAAGGCCACAAGGAAAATAACGCGGAAGTTGCCGCTCACGCTGCCAGAAGCGACGATGTAGATGCCGCACAAGCCGCCCGCTATCTGCAACGCGGCGACAACGCGGCACCAGAACCGCAGCCAGAAGGCGAACCCTGCCGAGTTATCTTCTTCAACGGTAGCGTGGGTCATGCTTTGCTGCCTTGTGACAGAAAGTGGGGCACTCGCCGACCTGCTAATACTTCGGCTTGGGAGTGTGCGCGGGCAAGGGATGCGCTTCCAGGTATTCGTCATACGTGCCGAGGAAGTCGATCAAGCCGTCGGGGGTGAAGGACAGGACACGCGTGGCGATCTCGGACACCAAGTCCCGGTCGTGGGAAACAACCAATGCCGTGCCTGGGAAAGTAGAAATAGCCTCAGCCAGGGCGGACACGGACTCAACATCCAGGTGGTTCGTGGGTTCGTCAAAGATCAGCACGGGGTGCTTTTCCATCATCAGACGCACCATAAGAAGCCGTGCCGCTTCGCCCCCGGACAGGGCTTTCGTTTGCTTCAGGCCTTCTTCGCCTTTGAATAACATTTGACCCATCAGGCCGCGCACGTATTGGATGCCTTCGCCCTGCTCGAATTGCATGAGCCAGTCAAAGGCAGTCGTCTCATCGGCAGGGATTTGCGCCCGGTAGTCCTGGGCGTAGTAGCCCCAGGTCATGCCGGCACCCCATTTGACCGTACCCGCATCGGGAGCCAGTTCGCCGACCAGTGTGCGCAGGAGGGTGGTCTTACCCACGCCGTTGCCGCCGATGACGGCGACTTTGTCGCCGCGCATAATCTCTAAGTTGAGCTTGTCGAATAAAGGCGGGCCGCCGAACTGCTTGCATAAATCGTTGGTGACAACCACTTCGCGGCCTGCGGGCTTGCGCTGCTCGAAACGGATGTAGGGACGCACGATATTGGACTTTTTCATGTCGGTGGGGGCAAGCCGCACCATTTCTTTGCGGCGCGACTGCACCTGACTGGAGCGCTGACCGGCGGCGAAGCGCGAGACGAACTCCTGCAACTGGGCGATCTTCTTGGCTTTGTCTTTGTTGTCGTTTTCGATGGTCTGGCGGGCCTGCATCTTGTGCTCCACCATGTCGTCATAGACGCCGGGGTAGACAATGATGGTGTCGTAGTCGATGTCGGCGATATGCGTGCAAACGCTGTTCAGAAAGTGCCGGTCGTGGGAGATGACGAGCAGGGTGCCGTCATAGTCGGTGAGGAAGTCTTCCAGCCAGTGGATGGTTTCCAAGTCCATGTAGTTGGTAGGTTCGTCCAGGAGCAGGGCTTCGGAGCCGCCAAAGAGTGCCTGAGCCAGCAGGACGCGGAACTTGAAGTCATTAGGCAGGGTACGCATCAGGTCTTGATGCTTGTCGTCGGGGATGCCGATGCCGCGCAGAATGTCGGCGGCTTCGATTTCGGCCATGTAGCCGTTTTCATCTGCAATGACAGACTCTAAGTCGCCCAGGCGGTTCATTTGGGCGTCGGTAAAGTCGGACAGCTCGCACAGGGCGTTGCGCTCTTCTAAAGCGTCCCACAGAGTTTTGTTGCCCATCATGACGGTATCGATGATGCGGTTGTCGTCAAAGGCGTTTTGATCCTGGCGCAGGACGCCCATCTTGCGGGGCTTGCTGATGTTGCCCCGGTTGGAGGGTTCAATGTCGCCCGTAAGTATCTTCATGAACGTGGATTTGCCCGCGCCGTTGGGGCCGGTCAGTCCGTAGCGGTTGCCGGGCGTGAACTTGGCGCTGACATTATCAAAGAGGGTGCGGGTGCCGTAGGTCTTGGTGACGCCGCTGACGGTAATCATGGGTTAGGTATCCTCACAAAGAAAGGACGCGCTCCCTGCGCGTCCTTTTGTTGTGCTTAGTATACCCGATTTGGGGGCAAAGATGGCCCCCTCTCCGCTTCGGATTACCCCCCGGCCCTTAAGGAAAGGTTAGGAATGAGGCAAAGCGACAGCGGCCAAGTCTTCGCCGGTGACGGTGATGAGTTCAATGTTGGGCAGGATGCGCTTGAGATATTCAAAGCCTTGGTCTGCCTGTGCGCCGAGGGCATCTAAGCGTCCTGCCAAGGCGTCGGCTTCTATCTGCTTGTCCCAAAGGTCGGCCTGATATTCTTCAAACCAAGTGGTGAGGCGGGTTATCTCTGGAATGGCAAGTTGCGAGATGGTGGTTTCTATTTCTTCAACGCTCATAGAAGAATTGTGCTCCCTGTGCTTGTAACTTGGATGTCACGCTGGTTTGGTTTCTACAACTTCTTCAGTAGGTTCAGCAGACTGCGGAGGAAATAGAATCTCTTCCCATTTGATTGGTTGCGTAGGAGATGAAAGAGTGGTTTCATAAAGTAGCAACTCTCGATGATTTGGTAAGCTCTCAACTGCTTCCTTCACGAGAGCACGAGCATTTACTTCATCCCCAGTTTGTCGATAAGCCTCTGCTAAAGAAAGAGTTAATCCTGTTTCAAACAGTGCTCCGCATTGAAGTCCATTTTTGTTATAGCGTTGTTTAAGATACTTTTGGTAAATATCTTTGTGTTGTTCTAGCGGCCAGTCATGGCTATTGCCCGTTAATAGATGAGCCAAAAGGCTTTCATAAGAAGGATGATTGAAGTCTTCTGAGTATTTTTCAATAAATATTTCCCAATTCAGTTGATGATATTTTGTTTGAGTATGTTGATGAAAAAGCAAATAAAGCAACAACAATGGAAGACGTTGTTCAGGCTTTGCTAAGCCTGGTATAAGGCTTTCAATCTTTGTCATTATAGGTCTAATATCGGTTAACTCAGCGCTGGCTACGTCGCTCCAGAGTGATGTTAATTGACGGAGAAAACCATTTAAATAGCCCCTTGCTGTATTCTGGTTGTAATTACTATCTTGCCATATCCAATATTTGTCAGCTAATGATACATGTATTACATTAGGCAAATCAATTCGGTAATCAAAAATTTCACGTTCTACTTTAGGTGAATGTGTTACTACGTGTCGAATGACATGGCTAACAATGCGAGCTAGCCCATGAAAACTAAACATAGGTTTGTTTTCAATCATGACTACATCGTTATAGGAAGGAGCTACTATCAGCACACCCGGCAATTCAAGCAGCATGTGTACATAGCTTGAGCGTGATTTATAAGCATTTTCAAGTGCTGCGGGTATGTCGCAGTGACGTATAGGGCTTGTTTCCAGTTGAGCGTCTGCCCTAAAAAACGCTGCGTCTAAATGCTTGAGTACAAATTCTTGGTATCGCCTTCTTAAGGCTATATGTTCATGCTTAAGAATGACATTGTGAATGCCTTGTACGATTTCAGCCGGGGCTGTTGCCAATACTTTGTCAAATTCTTGCTTTTTGTCTTGGGCATAATCGTCCCATGTTAGCTCAAAGTCGGTGAAGCCCTGTGCGAGTGATTCAATGGAAGCTACCAGTAGTGAGTATGCCAAGTTAGGATCATCAGCAATACGATGAAGACCGTTAACATACCGATGAATTGCTCGCATAACACTTTTGAAGTTTTTTCTTTCAAGCCCTACTAAATTGTTAACAAAAGTCTGAAGTTGAGCAGCGTCAGTCTCAGCCCAATTGATTTCATTATCAAATACCCGCTTAACATATTCTTTCGGCAACTTGGGAGAACCAAGTGCCGGGCGGTTACTCTGTGTAAGACGGCGGACTAAATCTATATTAGGTGTGCATGTGATGTTAAGAGCAAATGATGTAACGGCAGCAAAATCTTCAAGAAAGGATCCAAGTCCAACCGCAAGTAAGAACTCTTTACTTCCATCTGGCCTCACAGCTTCCAAAGATTCTTCTACTTCGTAAATAAAAATGGCAACATTGTCTCTTGTGGATGTAGGAGTTAGGTCACCAACAACAGTTGATATTGTAGGAAGCATAGTAGCTTGATAATTAGAATATAAAACACCGCGATGTTTAGTCGTATATAGATTATCGGTTACGAAAAACTTCTTAGTGATTATTTGTAGCATAAACTTAATTGTTTCGCGAGATTTGGTCACGTGCCTGATTATATCGCACTTTCCAGCATGAAGCAAGGAAGCAAAGCAAAGCCCCGCCGTTGGCTAACCAACAACGGGGCGAAAGGGGCGCGATAACTGCCTGGGAACTAATGGGGAACTAATGGGGAACTAATGGGGAACTAATGGGGAACTAATGGGGAACTAGGATTAGGCTATTTTGGGGCCGCGCTAGCCCTGGTGTGGCAGTGACCCGGCGACGGCCTGCCATGCCCCGACAAGGCGGTCTTCGTAGTCGTCGGGGTCGCTGTCTTTGAGCTTGCCGTTGGCTTCCAGCCAGGCCAGTGTGCGCCGGACGCCTTCTTTGAACGAGATGGTTTGGCTGGTGTAGTTGGTGTCGCGCTTAATCTTGCTGTTGTCGAAGACCGAGGGCCAGGCGAAGATTTCGTGCGTGCCGCCCGCCAGTTGCGGGGCGACTTTGTACAGCACGTCGGTGGGGATGTGGACGGGGTGGAACGTGCCGCCAACGACCTCGGCTGTCTGGCGGTGTAGGTCGTCCCAGGTCATCCACTCGTCACCCGTAATGTTGTACACCTGGCCCAGGCACTGAGGCTTGTTCATGGTGGCGATGAAGCCGCGCGCAACATCGTCCACGTGGCACGCTGCCCACACCCCCGTCCCGTCCCCCTGGACAATAATGGGCTTGTTTTTGCGCAATTTGTCCACGAATGTGTCGCCCGACCCAAACGAGCGCAGAAGCCCCCCACCCTCGCCGTAGGAGTGCGATGGGCGCATGATGGTGACCGGGAACTGGGTATCGGCATGGGCTTGAAGCAGAAGCTGTTCGCAGGCGATCTTGTTTTGGCCGTAGCCGCCGATGGAATGGTACGGCTCGGTTTCCGTCGTCGGGATTTGCTGGACAGGGCCGGAAACGACGCAAACCGTGGAGCAGTGAATGAACTGCCCGCACCGCCCGCTGAAAGCGCGCAGGGCAGACGCGCTGTCGTCGGGATGAAAGGCGACCATGTCGACCACCACATCATAAGTTTTGTCTGCGAATGTCTGCTCAAACGCGGCGTAGTCTTTGCGGTCGCCCACAATCTCCTGCGCACCGGCGGGCAGGCGGCTTGCGGTCTTGCCCCTGTTAAACAATGTCACTTGATGATTGTCTTGCAAAAGCTGCCGGGCGATGGCGGTGGAAATCAAGCCCGTGCCGCCGATAAAAAGTATGTTCATGGCAGGGTTGTACCCATTTGCACGCTTTTATTCCGCACTGGGGGGCGGAAAGTGAGCAATGCCCAGCGGCTCGTGGCGCTGCTCCCAGCGCACGCGCAGCCAGCCGGCCAGCCGCATGACAAGCGTGATGGCAACCGTGACAATCTGCCCCGCGCGCACCCAAAGAACGCGCCGGAAGCGCCAAAACAGCGCCAGCAAGACCAAGGCGAGGACAAAGACAGGTATCCAGAACGGAGCATACACGGCGGCGTATGCTGATGCGGTCGCGGCGCGGGCCAGAGTGTGGTCTCGCTCGCTTTGAGCAATGGCTCGCGCGCGGGCAAACCACGATTGAAGATTGACCGGCTGCGGAATACCCGGCGGCAAGGCTCCGGGTTCAAACAGTTCCACCAGCAATGTGCTGTCCTGGGCCGAGCGTTCCAAATCAATGCGCTGCTGTGATAACAAGCTTTCATCCACGCTTGCCCGAAATAAACGCTCCTGAAGATACAAAATGTCCGATCCACGCATATGGCGGGGGCTTTGCAGCACGCCCCCCAGCCGCTGCTCATGCTGCTGCAAACGCGTGACGCGCCGCCCCAATTCTTCAAAGTCCGAACGCTGGTCGCTTGTGGCGACGTTTTCCGCAGAAACTTTGCCCAGAACCGGCAGCTCGGCCAGCAACATGGGCATCTGCGCGGCTTGAATGCGGAGCCGCAGCCAGCCGTGCTTTTTTCCTTTTTCGTTGACCAGCGTTTTGGCATCCAGCAGCTCGGCGTGGCGGGTTTCGGCGGCCAGCAGCACCTGACTGCGGGCATCGTCATAATGATCCACTTTGAGGGCCAGCGTGGCGGCACGGCTGAGCATGGAGACGCTTAATTCGGGATCGGGTGGGGTTTGGCTTATCCCCGGCGCGGCGATAAAAATCAAGGCGGCAAAAAGCAGGGCAAAGCAGAGCGGCTGTCGTAAGTTTCCCATGGGCGGCTTCATTGGAGTTCTCCTATGCGGCTTGTGTGACTGCGTTTGACCTCGCCACAAACAATGCCCTTCACCTTTTTCCAGCATTTGGTTTGGGCTTGCCGAGATATTCTCTCGGCGCTGCGAACGTATTCCCACGGCGCAGCGACGATGGACGGTTTTGTTCCGTCGTTGGTACAGGCTCGCAATGCGAGTGGTATGCGCTTACAATGCGAGTGGTACGGGCTGGAAATGCCGGGGAAACAAAGAAACAACGCGCCGGCAAACGCGTCCAAGCATGTCCGAAGCAGGGCCGCAGGTGCATGAGACGGCGTCGTAAATAAAGCCCATCTTATTTTTCTATTTGCTGTTGACAGGCTACATTTAGTGTGATACAATGCTTTCACGCACTAAATGTAGAAAGGACGCGCGTCTCAGGAAGTCGATCCCCCATGAAATGTCCCTACTGCGGCCATGACGACGATGCCGTGCTTGACTCGCGCCCGCTCCGTGACGGGGAGGCGATCAAACGTCGACGCGAATGCAAGCACTGCGGGCGGCGGTTTACGACATTCGAGAACATCGAGGAATTGCAGCTCACCGTTGTCAAAAAGCCCGACCGAGACGGGCTGGGTCGGCGCGAGCCGTTTGACCGCAACAAGCTGCTGCGCTCGCTGCGGGTGGCGACGCAAAAGCGTCCGGTTTCGGAAAACACATTGCAGGACGTTTCGGATGACATCGAGCGCACACTCAGCAATCGGTTGGACAAAGAAGTGCCGTCGTCGGATATTGGGGAAATGGTGATGGAGCATCTGCGCCGCCTGGATCAGGTGGCGTACGTGCGCTTCGCCTCCGTGTACCGGCAATTTGAGGATGCGACGCAGTTTCGCGACATCGTGAACCTGCTCAAGCGGCAGGGCAGCCGGGGCAAAAAAGAATAACGCAAACGTTTTTATTATTTGACAGAAAGAACAAGGAAGCACCATGGCGGAAAAGAACGGCAACGGAAAAAAAAGCGGCAGTCTGGGCATGCTGGACTTGATGGATGAAGACCAAGCGCCCGCAAGACCGCGCACAACGGCACGCGCCCCCAAAACGCAGGAAACAGCTTCGGACAGCGATGCTCTGTTCGGCAATGATGATGTCGATGCGAATGCCAAACACCCCGCCGATGTGCCGGTCGGCGATTTCCCGGCCCCCGCCCAGGTGGTTTCGCGAGATGACGCTCCCCCGGCCACTGCCGAAGAAGAAGACCCGTTTGCCGACGACGTGATGGCGCAAATGCTGGCGGACGAGCCCGCCGCGATTGCCAGCCCGCTGCGTGCCGCCCGTGAAGACATGCAAAGCGTGAGCGAAGAAACGCAGACCGGGAATGAAGAAGCAAAAAGCGCAAGTGAAGAACTGCCCAGCATGGCTGCCGACGAAACAAACGCAAGCGGCGACGACCCATTCGCCCCGCAGTCTGCCGCACAGGACATCGTAACCTCCCCTGCCCTCGCTGCCGAACCAGAAGCTTTTGCTTCCGAAGCAGCGCCCGCCCTGGCAGCCACGGCAGAACAGTTGGCAGAAGAACCCGCAATGCTCGTGGAAGAAATTGCAATGCCGGTTGTCACAGAAGCAAAATCAACCTTGCCCGCATCCAAGAACGGAAAAGCCAAGCGTTCCGCCAAAGGCCTAACGTTTCCGCGCCGCTACACGCAGCCGGGGCAGGACGTGTGGGCGACAACCGAGTATGACCTGCGCACGGCCAGCATTGTCGGCAGCGATGGGGCCGTCGTGTTCGAGCAGAAGGGCGTCGAAATTCCCCACGCATGGTCGCAGCTTGCCACCAATGTCGTGGTTTCCAAGTATTTTCGGGGCCATGTTGGGACATTGGAGCGCGAGTATTCGGTCAAGCAGCTTATCGGGCGCGTGGCGGATCGCATTCTGGAATGGGGCATTGCAGGCAAATACTTCGCCACCGAAGAAGACGCCGCGACGTTCCACGATGAGATGCGCTACATTCTGCTGCATCAATACGCGGCATTTAACAGCCCTGTCTGGTTCAACCTGGGCTGGCAGGGGCGTCGTCAAGCGGTGTCGGCGTGCCTGCCGTATGACGTGCGGGTCAACACCGACCGGGGGCTGCTGCCGATCGGGGAGATCGTGCACCTATTCCAGTCCGCACCGGACACGCAACTTTCCACCTATGCGCCGGACGGCACGCCGTCGCGCATTGCCGCTGCCGTCTGCAACGGGCGTAAGCGCGTCGTCAACTTCCATCTGGGTGATGGGTCAACGCTGCGCTGCACCTCCAACCACCGCGTTTTCGTGCGCACGTCTAAAGGGGAAATCGCCGAAAAGGAAGCGGGGCAGTTAGTCATCGGCGTGGATCGCCTGGTCTTGAACCGCTCCGTGATCCTGCCCGGCACAGACACCCAAACACTCAACTCACTCACGCCCGACGCAGACATTGCCTGGCTGACGGGCCTGATGGTTGGGGACGGCTACTGCGGACGCTCCGAGACATTGACCAGCGACACCTGGGACTTGAAGATCAACACCGCCCCCGAAAAGGCGCGGGCCGAGGCTATTCTGACCAAGTACGGCGTGCCGTTCCGCACGCATGCAAAGCCGTGGGGCTTCTGCCTGCGCGGGCACGGGGCAGTCAGCCGGGCGTTCTGGTCGGCATTGGGCCTGTGGGGGCGTGTTGGGGACAAGCAGGTGCCCGAGTGGGTTTACCGAACGAGCGCGCAAAACGTCGGCGCGTTCCTGGGCGGGCTGTTTGATGCCGACGGCCATGTTTCGGAAAACGGCAGCCGCCGCCTGCCCGTCTTTTCCAATACGAGCCTGCCGCTGATGCAGGCAGCACAGACTTTGCTGCGCTCGCTGGGCATCTATGCTTCGCTGACGGCTTACACGGACACGCGCGATGACTACGCCCGCAAAACGTCTTACTCACTCGGCGTCCATGACAACATCTCCGTGGAGCAATTTGAAGAGGCGGTCGGCTTCACCCACGCCCACAAACAAGCGCGCATGACCGAGCGGCTGACCGAAATCACATCATCACTGCGCACCGCCGATGTGCTGGTCGTCAGCAAAACGTTAGGTGGCCCCGAATATGTCTACGACATCCAGACCGAAAGCGAGACATTCTGGGCGGAAGGCATCCTGCTGCACAACTGCTACATCAATGAAGTCGACGACACCATGGAGTCCATCCTTGATCTGTACAAGACCGAGGGAATGCTGTTCAAAGACGGGTCAGGGTCAGGGCTGAATTTAAGCGTGCTGCGCTCGTCCAAAGAGAAGCTTGCGGCAGGGGGCCGTTCGAGCGGCCCCATCTCGTTCATGAAGGGATTGGATGCTTCGGCGGGGTCGATCAAATCGGGCGGGTCGACGCGACGCGCCGCCTGCATGCGCGTGCTGGACATCGACCACCCCGATATTGAGGATTTTATCGACTGCAAAAAAGACGCCGAGCTGAAAGCCCATGCCCTGATTGATGCGGGCTATTCGGGCGCGTTCAACGTGGTCGGCGGGGCCTACGACACCGTGCCATTCCAGAACGCCAACCACAGTGTCCGCGTGACCGACGACTTCATGCAGGCCGTGGAAGACGATGGCCCGTGGGACACCAAGTTCCGCACATCGGGCAAGACGGCGCAAACGGTCAAAGCCCGCGACCTGATGCGCGGCATCGCCGAGGGAACGTGGGTGTGCGGCGATCCGGGCATGCAGTACGATACGACGATCAACGACTGGCACACGTGCATCAACACGGATCGCATCTATGCATCGAACCCTTGTTCGGAATACATGTTCCTGAACTCGACAGCGTGCAATCTTTCTTCGCTGAACTTGATGAAGTTTCGCAATGAAGATGCATCGTTCGATGTGGCATCGTTTGAGCATGCTATTCGCGTGATGCTGACCGCGCAGGAAATTGTCGTCGGCTTTGCCGCCTACCCTACGCCCAAGATTGAAGAGCGCTCCCATATCTACCGCACCCTAGGACTCGGCTATGCCAACTTGGGCGCGCTGCTGATGGCAGGCGGCCTGCCCTACGACAGCCCTGAAGGCCGCGCCTACGCGGGAGCCGTGACGGCGGTTATGACCGGCACGGCATATCATCAGTCGGCCACTATCGCCCGTGACTGCGGCGGCCCATTTGGGGGCTATGAAGAAAACAAAGCGCCCATGCTGCGGGTGATCGGCAAGCACCGCGTCGCCGTGGATGACATCGACCAAAGCCTTGTCCCCGACGGCTTGTGGGATGCCGCTGCCCAGGCCTGGGACACCGCCCTTGCCGAAGGCACGGAGTTTGGTTATCGTAATGCGCAGGTCACGGTACTCGCGCCGACGGGCACCATCGGCTTTTTGATGGACTGCGACACGACCGGTATAGAGCCCGACATCGCCATTGTCAAATACAAAACCCTGGTCGGCGGCGGCATGATGAAGATCGTCAACCAAACCGTCCCTGAAGCCCTGCAAAGACTAGGCTATACGGATGCGCAGGTGCAAAGCATTGTCCACTTTATCGACGAAAACGATACGGTGGAAGGCGCCCCCGACCTTCGAGCCGAGCATCTGCCCATCTTTGACTGCGCTTTCCGCCCGATGAACGGCACGCGCTCTATCCATTACCGCGGCCATATTCAGATGATGGCTGCCGCCCAGCCATTTCTTTCCGGCGCAATCAGCAAAACAGTCAATGTCCCCGAAGACGCCACTCCTGAAGACATCGCCGCGACTTATATCGAAGCGTGGCGACTGGGCCTGAAAGCCATTGCCGTCTACCGCGACAACTCCAAAAAGACCCAGCCGCTCAACACGGGCAAAGAAGCTTCCAAGACCGACAAAGCCGCGCTTGCCCATCCGCAAGATTTAGTGGCCCCGAAAGCCGTCCGTCATCGTCTGCCCGACGAGCGCGTGTCGCTGACACACAAGTTTTCCATTGGCGGGCATGAAGGTTATCTCACGGTGGGTTTGTACCCGGACACGCAGCAGCCCGGCGAGATCTTTATTCGCATGTCCAAAGAAGGCTCCAGTATCTCAGGCCTGATGGACAGCTTCGCCACCGCCATTTCACTGGCCCTGCAATACGGCGTCCCACTGCAAACATTAGTGGATAAGTTTATCCACTCGCGCTTTGAGCCGTCGGGTTTCACCGGCAACAAAGAGATCCCGATGGCGAAATCGGTCATGGACTATATTTTCCGATATTTGGCTCTCAAATACATCGCCCGCGACCAGCGCCAAAATGTCGGACTTATCGGTGACCAGGACTATGACAAGCCTGCCCCCGCGATTGCCTCCCAAAGCCTGGCTCACGACAGCAACAACGGCACTTTGTCCGGCGCTAATGGGCATAAGAACGGCAGTGGCAGCGCACCTGCCGAAGCCATGCTGTCTTTGCCGGATAATGCCACCGCGAGTATCACCGAGCACGAACGGGCCATTTCCCGCATGCAGTCCGATGCCCCGCCCTGCCCGGACTGCGGCGCTATTACTATCCGTTCCGGCGCTTGCTATAAGTGCCTGAGCTGTGGCACCAGCCTCGGCTGCTCGTAAAAAAGCCCGATAAAAAAGGCGCAGGCTATTGGAGCCTGCGCCTTTTTTGTTTGACACCTACATCGTGCCCCTTTCTTCGTCCGCCTTTCGGGCCTGGCTCGGATAGAAGGGGTTCTAAACATTTTATGGCATAATAAGGTCACGCTTAGTGAGAGAAAACCTTGCTTGCCACGACAAACTTCACCTTCCCCGCCCTCGCTTCCCCCATTTGTCAGAGAGTATGCCCTGGCCGTCGCCAGCGTTGCTCTTTCTGTAATCGCGCACTTTGCCAGTAACCCCTTTCTCGGCAGGCGCGCCGCGTTTATCATCTTCTTCCCGGCCCTTGTTTTTAGCGCGTGGGTCGGCGGATGGGGAGGAGGAATCGTTGCCCTAGTGCTTTCCGCCGCCGCCACCTGCTATTTTATCAACCCCTCGCACATGTTCTTTATCGCCGGCAGCACCGACCGAGTGTCGCTGCTGGTTTTTATCATCGTTGGTTTGAGCGTGTCCGCCATCAGCAGTTCCCAGCGCAAGGCCCGCCGTGAGGCCGAGGACTCGGCGGATGAGGCAAGACATGCCGCTCTCGCCCTGCGCGAAAGCGAGGCACGCAAGTCTGCTGTCCTGGAGGTGGCGCTGGATTGTATTATCACCATCGACGCTCAGGGTCACATCCTAGAATTTAACCCCGCTGCGGAAGCGACTTTTGGTTATACGCGTGCGGAAGTATTAGGGATGCCAATTGCGGAAACGATCATCCCCCCTTCGCTGCGCGATGGGCATCTGCGCGGCCTCAGCCACTACCTAGCGACAGGCGAAGGCTCTATCCTGCGCCGACGAATCGAAGTCGTAGGAATGCGCAAAGGCGGCAAGGAATTCCCTGTAGAGATAGCCATTGTTCCCATGGAAGATGGGGACAGGCTTGGGTTCACCGCTTACCTGCGCGACATCACCGACCGCAGAAACGCTCTTGTCTTCCAGCGAAAGTTCCTCCGAGATGTGCTCGCGAGCGTGACGGAAGGCCGCCTGATCCTTTGCGACGTATCAGATAACCTGCCGCCGCCGCTCACGCCGTTTGGCGCTTCCATTGCCCTTTCCCGCACGGGCGGCCTGCGGGATTTGCGCCACCTGGCATCAGGTGCCGCTGCGGACATGGAGGAAAACCGCAAGCATGACCTTGTTACCGCCGTGTCGGAAGCGGGAATGAATGCGATCACGCATGGCGGGGGCAACGGCACAGGGTGGGTATGCTTAGGCAGCAGCGGAACCGTGCAGGTACGCGTGGAAGACCAGGGAAAGGGTATTTCCATGGAGCATCTGCCCAAGGCCACCCTTGCTCGCGGATACAGTATTCAGGCGAGTTTGGGCCATGGGTTCAAAATGATGCAGCAGGTGGATAGGATCTATGTGCTGACAGGGCCGACAGGCACGACCGTAGTCATGGAACAAGGCCGTGAAGTCCTGCCCCCGCCCTGGCTTTGAAACCTACCTCGGTGTCCCGACCTTCTGGCGGATCGCCTTCACCAGCATAATCCTAGCCTTGTCCACATTGAGGTCGATGTTTCCAATGCGTTGGCCCCAAGCCTTTTGAAAACCTGTGGGCAGGGCAAAGCGCAGGGAGGAGGCTGCTGCCAAGCTGGTCGTCAGCAAAGGCGCTGTCCCTTCTTGAAAAGGACACGCCCGCTGCGCTCCAAGTCAAAAAACGTGCTTTAGTTTCCAGTAAAGGAAACTAAAGCACGTTTTAGTGGTTTGTGCCCCCACCTGGATTCGAACCAGGGACACCCTAATTAAGAGTCAGGTGCTCTAACCAGCTGAGCTATGGAGGCACATTTTTCTGCTGTGTACTTTCAGCACCTATGATTATTATACCTTTACTCGCTTATGATTGCAATCCCTCTTTGCGCAAAGGAATATCCATGAAAACGCAGTCTTTGCCCTGCGCTTTGGCGTATCCCAGGTTTTTAGTGCTTGTACCAACGACGGAACAATCTCGTCCGTCGTTGCTCGTGGCTGGGTACGCCGCGGCTGTCCCAAGGGGATGCCGCAGCAATGACGCCGCGCTGCGCAGGCAAGACGGGCAATCAACAAGACGCCTCTGATGCAGGAGGAAGCGCTGAGGGACAAGCGTCGGCGTCATCGGAAACTGACAGTGTCGTGTTTTGATCTGTCCTGTTCCCCTGCTCCATCCGGCAAGGAAAAGCCGCAAGCTTTTCTTGCCCGCTTCTTTCAGGGTATACTTACCAGGGTTATCTAATCCAAAAACGAACTAAACCTGGGAAATAACTGTGAAACTGACTCGAGGCCAAGTGGCGCAAATGCTGCATGTCACGCCGAAAACATTGACAAGCTGGGAACGCTCAGGCCGTATCCCCGCTCCCGAGCGGGACTGGCGCGGATGGCGTTTGTATGATGAAGCCGCTGTCAGCGCTATTGGCACGGCAATGGGACGCGAACATGCTCCCGCCGCAGCCGTGCCCCAAGCAGAGCCAATGCAAGTCAGCGCCCGCAACGCGCTCAAAGGCATCGTGCGGGAAATAACCGGGGACGGCATTTTATGCGAGGTGGTTCTTGATTTGGGCAACGGACAAGAAATCGTGTCAGTGATTACACGCTCGTCGGCACAGCGGCTGGGGCTGCGACCCGGCACTCAGGCCACCGCGCTGATTAAATCTACGGAGGTGCTGCTTGCGCGCTGAAAACAGAAAAGGACACAGAAGAATGATTGCTCGGTTGTGGGCGCTTATCATGGGCGTCATCGGGCTGTGCGTGCCGATACGCATCGCCCAGGCCCAGACCTTGCGGGTGGCGGCGGCGGCCAATCTGCAAAAAGTCATGACGGAGGCTCTTATTCCCGCGTTTCAAAAGCAAACCGGAGCGACAGTCATGCCGACATTCGGATCGACTAAGCTTCTGGCAATCCAGCTTCAAAACGGCGCGCGGGAAGATGTCTTCGTGTCGGCAGACACGCAAGCCGTATCCAAATTAATCGCGCAGGGAACGCTTGCCCCCGGCACGGCGCGGGTTTATGCCATCGGCCGATTGGTGATGTGGACGCGTCGTGATGCCCTCCACCACCCGCATGCGATTGCAGACTTGGCCGGCCCCGCCTACACGAAAATCGCTCTGGCAAACCCCGCCCTCGCCCCGTATGGCCTGGCAGCACAGCAGTCGCTGGCAAAAGCGGGCTTGACAGCCCGTGTCGCCCCTCGGCTGGTGCAGGCGGAGAATATCGGGCAGGCGCTGCAATATGCGCAAAGCGGCAATGCGGATGTCGCCCTGACCGCCCTGTCCCTCGTCGTAGAAGACAAAACCGACCCGTATGTGATTATCCCCGATAATCTGCACGCACCCATTGCCCAAAGCGCGGGGCTGGTAAAAGCGTCTTCTCAGGTCGCTTTGGGCGGCAGGTTTTTAGCATTCCTCACCAGCACGCCCGCTGCTCCTCTTTGGAAACGCTACGGCTACAGCCTGCCCTAGCCAGCGAGCCATTTTTCATGCTTTCCTTTTCTGCGCCCATCAGCCTAGCCCCGCTTTTCCTGTCCTTGAAAGTAGCGGGCTGGGCAACATTTTTGAGTGTTGCATTGGGGCTTGCGATTGCTTACCCTCTTGCCCAGCGCAAGTTTTGGGGACGCGATTTTTTGATCGGCCTGGCGAACCTGCCCCTGGTCCTGCCGCCCACGGTGCTGGGCTATGCCCTCCTGGTCGGGTTAGGCAGGCGCAGCCCCTTGGGCCGGGGCTGGGAACATCTTTGGGGCCAGCCTTTGGTGTTTACCTGGCAGGGGGCGGTGGTCGCGGCCTGCGTCGCGAGCCTGCCGCTGTTTGTCGGCTATGCGCGCGTGGCGCTGGCAAGCGTAGACCGGGAAGTAAAAGAGGCCGCCCGCATGGACGGTGCGGGGCGAGCGGCAACAGCGCGGTTTATTTTACTCCCCCTGGCTTTGCCGGGCCTTGCGGCAGGCGCATCGCTGGCGTTTGCGCGGGCATTGGGAGACTTTGGGGCAACTTTGATGGTGGCGGGAGACACGCCGGGTCAGACGCAGACCATGCCTCTGGCCGTGTACGATGCCGTTTTAACAGGAAACGTGCGGGCCGTGCAAATCTTCGTGGCTTTGAGTATTGCTCTTTGCGTGGCCGTGTGCGCTTTGTCGGTTCGCCTCGCCCCGCCTCGCGACTGAAAGAAAGCAGTCAGCGTTTGCGGGGAGCTTTGTCCGGAAGCGTATGGCCCCGGCGCAGGGTCAAAACAGTGATCTCAGGGCGGGTGAGAAAGCGCAAAGCAAGGCCGCTGATACCGATGCCGCGCGAAACATACAATTGTGTCCGCCCTGGACGAATACCCACCACGCGGCGCAAGGCGCGCCCGGCATACAAGCCGCTGGACATGCGTCGCCCAAGGCGCGAGTGCGTGTAGGGTGCACCGACAATGGGCAAGCGAACCTGGCCGCCGTGCGTGTGCCCGGACAGCACCAGGTCTACGCCAGACACGACCGCTTCCGCCACGCTGTCCGGGCTGTGCATCAAAAGCAGCGTACACAGATTGTCAGGGATGCCGCGCAGGGCATCCCTGAGCTTATCCAAGTCATTGACAGGGTCGTCCACGCCTGCCAGGGCGATTTGGGCATCGCCGCGCGACAGCAGCACATGCGAGTTTATCAGCGGGAGGATCTTGTTGGCCGCCAGGGTCTGTGCGAAGGCGTGGGGGCGGACGCCGTTTTTGTGCTCGCTGTTGCCGAAGATCGCATACGCGCCGTCCCGCGCTTGAAACGCGTGTGCCAGTTCCAGAAACGGCGCGATTCCCTGCTGCGTATGCACCAGGTCACCTGTGACGGCCACCAAATCCACCGGGCCGATTTCGTTAATCAGGGCGCGGACAATCTTTTCGCGCCGCCCCATTTGGCGCATATGCAGATCGGACACTTGGAGGATAGTGTAGCCGTCAAAGGCGCGCGGCAGTCGGGGCAGATGCAGGGTAAGCCGCACGGTTTCGACGGCATACGGCTCCACGCCCAGGGCATAGCCGAGCAAACCCAGCATTCCCGCCCCCAGCGCCGCGCCCCATGTGCGGGCCTGACTCATGGCGCTCCCGCCGGCTTCTGGGCAACACACACGACTGAAACGCCAAACGGGAGATTGGCACGCTTGACAATCTGAGTTTCGAGCTGGGACAGCGCGCGCAGGAAGCTGTTGACGCCCGGAGAAAACTCCACCAGATCCGCTTTTTTCTCGCCCTCGGCCTGCTTTTTGGGCAGGCGCTTGGCGATCTGGCGATAGGCCCAGATAGGCGGAAACAAGCTGGTGACCGTGTAGGAAAGCTTGGGGACGATCAATCCGACACGCTGGAAAACATCTTTGAGATGGGGAGCGGTGTAGCGGCGATAGTGGTGCAAAGCTTCGTCATGCTCGCTCCACAACGATTGAAAAGCGGGCACGGTCACAAACAATCTGCCGCCGGGCTTGAGCACGCGCCGAATTTCGCCCGCCGCGGCTTTGTCGTCGTCAATATGCTCAATAATATCCATGGCGGTGACGACATCAAAGGAGTTATCGGCAAAGGGCAGGCAGCGCACATCCGCCCGCGCCAGATCATAACGGTGTCCGTTGCCCTGCCCCCGCTTGTGACAGAATGCCAAAGCTTCCGGGGCAAAGTCGGCCCCGGTCACAGTTCCAAACGGCTGTAATTCGTCCAGCATGGCTCCTGTTCCGCACCCAATGTCCAAAATAGCCAGTTGCCCGGAGCGCGCATAACAGCCGTCCAGCAAAGACGTAATCAGATGGCGCCGCGCGACAAACCACCAATAAGTGTCTTCAAAGCGGTACATCCGCTCGTATTCTTCATGTTTCATAGGGGATAGGCGAGCGCGCAAAGGCGCATCACAAAGGCGGGGTCAAATGGGGCTGGGCGGGCGCGGCATGAAGCGCGCGCAGATTACGGTGCAAACGCCGCACGGTCATCAAATCAAACAACGTGCGCAGGCCGTCGCGCACCAGGCTGACTTTGGAGCCTGCTTTGTGTGACCAGCGGATCGGCACTTCGGCAATCACGTACCCCAGGCGGGTCGCCACATACAGTGACTCGCTGTCGGATGCAAAACTGTCCAGGCGGCACCGGGAAAACACTTCCTGGGCCGCCTCTGCCGTGAAGACTTTAAACCCGCACTGCGTGTCGGCGATACCGGGCACAGCCAGCATCCGCACGGCCCAGTTGAACCCGCGCCCCAGCATCTCGCGATACCATGGCTGATGCACCAGCAGATTGGACGCACGCAGGGGGCGGGAGCCAATTCCAATGGATGCCCCTTTGTCCCGCATGCCCTGCAAAACAACTTCGTATTGGTCCGGGGGAGTGGCGAGGTCAGCGTCGCAGAACAAGCGCATCTGCCCCTGCGCCCGCAGCATGCCATAGCGCACGGCGTAGCCTTTGCCCCGATTGCCGCCGTAGCCCAAACACTCCACAGGGATTTCGGGGTGCGCGGATGCAAAGCGCGCAGCGACTTCTAATGTGCCGTCCTGAGAGCCGTCATCAACAACCAGAATATCAAATTCTTCCCCGCGCGCGGCGAAGTAGGCCGCAGTCGCTTGCAGAGTTTCCGGCAGGCGCTCCTCTTCGTTGTACGCGGGTATAATAATGGAAACAGACATTGCCGTTATTATAGGCCGCTCGCGGCTCCAATGTCAAGCAAGATTGCCTCTAGAAAGCCGCCCGCAATGCCTCTTTCCGCCCGTGCTCTTCTCCTGAAACTCAGTGATAACACCCAAGTCAAGACGCTTTTGACCCGCAGCGGCATGTCGCAAGGCCTGGTGCGACGCTTTGTGGCGGGCGAAGACCTGCCGGACGCATTGGCAGCTGCCCGCGCTCTGCAAACACAACATATCCGCACTGCCCTGGATTTATTGGGGGAGAATGTCGGCAGCGCGCGCGAAGCATCAAAAGCGACCGATGCCTATGTCGCCGTGCTGGATGCCTTGGAAAACGCCCATCTCGCCGATGGCTATGTCAGCGTCAAGCTCACGGCTTTGGGGCTGGATCAAAGCGACACGCTGGCCTTGTCCAACTTACAGCGCATTGCCGATGCCGCCCGCGCTCAGCGTAACACCTTTGTGCGCGTGGACATGGAAGGCAGCGCGTACACGCAGCGCACGCTGGATATTGCGCGTGCGGCGTACAGTGAGTATCCCCAGCTCGGCACTGTCCTGCAATCGTCCCTGCGCCGCACGGATGCCGACCTGCAATCGCTGATTGAGAACGGCATCCCGGTGCGCTTGGTGAAGGGGGCATATGCCGAAGGCCCGGATGTCGCTTACCCCGCGAAAGCCGATGTGGACGCCGCGTATCTTCACCAGATGCACGCGCTGCTTTTGAGCGGCGCTCAAGCGGCCATTGCGACCCATGACGAGGCTATCATCCGTGATGCCAAGAAATTTGTGCGCGAACACCGCATCCCAAACAGCCGTTTCGAGTTTCAGATGCTGCTGGGCATCCGGCGCGATTTGCAGGAACTGTTGGCGCAGGAAGGCTACAACGTACGCGCGTATGTGCCGTTCGGCAAGACGTGGTATCCGTATTTCATGCGCAGATTGGCCGAACGTCCCGCCAATGTCGGCTTTATCCTCAAAAACATGGTGCGCCCGTGACTTCGGATTATGTGGACAACTGGGATGCCCTGCCCCCGCCCGTTCAGGACGCACTGCGCCTTGTGATTGATCAGTTCGATGCCGCCGCCGATGTGTTATTTGATCGGCGTCTTAATCTGTCGTTTGAAGCCGCCGTCCAAGATTTAAGCGTACCCGGTATTGTGCTGCTCACGGATGCCCTGCGCCGGCTTGGGGCATTGCTCGCGGAGCATGTGACTGTTGTTGATGCTGCGCAGGGAACGCTGTCTTTTGACCACACGTTTCCCCTGACAGCGTATGACCTGCCGCTTTACACCCCGTGCTTGTATCTGTCGCAAGTGTGTCATGCGATGGATGAGGCCCATGTTCGTATCTGGAAAGACGCCACGGCGCAGGAGATTGTTGCTGTTTTGCTGCTGATAGCCCGCTGTGTGCGGCCTGACATTGAAGCCGCCCGCGTGTGCATTGCCGCCCTGCACGACATGGCCTGGCTGTATCCGTCTGCTCGTCCTGCCGTGCAGGAGGCCGCGCGCCTGTTTGAAGCTTCTCCAAACGCCGCGCACATTGCCTCCCTCGCCGAACAGTTACTGGCCCGTCGGTGAAAACAATGCGGTGAAGGATTGGTTCCATGCCAAAAAGAGGGACACGCTTTTGCGTGTCCCTCTTTTGTTGTTTGCTCACCGAAACGGAAGCCTAGCGGCCCCGACGGGCGCCACTGAAGCGGCGGCCCTGCTGCTGCGCGCCGCCGTCCCAGCCGCCGCCATACGTGCGGCCCGAACCCTGCGAGCGACGGTTGGCCTGACGCGCGCCCTGTCCCTGCCGCTCGTCCATGGACGGTGGGTTGGGATCAAGACGCTGGCCGACTAACTTTTCAATGGCCCGAAGCTGGGCGGTGTCGCCGTGCGTGACAAACGTCAGCGCTTTGCCCGACCGGCCCGCGCGGCCCGTGCGCCCGATGCGGTGGATGTAGTCTTCCGCGCAAACCGGCATGTCGTAGTTGATGACATGGGTGATGCTCGGCACATCAATGCCGCGCGCAGCCACATCGGTCGCCACCAGAACGTCCAATTTGCCGCTGCGGAACTGGGACAAGACGCGCTCGCGCTGGTTTTGCGAAATGTCGCCGTGAATGCATCCCGAGCGAATGCCGTCTTGCGACAGAGATGCTTCCAGGCGATCCGCCCCATGCCGCGTGCGTGTAAAGACCAGAGCCGAACCGTTGCCTTCGCGCGCTTCGGCCAAGAGGGTCAGCAGCAGCTCGCCTTTTTCGCTGGGCATGATGCGATGCACGATCTGCTCAATCTGGGCGACCGTGGTGGAGCGCGGCTGTGCGTTGACAATGACCGGCTTGGTCAGATAAGCCTGCGCCAGTTTTTCGACCGCATCGTCCATGGTGGCCGAAAACAGCATGGTTTGACGGCCTTCGTCAGGGATGTGCCGTACGATACGCTGCACCTGGGGCAGAAAGCCCATGTCCAGCAAACGATCCGCTTCGTCCAAGACCAGCGTGTTGACATGGGACAAATCCACTGTCCCTTGCTCCAGATGGTCAAACAAGCGTCCGGGCGTTGCGACAATCAGGTCCACGCCGCGACGCAGGCGCATGACCTGCTGGCCCATGCCCGCGCCGCCGTAAATAGCGACCCCGCGCAGCCCTGTTCCTTTGCCGTACAAGCCGAAATTGGCTTCCACCTGCACGGCCAGTTCCCGTGTCGGCACGAGAATCAGCGCGCGAGGATGATGGCTTTCGGCCCCGTTCAGCTTGTTGAGAATGGGAATGGCGTAAACGGCGGTCTTGCCGCCGCCGGTCTGCGCGCAGGCGATCAAATCCTGTCCGGCGAGGGCCGCAGGCATGGCGAGCTGCTGAATTTCGGTCGGCGTGATATGTTCCGCGACGGCGAGGTTGTGCTGGATGCTGGGCTTCAGCTCCAGCTCTGCAAAAGTCTGCAAATTGTGTTGCCTTTCTTCCTCCCAATGTGTATGGAGAGATGCCGCCCGTCTGCTGAAAATTTGCCCCTTGACGGGACGCAGCAGGCGGCGCATTCCAAGTTTCCACTCACACGAGGTTGCCGGGCACGTTCAAAAGTAAACTATGCAGCAAAAGAAGGCACAACATCGGTCTCGGAGGACGCGCTTCGCAGAGAAGGTGAGGTCACGGGGCGAGCACGCAAGGGCGCGAGAAGGAGCGAAAAATTGAAATTATGCTGTTATCATACCCTCTTGCACGCGGTTTTCAGTAAATGAGGAGGAAAATAGTTTTCGTGGGGTTCGGCGCGTGCCTGCCCTGCCTGCGCTGTTTTTTGGGTTTTCCACCGCGCAGCGTACGCGTACCGACGATGGAACAATTTCTTCCGCCGTTGGTACGGGCTGGCAAAGCCAAAAAACAGCGCACACAATACAGGGGAAATTAGGCGGAGGGCGGCAGGGAAGGTGCCGCGGGTATGGATGGACGGCGATTGATCAGCGCAATCCCGGAAAGCACCAAAGCGGCCCCGATAACGGTAAAGCGGGTCACGGCATCGTGGAAAAACCAGGCCCCCAGGATTGTGCCGACAATCGGCTGCAAAAACAAAAACACGGACATTTCGCCTGCTTCCTGCTTGTCCAAGATCGAAAACCAGAGGGTGTATGCCAAAACCGTGCAGGGAACGATCAAATACAGCAGGCTCAGAAAAATGCCCCGCTGGGTCAAAAGCGGCAGCAAGTTGGCATTGTGCGCGTGCAGCATCTCCCACAGGGAAAACGGGGCCAGGGCAATCGACCCGCTGAGCATCTGGTAGGTAATCACGGAAATCGCCGGGTAGCGGGACACCAGCCCTTTGCCCAGAATGCTCGACCCGGCTTCAAATGTCAGGCCCAGCGCGATCAACAAGTCCCCAGCCACCATGCCGGAAAAGGAACGCGGTGCCAGCCCGCCGTTGATGATCAAATACACGCCCGCCAAACCCGCCGCAATGCCGCCGATCTTCGGCGCGGGCATCGGCTCGCGCAGAAAGAAAAACGCAAGAATCGCCAGAAACACAGGCTCGGTCGCAATCAGCAGCGAGGCATCGGAAACACTCGTGCGCGCAATCCCGAGATAAGACAAAAGGTAAGTGACGGCCAAACCTATCACGCCCATCATCCAAAACCGGGGCCAGTCGCTGCGCGCGACGGCAAGGTTCACTTTGAGCATTTTGGCGACGGCATACATCGCCAAAGCGGCCAGGGAAAAGCGGGCAAACGCCAGCGTCATCGGCGGCAGGCCGGGGTGACCGGCGCTGCCCATGGCGATTTTGGCGGCCAAAGACGACCCGCCCCACAGGATATTAATGCCCACAAGCCACAAAATAATGCGCAAAGGCATGCGTCGGGGCCGGGAATGGGCGGGCAATGCAGGAACGCTCCGGGCAGTATCGGGGGGCTCAGGGGCGTTCATACGATTATTTTAGCCACCGCATGCTTGCCAAATCAAGGCACACCTGGCAAAAGAGGTTAACAAGCGGTGACAATCAATGCCGGTGAAATCTCCCAACAAACAATTTTCCCGCGCGGAACTTTGGCGGTTTGCGCTGCGTAGATAAAGGTGCGCATGTCCTCCTTTTCATGATCCGCCCCTTGGGGCGGAACCTGCATTCCCCGCGAAAGCGACTGGGGATGCAGGTCTTTTTTTTGCGGGCAGCGCTCCCTGTCTCGCCAATCTTGACAAACAGCAAACCGATGGGATACAGTGGCGTTATGCAAAATGCCGTTTTGGACAGCCCCCCAACATTCGCCCCGCCGCCCGATGCCGAACTGGTCACTCAGGACGTGATCGAGAAGTATCAGCGCTATGTCAACCCGACCCAGGTCGCGCTGCTGAAGATCGGCGGCTTCGACCATGTCGAGCACTCCGCCGACGGCGTCTGGATCACCGACTTGGAAGGCAATCGCTATCTCGACTGCCTGGGCGGGTACGGCGTGTTTTCGCTGGGGCATCGCCACCCCAAAGTGGTTCAGGCCGTGCGCGACCAATTGGACCGCATGCCTCTCTCATCCAAGACATTTCTCAATAAGCCTCTCGCCGACCTTGCCGCCCAGCTTGCGATGATCGCGCCCGGCGATCTGCAATATACGTTTATGTGCAATTCCGGCGCGGAAGCCGTGGAAGGGGCACTCAAGATCGCCCGCATGGCAACAGGCAAGACCCAAATTATCTCCGCGCACGGCGGCTACCATGGCAAGACTATGGGCGCATTGTCGGCAACGGGGCGCGACCTGTATAAGACCCCGTTTGCGCCGCTTTTACCCGGCTTTATCCAGGTCGCCTGGAACGACATCAACGCGCTCGCCGAAGCCGTGACAGACCAAACAGCGGCGATTATCCTTGAGCCTATCCAGGGGGAAGGCGGCATTCAGGTGCCCGGCCCGGATTACCTGCCCGCCGTGCGCCGCTTGTGCGACACGCACGGCATTCTGATGATCGCCGACGAAGTGCAGACGGGTCTGGGACGCACCGGCAAAATGTTCGCCTTGGAGCACTGGGGAATTGCGCCGGACATTATGACGCTCGCCAAATGCCTGGGCGGCGGCGTCCTGCCGGTCGGGGCATTCATGGCGACACCCGCTATTTGGGACAAAGTGTTTCGCGCCAACCCCTTTATCCATACCAGCACATTCGGCGGCGGCGAGCTGGCGTGCGCGGCGGGTCTGGCCGCCCTGCAAGTGACAGTGGAAGAAGACCTGCCCGCGCGGGCGCTGGATACAGGCGGGTACTTTTTAGACGGCTTAAAGAAGGTGCAGGCCCAGTTTCCGCAGGTAATCGCGGACGCGCGCGGGCTAGGGCTCATGCTGGGCGTAGAGTTTACTGACAGCGACATCGGCAAATTGGTGATCGGGACCATGGTTCATCGGGGCGTGGTGGCGGCGTATACGCTCAACAATCCCAACGTGATTCGCTTTGAGCCGCCGTTAATCATCACGCGCGCGCAGGTGGACGAAGTGCTGGCCGTCTTCGCCGCCGGTGTGCAGGATGCTTTAGATTTGCTGGGGGATTTGATTTGACTGAGTCTGAGGATCAAGCTAGGCGGGCACGGACGGCGAGAACCAGGGCAGGGCGAACAACGCCGTAATTTGGGCTGTGGTCAGCGCGCCCGGCCCGGCCACCGACAATGCCTGGGCGCGGGTGGTATCGGCAACGCACAGCAGGGCGGGCTTGCCCTGGGCGGCAGGCGCAGCCACGCAGCGCAGGGTGATTTGCCCCGTCTGCGGGCCACTGTTCTGCAATCCCGCCTGCGCCACGACCAGGGCGGCGCGGAGCAGAGTGTCACGCAGCAGACCATTGACGGCGGGCGGCGGCAGGGAAAAGGTCAAAGTCAGGTGGTTTGTCCGCGGGTCAATTTGCGCATCGAAAATGGTGATACTGAGCGCGGACAGCGCGGGGGCGGCTTGCAGATGCGTCAGCAAATCGGCCTCGCCGGGGTCGCGCGCGACGGCAGACGCCGCACCGGAGGCAGCAGAACTGGAAGCCGGATCCGTGCCCTGGGCGGGCGGAGGCGCAAGTGCGGGCAAAACAACAGGCGGTGCGCTGACTTCATGGACAGGAACGCGCGAGGCGGCATGGATCTGCACCAGGGCGACAACCACGACCAGCACGACCAAAATGCCAGCGGCAAAAGCGGCCCATTTGACCAAAGCATCGGATTTGTCGCCGTTTCCCTCCTGCCAGCGGCGCAGGCCCAAAGGAACAAACACGGGCGGCGCGACAGGGTGATCAGGCACAGCAACAGGAGCCGGCGGGGGCAGATGGCGGGCTTTGGCTTCAATTAAGCGGGACAATTTGAGCCGGTCGGCGGGGCTGTCCGGCTGTACGTCCAGGGCCATACGGTACCACTGGATGGCATCGTCTAAAAAGCCCTGGTTGTCGTAGATGTCGCCCAGCAGGCTTTGCGCGGATGCGTTGTTGGGGGCCAGCGTCATCACCTGCATGCACTTTTCCGTGGCGTCCTGCCATTGCCCGCGCATGCGGCACAGATTGGCCTGGGCCAGCAGGGCATACGCCTGGCGGGACAATCCGGCGCTGTCGGGTGACGGCGGTGTCGGGTTAGGGTCTTGCATCGCGTACCACCCCGTGCTCCCGGCCTGTGTGTCCCCATCCCCCTGCCCCACGCTCGGTGGCGTCAAGTTCATTGTCCCCGCTGTCGTCCCACTGCACGCGCACGACCGGGGCGACAACTAGCTGCGCCACTCTTTCCCCTCGTTTCAATTCCACTGGTTCTTTGCCCCAATTGATTAAGACAACGCCGATTTCGCCCCGATAATCGCTGTCAATCGTGCCCGGCGCATTGACCATGCCCAGGCCGTGTTTGAGGGCCAGGCCGCTGCGCGGGCGCACTTGCGCCTCGTAACCCGGCGGCAGGGCGATGGAAATACCGGTGGGCACCAGGGCACGCTCGCCGGAAAGCAGCACCAACATTGTTTCCAAAGCGGCATGCAAATCCATGCCCGCCGAGCCGGATGTGGCGTACGCGGGCAGCGGCAGGTCCAGCGCGCCGGGCTCGCGCCGAATGGCAATGTGGAGAGTGTCAGACATGGCTAGTCTTGTTGTTCCGGCTGATGGATCGGCAAAACAAGCGTGAACACCGAGCCTTTGCCGACTTCGCTGTCCACGGAGGCCGTGCCGTGATGCGATTCGGTGAGGGCTTTCACCAGGGCCAGCCCGATGCCCGTCCCGCCGATTTCCCGGTTGTCCCGATTATCCACACGGTAAAACCGCTCGAATAATTTGGGCAGATGCTCACGGGGGATGCCCATGCCTTCGTCCGTCACGCGCACGACAACAGTGTCGTTGTCCCCCACTCGTCCAACCACGCGGATGTTTCCGCCGTGGGGCGAGTATTTGATGGCGTTGTTGACCAGATTGGTGAGGATTTGGTCCATCTTGTCCGGGTCCGCCTCGACCAAGGGGAAGTCCGAAGCAAAGTCCAGCGAAAGGACATGGTTTTTTGCGGATGCCCGCTGCGCGCCCAGCACTTTGTCGGTCAGGCGCACCAGATTGACCGGCTCCATGTTGAACTGCATCGCACGCCCCTGTTCGATGCGGCTGATGTCCAGCAAATCCTTGATAAGCCGGGTCAGGCGGTCGCACTCGGTGTCGATAATGCCGTAAAACTCGTGGCGCGTCGCCTCATCGTAGAAGCCTTCCGTGTCTGCCAGCAGCGTAGAAACGAAGCCTTTGATGCTCGTCAGCGGCGTGCGCAGCTCGTGCGAAACCGTGGAAATAAACGCGGTCTTCATGCGCTCCACGCCGCGTATCTCGGTGATGTCGTTGAAAATGGCGACAATGCCCGCCAGCGTATCCCCCTCGCCCCGGACAGGCGCGCACTGCACCTGATAGACCCGCTGCTTGAGCTCATCTTCGGGGGCGGCGTCCCTGACGGGCACGGTGATCTCATCGGCCAGCTCGGCGGCGGGCTGGGCGAGGGCGCGGGCGAGCAGGGCGCGGACACGCTCGCTGGGCACGGCATTCTGGTATGGTACGCCGATCAGGGGAGTGTACGGGGGGATTTCCAGGATGTCGCGGGCGCTGGGGTTGATCTGCACCAGCCGCCCGTGCGTGCCGATCATGAGCAGCCCGGCGTACAGGCTGTCAATGGTGTGGATCAGCTCTTGCTTTTCCTGGACAACTTCCCGGTACAGCTGCGCCTGCGCGATAACGGCGGCTCCCTGCACGGCCATGCTTTGCAGCAGCACAACATCATCGTGCCCAAACTGCCCGCCGCCTTTTTTGTTGAAGACATGCAGGACGCCCACGGTTGTGCGGTCCAGCACACGGTTGTCTTCGTCCCGCTTTTGGACGACGAGCGGCACAGATACGGCATTGCGGACGCCATAGGCTTCCAGCCCGTCCGCCTGCGCGCGCGGGTCATGGGCGGCATCGTACAGCACGACCGGCGTGTTGGTGCGAAACACTTCCGCCGAAAAGCCCTGGTCGGACACGCGCTGCGTCAGGGCTTCCAAAGCATCGGGCGTGAAGCCCTGCGCGGGCTGCGTGGCGTACAAGGTGCCTTCCTGCGGGTCGTGCAGCAAAAAGACGCATTTTTCCGCCTGCAAAATTTTGGCGATGCGATCCACCAGGCGCTTCAATGTTTCGTTGAACTCAGCCAGGGACGGCGAAGTGGCGGCGGGGCCCAGTCCGACGCCCAGAGGCGAAGCATGGCGGGTCAAGACGGCAGGTTCTTCCGGGGCATCGTGCGGCACAGGTTTGGTTCTCCCCTCTGATTATAGCACGGTTTGGGGACGGCAGCGGCTTTGCCCCGCTTTGCTCGCCCCTACTTTCGGCGGGGCAGACGGCTTTGCACGGCGGGGCAGACGGCTTTGCACGGCGGACCGACGACGGACGGTTTTGTTCCGTCGTTGGTCAGGGCTTACAACGCGCTTGATACGCCTGAGATAAGAGGGCGCAACACCCAAGTAACACCTGGTTGCTGCCTGAGAAACACGCGGGCAGAGCAACAGCCACGCCGATGCTATGCAGGCAATTTCTGTGATATAATCAAACAGAATGCAGGGCTTTCCCTACTTCGTTGGTGCAGCCGCTGGTACAGAGTAAGCCGGCCGCTTCCCTAGCACCAGAGACGAAGACCAAACCAGAGACGCGGCGCAAGAGCCATCAGGTAGGAAGCGTGACCACGCTTACCAGTACGACGGCAATTTAGATACGACGGCAATTAGATGCTGACCGAGACGACCGGGGGCAGCACCAGCCAGTACCTATGGGGGCCGGGCGGCCTGGTACGCAGGAACGGCGAATGGCCGACCACAGACGCCCTGGGCAACACGCGCACCATCACGAATGGCAGCCAGAGCGTTACCAGCAACCAGGTGCCTGATGCTTACGGATGCCCTGTTTCCAGCGGTGGCACAACAGCCGTGCCCTATCAGTGGCACGGGGGCAGCGGCTACCGACAAGACCTGGATGCGGGGCTGGTGCAGGTGGGAGCCAGGTACTATGACCCGGCTGTCGGCAGGTTCACTAGCAGGGACAGCGACCTTTCGCAGAGCGCGTATGTCTACTGTAACGGTGATCCCGTTAATTGTTCTGATCCTAGTGGACATAGTGTGCTTAGTAGTATTTTCAAGACTATTGGAAAAGTTGTTAATTCGATAATTAAAACCGTAGTAAACTATGCTGTCACTGAACTACGCAACATAGTCACTAATGTGACTTTTGCATCAATATTCGTTGCTGTGGTTGGGCTATTTCCTGCCGCCGACTTCGGAGTGTTAGCCTACAGGTTGGCGATCGACACCTTCGCCGGGGCTGTCAGCGGATATGTAACGGGAGAACTTCAAGGCGGTAAGTCTGCATTTGGGTTAGCTGTATTTGGTGCCCTTGATGGAGCTTACAACGGACTTTATTCAGTGGGTAAAGATGGGAGTCGAGCTTCACATCTTTATCCACTCACTCCTATATTCCTTCCAGGGATATAAGAATGTATCTCAAAACGCAGGCTGAACTTTCGCCTGTCATGCGCCGATAATGGCAGCATGGAACCGCCAATTGAACCGAAGAAGCCATTGCCGACGATCTGGAACGTCCCCGACCCGCTCTGG
>JAABUZ0100000721.1_pt1 | contig 75658 bp, 62 predicted proteins | sample 5562091 | NCBI WGS metagenome assembly JAABUZ01 (sample SAMN12813069, study PRJNA571459) | rock metagenome | isolation source: Antarctica rocks | place: Antarctica: Victoria Land, Linnaeus Terrace sud | collected 2015-12-21
TGAGATAACCGGGGTGAAGCAAGCCGCATAACTCCACCTCTTCCCCAATCTCTCGTTGCTCTCCAATGCCTTTCCTCGTTTTAACCCAACAATACACCCCATTTCTACGAACAAGTTGACAATATCAGACATTGAGATGATCGAAAAACAGATTGGACCAGCGATGAAGCGCACGATGCTCCGATCCAGATGATTTAAGCGTAGCGATACCCATTAATGCTTCCGTCATGTAGCCTTGTGCTTTTCCCTGCGCTACCAAATCTCGCTTAGTAAGATCATGAATGATACGGTTCGTCATGAGCAGGAGAACAATCTGGAGCAAACCAATTGTGAGAGCAACGATAGCAATGATGAATGATTGCCCAAGCAAAATGAACAGGTACACGACGACCGTACCGACATCTAACAATGTCGAAATCATCTGATTCGTAAGCGTATCACGAATGGTCAGGTTACTGTTGAGTCGCGAAAGCAGGTCTCCACTTGAACGCTGTTGAAAAAAATGATAAGGAAGAGTCAGAAGATGCTCGAAGAATCCAAGCATCATGTGTGTATCTACCTTTGCCTGGAGGTAGATTAAGAGTGATGCGCGTAAAAGCATAGTTACAACCTGCGTAATCACAATCACCAAGATGCCTATAATCAGGATTGGCATCAAACTAGTCATACCAGAAGGAATAATTTGGTCAACAAATATCTTAGTAAGAAGAGGAACACCTAATCCCAGGACTTGAAGGAGTAGTGATGCTCCAATAATCTGAACAATGAATTCTGGCAATCGGAATACGTACCTCAAATATGCCCAGAGCGATAGCTGTGGAGGATCGCTCTGGCGTGAAAACTGTACTCCTGGCTCCAGGATGATAACAACACCGGTGAAACTCTCATCGAATTCATCAGCACTGATACGTCTACGACCAAGCGCAGGATCGACCACATCAACGTATTGCGAGCACCATCGCTCAACTACTAAAAAATGATTGAACTCCCAATGAATAATTGCTGGTAGTGCTACAAAGCGAAAATCGTTCTGTTGAAGAGAGATGGCTCTGACGCGAAGCCCATAATTTCGTGCAGCTTTGACAATAGTAAGAGCCGAAAGGCCATCACGTCCAACTCCACATTGCTCACGCGTCTCGGCAATGCTTGTCTTACGACCGTAGTAGTTGAGAATCATCGCGAGACATGCTGCCCCGCATTCAGTTGCATCCATCTGTATCAACTCTGCTATACGTCGGCGTCGCATGCTTCGGACTATCTTCGGAAAACTTTGCCACAGAGCAACTCTGGTTGCGTGTCGTTGTATACGTTTGTGATCTTGATATGATGGACCGAGCATCCCTTACGCTCCAATCAGATTGCCCACTATAGGTAACATCGAAAGTACGCGTTGTAATCCTAGCTGCACGTCCGCATGCACCATACTTCCTGCATAGGTACGTGATGAAATACTAGAGTTTAGAGCAACCCGAATGACAACAGAGGGTTGCGTAATTACCAGTGATAGAGGACCCTCAAGACGATATCGCTTACGTGCCTCACTAGGGCTGAGAATATTTGGCTCGACAAATGTAACTGTTTGCTTTAACTCTGGACCCACCGAGCCAATTCGCACCTGTATTGGTTGACCAGGATGCACATGATGAAGCTGATCCGGGGCTAAAAATATAACAGCAATTGTCTGCCCAGATTGATATCCTTCAACAATTGTGCCGATCCCATGAGTGTATACTGGTACCTGCGTGTTCCATGCAAGAAGCCCTGTAGCAATACAAAAACCCAGGAATATCCACAGGAAAATAAATCCAGAAGGAGAGACAAAGCGTGGTAAGATGTCTTTATCACGCCCCTGTATGTATTGCTTAATAGCATTATCACGAAAAATTGAGCGCTTAGAGGTAGACATAAGCAATCCTCTAGTCCTCAGATGGCTGCTTTAGCAGTTCCACCGCTTGCATAATTTCTCTTACTCGCCCTATTTGGCTACTTCAACTACTGTAAGAGAATAGATTTACATTTGTGAACCCTTTTAGTGTATACTACTTCTAGCTTCAGGTTTATAATACAGCATTGAATGCACAGATTCCCTGTGCAAGATGTATAGTTGGTGCATATTTTCTGAAAAGAGATCATATGAACTATTCTGGAAAGTACACATTTGGCGAGTTGCTGAAACAGTTTCGCGCACGCGAGCGGATGAACCAGCAACAGTTGGGAAGGCAGGTAGGCGTCCACCGCAATACTATTGTTGCCTGGGAGCAAGGCAATGCCTTGCCCAAAAGCCGACCAAGAGTACTGGCTCTCGCCGACGCTTTGCTTCTGAATGAGCAAGAGGCAGAAAATCTTTTACAGTCTTGCTTGTTGAGCGTCATCAGTAAACACTCAGAAGTAGTCGATTCAGTTTGTCCTCCATCGCTTCCGTCCCTTTGGAATGTACCTCATCGGCGTAACCCCTTCTTTACAGGTCGTGAAGATATCCTTACTTGTGTACAGAGTGCATTACACTCTGATAAGGCAGCGGCATTGACGCAAGTTCAGGCAATGAGCGGGCTAGGAGGCATCGGTAAGACGCAAACAGCCATAGAATACGCCTATCGCTCCCGATGTAACTACTCCGCTGTCTTCTGGATACGAGCAGAGACGCGTGATGTCCTCATGGCTGACTTCGTGACGCTTGCCGAACTGCTGAATTTGCCAGAGAAGGACGAGCAGAATCAGGATCGCGTGATCAAGGCAGTGAAACAGTGGCTCAACACTACCGAGAATTGGCTGCTGATCCTGGACAACGTGGAAGATTTCACGCTAATTGCTGACTTTCTTCCCTCTGAGAAAGGGGGTCATATTCTCCTCACCACTCGTGCACAATCTACAGGCACACTTGCGCGACGCATTGACGTGGAGCAGATGACGCCTGATGAGGGAACCTTGTTTCTGTTGCGCCGAGCGAAGCTGGTTGAGCACGATGCTCTCATTGAGAATGCTGCTGACGGACTCCGTGCAACAGCAACAGCAATTTCTCATATGATGGATGGTCTCCCTCTTGCCCTCGATCAGGCTGGTGCTTACATTGAAGAGACGGGATGCCGTCTCTTGGACTATTTGGATCACTATCAAGCACGACGGGCAATCCTCTTAGATCGACGTGGAAGCCAGATTGGAGACCATCCCGAATCCGTGAGCACTACGTTCTCCCTCTCCTTCGAGAAAGTGGAACAAACTCACCCTGTCGCTGCTGAACTGCTGCGGCTCTGTGCCTTCTTGGCTGCCGATGCCATTCCCGAAGAGATCATCACCGAGGGCGCCTCTGAACTCTGCCCGCTCCTACAACCACTGGCTACTGATTCCTTGGCATTGGATACTGCTCTTGCAACGTTACGTAAATACTCCTTGCTACGACGCAATGCTGAGAACAAAACACTCGCCATTCACCGATTGGTGCAAGCAGTGCTCAAGGAAAGAATGGATGAGAGCACGCAACACCAATGGGCAGAGCGGACGGTGCGTGTTGTCAACCGAGCGTTTCCGGATAGTAATGAAGCCGCGATGTGGCCTTGGTGCCTGCGTTATCTTCCCCATGCATTAGCCTGCGTGGAACTCATTGACCAGTGGAAGATAGCATCCCGAGAAGCGGGACGCCTGCTCAATCAAACAGGAACCTACTTACGTGAACATGCACAGTATGTCCAGGCGGAGGTGCTGCTCTGCAAGGCGCGAGATGTCCGTATGCAGGCGTTAGGGTTGGTACATCTCGATGTGGCTGAGAGCCTTGAGGATTTGGCTGGCCTCTACCACTGCCAGGGTAAGTATACCGAGACCGAGTTACTCTTGCAGCAATCTCTAAATATCCGGGAGCAACAGCTTGGTGTACACCACTCTTACGTAGCCCAAAGCCTCAACAATTTGGCGTTGCTCTATTGGACCCAAGGCAGGCATGGAGAAGCCGAGCCGCTTTACCAGCGGGCTCTAACAATATGGGAAAAGCAATTGAGCCCTGGACACTTTCATACAGCTAAGAGTCTTAGCGGCTTAGCGTTACTCTACCGTGATCAGGCCAAGTACGATCAGGCGGAGCCACTCTTCCAACGAGCATTGACAATCTTAGAGCAGCAGCTTGGTATTGAGCATCCTGCTACAGCGCAAGCTCTCAATAACCTGGCGGTCTTCTATCGTATTCAAGGTAGATATACGGAAGCCGAACCTCTTTTGCAGCGAGCACTGAACATCCGAGAACTGCAACTGGGTACACAGCACCCTGGCACCGCTCAAATCCTCAATAATTTGGCAAAGCTCTATGCTGAGCAAGGAAAGCATATTCAAGCGGGGTCACTCTTCCAACGAGCCCTGACAATCCGGGAGCAGCAACTCGGCCTAGAGCATCCCGACACAGTGGCAACAATAGAGAGCTACGCTGCTCTGCTGAGGAAAACAGAACGGACAGAGGAAGCGGCAAGGCTCGAAGCACGAGCCAAAGCGATACGAGCCGAGCAACACTCCTAGCTTCAGTAGCAAAGAACACTTTACAGAACAATAAAGGATACCTGGAGCACTGGCGATGACATTCTACAAAGACTGTTTGGGAGGAGAACTCACCATGCAAGCGGTTGGAGAATCGCCAATGGCAGACCAGGTGCCTCCCGAAATGCACAAGCACATTCTTCATGCCAGCTTAATACAAGACGGTTTCACGCTTTTGGGTTCTGAGTTCGCTCACGGAGTATAGTACATCTCACCAGTACTGATAACCAAGTAGTAGCTACATATTCCCTTACCCACATTATCGAAACGTTGTCGAATGTCTGCTTCAAAATAAAAAGCATCTCCCTGCTCCAAGCAGTACTCTGTCGTATCAAGAGTAACCCTCAGCTTTCCCTGTTCTACCACCAGGTACTTTTGAGAACCTCTACCATGTGACGGGGCAGTTCCCGAAGTGGAACTCTCTGGAATGACATGGCGAACAAATTCTATTCCTCTCCCTTCAAACGTCGGAGAGAGCAATTCTCGCTCAAAACCTGTTTCTGGATCTCGGAACACGGTACGTTGTTCTTTGGGAATGATGACCACGTTTTGCCGTTCTTCTACTCCTATCAGTTGTGAAAGAGTGACACCTAATGCTTTTGCAATCTTCACTGCCACGACCAGCGTTGGGTTGTTCTCCCCACGTTCTAGTTTAGAAAGCATCGCTCGGCTGACACCAGAAAGCCCTGCAAGGGCATCGAGTGAAAGTTTTCTCTGCTGTCTCAAATCCCGAATGCGAACCCCCAATCGCTCAGCCGTAGCAGCTTCTACAATATTCATTGTATCACTCGTACTATTCTCTTTCATCTCTTGGAATCGCCTCTTGTTTCCTCTTTCACGACACCACATACTATCCCTGTCTTACAGGTACTGTCTGCTGAATACTCCATTTTGGCGTACGTATTCGCTCTCGTTTTCACGAAATTTCCTTTTGAACACCTATGTATTCTCATATATGAGAAAAATGTCTTGTATTTTACCTTCTCATATGGTATATATGAGTATAACATATGAGAATTCCGTTGCATAGGCTCAAATCCGTACACACGTTCCTCTCCCTTCTTGAAAAAGTTGACACAGGTGTCATGCCTTTTGTTAGGCAATAAGTGCTATCGCGTGGCTCGATAGGCACGTGAAGGAGGACTGTATGATCGGCTATCCGCATCTTTTCTCACCGTGGCAGATTCGTCACACCACGATCAAAAACCGCGTGGTCTTTCCACCGACCTGTCCGACCTGGGTGTCGGACCCCTTCACAGCGGCTTTCACTGATATGGCAACCGCGTACTACGAGGAACGTGCAAAGGGTGGTGTGGGATTGATCATTATTGGCGCAACCCACATCCATCCCAGTTCGATCATGGCACCACTCAATCATCCAGGGTTGTGGGGTGATCATCAGATTGAAGGGTTTGCCAAGGTTGCTGACGCCGTCCACACGTACGGGTGCAAACTCGCTGTGCAACTTTGGCACTCCGGTGTCCGCGGCTTTCCTACCTTCAAACAAGAGCCCTCGTATGATCTGGATGCCACCTGGTATACCTTATCACCGAGTCAGGTCCCACTCGGCGAGTTTACTGGAGGGCAGACCCCTAAGGAAATGAACGAAGAGGAAATCGAGGAGATTCTCGAAGCATACGCCTCCGCGGCAATCCGTGCGATCAAAGCAGGCTTGGACGGCGTTGAATTGCATTTGAGTCATGGCTACCTCCCCTGGCAGTTTCTCTCGCCGCTCTATAACAAGCGTACCGATCAGTGGGGTGGCTCCTACGAGAACCGACTCCGCTTCCCAGTCGAAGCACTCAAGCGTATTCGTGCGGCGGTTGGCAATGAACGATTTGTCGGCTATCGGATCAACTCGACCTCATTCTGGCCTGGTGATCTCGATATTGGCGATGTGAAGCAGATTGTCCAGGATATTGAGAAACAGGCAGAAATAGATTATGTCAACTGCTCTGCTGGCGTTCACCACGCATTCATTCACACTCCAATGGAGTTCGAGCCTGGCTGGGAGAAGGGCTATGTTCGCACCATCCGCGAGGTCTCGTCCAAACCTGTGCTCCTCGTCGGGCGTGTGACCACACCAGAGGTCGCGGAGATGCTCCTCGAAAACGGCGATGCCGATGCCATCTGCCTGGCACGACAATTGTTCACCGATCCTGATTGGGCGAACAAAGCGATGGAAGGCCACTCCGAGGATATTCGCAAGTGCGTTGCTGCCAACTTCTGCTGGAAGAGCGTGACGCGCGGTGGGCGTGTCCAGTGCGTCTACAATCCAACGATTGGACGAGAGGCTGTTTGGGGCAAGGGAACACTAATTCAGGTCAAACATCCGAAGAAGGTCCTGATCATCGGTGGTGGACCATCGGGCTTAGAGTTCGCCCGGGTCTCGGCGGCACGGGGCCATCACGTCGTCCTGCTGGAGCGCGAGGCAACATTGGGTGGACACGTCTTTCTACAGTCATTGCTGCCGAGCCGAGGTGAATATGGGAAGATCGCGGTCTGGCTTGCAGAGCAGGCTCAGAAGAATGGTGCCGATCTGCGTACCTCCTCGCCTGTCACTGGCGCGAACATTGATCAGATCCTTGCCGCAGAGCAGTCCGATCATGTGGTCATCGCCACTGGTGCCCACATCTGTAAGGATGGCTACCAGGGATGGACGGGGGCACCACTTCCAGGGTATGAAACAGGAAATTGTGTTGGGTGGGATGAAGTCGTGGTCGGCAAGGTCCATCCCACAGGCAACGTCGTCATCATCGACGACCTCTCCGATGCCATTGCGCCACTCTGTGCCGTGAGCATTGCCGGGAATGGTGCTTCTTCTGTGAAGATTGTGACACGCTGGCCGATGGTTGGCACGGAGACGATGGCAGACGTGTACTTCGAGTGGCTGATGCCCAAAGTCTACCAATCCGGTATCGAGATGCTCAGCAGCCATTTTATCCGCTCGATCAAGGGAGATAGCATCACCATCTATAACGTTCACCAGGATACTGTTGAGAAAGAGATCAAGGCTGACTGCATTGTCATGGTCACCGCTCGTCAGTCCGAGAATGCGCTCTTAGGATTATTCAAGGAGCGTGGTATCAGTGCAGAGATCATCGGAGACGCCACCGCACCACGTGGCACCTATGAGGCCGTTTTTGAGGGGCATCGTCAAGGAAGGAAAGTCTAATGCGGCTCGTGAGTGTTCTTACCAATGGGACGCGATATGCTGGCATTCTCGATGGAGAACGTGTCCTTGTGACAGATGTACCCGGTCTTGATGCTGCCATTGAAGTAGGTATCCAGTTGAACAGCACGATGGGTCACTGGTATCCGCTCAAGGATGTGAAGCTGGACGCCCCGTTGCGTCCCCCTGTTGTGTTTTGCATCGGTCAAAATTATCGTGACCACCTTGCTGAGAAAGCTCCGATCACCATTACAGAACCCGAGTTCTTTCTGAAAGCTGGACAAACGGTCACAGCACCGGACGAGCCGTGTACACTCGATCCAGTGGTGACAGCAAAGCTCGATTACGAGACGGAACTGGGGGTCATCATTGGAAAAGTCGGTCGAAACATTCCAGCGTCGCTAGCACTTGAGCACGTTTACGGCTATATTGTCGTCAACGACCTCACTGCACGTGATCGACAGGTGGTTATACAGGGAGAGGGTCGCTATGCAATGACCCTCGGCCCTGGCAAGAACTTCGATGGTGCAGCACGTCTCGCGCCCTGGATGGTGACAGCGGACGAAATTAGCGATCCACAAAGACTCGGTTTGACAACACGTGTAAATAGCGAAGTCCGTCAATTCAATTCAACCAAGAACATGATTTTCAATGTGGCTGAGACGATAGCCTTTCTCTCACGGCTCATGACCTTGCATCCAGGAGCAGTGATTGCGACAGGGACGCCAGGTGGCACTGGCTGGGGTCAGGATCCAACACTTGGAGGAACAGGTCAGACTCCACCTGGGTGTGTCCCCGCACGCTATCTTTCTTCAGGGGATTACGTCGAGAGTGAAATCGAGCAGGTTGGTCGGCTCGTCTTCACGGTCGCCGACAAAGGAAACTAATCTAAGGACGCTTGACCCCTCGTGTTAACTCTTCTGTTCAGCGAGCACCTGTACCTGTACCACGTCGCGATAGGCTTGCGTCATTGACTGCTGTTGTGAGGATGACCAGCCGAGTTCGCGTGCCATGAGTGCCGCTACTTCATCGACGATTCCTGCTCCCCGTTGGCGATCCTCCAGGATGATCGAGGTACGCCGGGCGAGGACGTCATATGGTTTCATAGCCATTTCCTGTCGACACGCGTAGACGACCTCGGCACGAATATAAGGCAGATCATCAATGAGGCGTTGCGCGAGCGAGGAATCATCATCGATAAGGTCGAGCAACTCGTTCGCCTCCGTGCCGTGACTATGACCAAGGTGAGCGATGATCAAACTATCCAGACCAAGTGCTCTTCCTCGGCGTTCCAGTTCTTTTTGTAGCACAGGCCAGCCAGCAGCACCCTGAAGCGGTAGACGCTCAGTTGGATGTACTGGCTTGGAGCCATCACGCTTGCTAATCACATCCAGAGTGTCCTGCGCCATAAGTCGGTAGGTGGTGAGCTTGCCACCTGTGATAGTGATCAGACCTGATGAACTTTGCAGAACGACGTGTGAACGCGAGAGCCTCGAACTTGATTGGCCCGCTCTAGCAGGCTTCACCAACGGTCGGTACCCAGCATAGGTACTGACGATGTTATCTCTGGTTAAATTGACCGAGAGATAGCGATTGAGATGATGCAGAAGGTAGTCAACATCTTCGGGACTCAACGTTGGGTTGTCGAGATCGCCCGGACCCGTATCGGTGGTGCCGAGAAGCACGCGCGACTCCCAGGGAACAACAAAGAGCAAGCGCTTGTCTTCTGTCTCTGGCAGCACAATCGCTTCGTTGCCAATCTGAAGATCCTCACGCGAGAAAACAAGATGGACGCCTTTGCTCGGCACGATCTTTATCTGTGGTTCGTCACCTGTCAGAGCCTCAAGTTGATCGGAGAACACACCCGTTGCATTGATGACGTGTCTTGCGCGTACCGTCACTTCCTGTCCGCCGAGTTGGTCGCAGACCTGCGCTCCACTTATCTTACCATCCTCCTTGACAAACGAGTTTACTTGCGCATAGTTCGTGATGGTGGCCCCATAGTGAGCAGCGGTTCGAATCAGGGCCATAGTGAGGCGAGCGTCATTCGTCTGTCCATCGTAGTAGATGAAGCCCTCTTTGAGTCCCTTCGTGACCAGCGTAGGTGCCATTGCGAGGACTCTTTCACGGCTGAGATGGCGGTGTCTGTGTATATTGCGTCGTCCTGCAAGTCCGTCATAGAGCCAGAGACCGATGTCGAGCAACCGACTCAGCCCAATGCCTCCTGGCGTCGTGAAAGGCATGCCTACAGGATGGCGATCACCTTCATAAATAGGCAGAAGAAAGCCAACAGGCTGTACCAGAAAGGGCGCATTTTGCAGCAACAGGCCGCGTTCAATCAGAGCTTCGTGTACCAGACCAAAATCGAAATTAGGCAGGTAGCGAATGCCCCCATGCACAAGCTTGGTTGCTTTGCTGCTTGTGCCACTGGCAAAATCGGCCTTCTCAACAAGGGCAACCTTGTAACCGCGAGCAACGGCGTCTAAGGCAACTCCCGCTCCTGTGATTCCACCGCCAATAACAAGCACATCGAAAGTTTCACTTTCTAACGTGGTAAGGTTGTGTGTACGTTCAGTTGATGACAATGACTGCATACTAAATCTCCTATGCTTCAAGGTGATTGGTCACATCGCAGATCTTGCCCGGTCCCAGCGCAACGGCTGTTCTATACTATTGACTAGCTCGAACCCTGGCGTGCGCCGCGGTGTCGTTCGTCGACCGCCTTCATCTTCTCGACCTTGGGGGTCGAGCGACCGCCCTCGAACTCCGACGCCAGCCAATGCGCGAGCACCAACTCAGCCGCCTCGGGCGCAATAACGCGAGCACCCATGGTAATTACCTGGGCATCGTTCGACTTGCGGGCACGTTCGGCTGAATAAGCATCGTGGGCCGTGACTGCACGTACGCCTGGAATCTTGTTAGCGGTGATAGCCATTCCCAAACCGGTACCGCAGACCAGCAGTGCCCGGTTGTGCTCCCCCCGTGCTACCGCCTCGGCAACTTCGGCGGCAACGTCCGGGTAGTCCTGTTCTGTGCCGTTGCCGTAATCTTTGACTTCGTATCCATGCTCTTCCAGGTACTTGGCGAGACGATCTTTCAAAGGGGCTCCCGCACCGTCAGCCCCAACAGCAATCGTTGTCATTATCATTCCTCCTTGTTATGAACATCTACAGCCACCAGAGGCACTGCAGCCTCTACCTGTGGTTCTAATTTAACGCTGCGCTCACCTACTCTGCGCGTGACGGTATGCACCAGTTCTTGCATCCTGGCGTAGGTGTCGATGTAAGCGTCGACGTAGAACTGGTATTCCTCATGACGGCTCTGGTTGGGCGTAATCACTTCCGTCTCATGCACCATGGCCCTGCCCGCCTCCTGAATACTCGAGTATATGCCAGCCCCGACCGCAGCCAGCACAGCCGAGCCGAGGGTAGCCGCGTCGCCAACCTCAGTGAGCGTGATTGGCACGCCAGTTACATCGGCGTGAATCTGCATCCATTCGCGGCTCTTGGTGGCTCCTCCGCAAGCCACAAACTGGTGAACATCGAAGCCTCCAGCATGCATGGCTCGCAGAATATGGGCTGTGCCATAGCAGATGCCCTCCTGAATGGCCCGGTAGACGTGGGCCGGAGTGTGGTGCAGGCTGAAGCCCCACATGATGCCACGGGCCTCTGGGTCGACGTACGGAGTACGGTTGCCCTGCCAGTAGTCCAGGGTGATGAGTCCATCAGAGCCAGGCGGGATGTTCCGGGCCTGCTCGTTGAGGAGGTCATAGCAACTGACTCCGCGCTTCTCCGCCTCGGCGAGCATGTCCTTGCAGAAGTTGTCCCTGAACCACTTCATGACCGAACCGGTCGATACCTGACCACCCTCAATAGTGTATTGACCGGGCACAACCGCGTCGGTGTAAGGGCCGAAGAAACCCTTGCCACTTGCGGGGTGAATGCTCTGGCCCGTCAGCACATGTGATGAGCCAGTGATGAGTGCCATCTTGCCCGGTTCGACAACGTTTAGTCCGATCTGGGCTGCCCACGCATCGGCCACTCCCTGAGCGACCGGCGTACCCGCATTGAGCCCGAGGTCTGCGGCAGCTGACTTAGACAGACCCGCGACGGGCACACCGAGGTCAAGTACCTCGCCTGGGAGCTTCTCGAGCACGTCGCCGAGTCCGATCTCCTCGTAAAAGTCCGTTGGCCAGCCTCCGGCACTCCGGTCGTAGTAGGCACGCAGGCTGACGGTGTTGATGCTCGCTGTCCAGCGACCCGTCAGCCGAAAGGTCAGCCAATCGGTGGCATCGATGATGTGGGCTGCACGGCGGTAGGTGTCGGGTTCCTGCTCCTTGAGCCAGAGTGCCTTGCATGGGTACCACTCAGCCGATACTGGACCACCACCGTTGTACTTACGGGCCGGGTGAGTGGACTGAGCGATTCGGCGAGCCTGGTCAGCAGCACGCACGTCCATCCACATGATCGCTGGCCGCAACAGTCGGTCAGAGGCGTCGAGGGCGACCACGGTACAAGTCGTGCAGTCATAGGAGATGCCGACGATCGCGTCTGGACCGACCTGAGCCCGATCCATCGCCGTATGAACCGACTGAATGAGTGATGACCACCACTCGTCCGGGTTCTGCTCGGCCCACCCAGATCGTGGGTGAGAGAGCTTATAGGGAGTAGCTGCCCAGGCCAGTGGATGGCCTTCGACGTCGAACACGCCTGCCCGGGCACTCTCGGTGCCATAATCGATGCCCAACAGATACGGTCCTCTGCTGCCACTGTGCAGCGTATTCATCTTACTGCCCTCCTTCAGATCAGTACCTACACGAATTGGACCTACTTACGATGTTTCATCCCAACCAAGTTCCTTCCAAATATCAAGGGGTAGCAACCGATCAATGCGGTCAAGCACGAAGTCTGGGGTATCTCGTGGTGCCAATCGCTTGAGGTCGTCAACGGTCGTTTCACCAGTGAGGACGAGTACAGCAGCCATTCCTGCGTCGAGTGCCATGCGGATGTCAGTCGAGAGACGGTCACCGACCATGGCGCACTCGCTCGGTTTGACGTTGAGTCCCTCTAATGTGGCGTGCAGCATGATCGGGTCTGGCTTACCAGTGACGGTCTCACATCTGACACCTGTACATGCCTCGATGGCTGCGATCACGGCGGCGGCGTCGGGTTCTCCACGACCTCCAGCTATGGGACAGAAGGGGTCCGGATTGGTGGCAACCAGACGGGCACGCTTGTGGAACCAGATGGCGTCAAAGGCGATCTGCAGCTTCTCATAGGTGAGGGTGCGGTCGTAGCTGGCAATCACAATGTCGATCTCTGCCGGGTTGTTGGACATGCGAATGCCAGCAGCGTCTAAAGCCCGAATCAGCGGAGTCTCGCTGATTGGGAAGACCACCGCGTCGGGATGGTTGGCGAGCAGCCAGCGGGTCATGGTGATGACAGTATTAACGATCTCCTCGACCGGAGTAGGCAACCCGAGCCGCGCGAGCTTTTCAGCATACATCACGGGGTCCTTGGTCGGGTTGTTGGAGACGAAGCGAACAGCCTTGCCCCGAGCCCGCAGTTCGTCAATCAGTCGCTTAGCCCCAGGGAGTAGCTCGTCGCCGAGATAGATCGTGCCGTCCATATCGAAGATGTATGCGTCGTAGAGGCGGTTCGGGATGATAACATTGCTGGCCTCCATCACTCGCAGCCCTGCGTCTTCCTCCATTGGCACAACACTAGAATCGCTCTCTTCCATGAGAGTCTCCTTCCTCACTCTGCGTTCCCTATTAGGAAACCCAATCAGGGCCGCAGGAACCACTATTCGCGCACTTGAACTCCTGCTGTGAAGGTGTTAGCGAAGGTTCCAGAGGAGAACATAGCCCTTTGGCCGAATGCTCTGCATTAGTTTTTCTCCGCAATCCAGCTCCTTGTGAAACACCTACAGTTCACAGTACGTGTTCTCTACAACTTAAAATGATCTTGTACTGTCGATTGCTACGGAATATTCATACGTGGCACCATGCCTCGGCCAGGCGAACCAGCAAACGCCTCGTTGGTTCTAAGAGGAAATAATCATGGCTGTATCCCTTGTTTCTCGAATCGAAGGCATAAGAAAACCCCTGATTCCGAAAGAATACCATCAGGAAGATTCGCACTACGGATAGCAGAATATCGTATTGGAGTACAACGGCTCTTGTCCGTCTATCAGGCAACAATACCACATAGTTTTGAAAATTTCAAGGGAATACCACATGTCTTCTTGTGATAACCATGCATATTTCCCGCAAATTTGGGAGAAATACCACATAGACAGGGGAAGTTTCAAGAACAGGTTTCTCGCTTGAAGCAACTAGAGAACCTGATCAATTGGTTTTCATTGTTGCAATACACACTAGCTCTTCACTTGGGGAGACGTTAGGTGTACAATAGAGGGTAATGCTGAGCAGGCGGCAGACTGCGACCTATCTACCCACAGGGAGTGCCATAACTATGTCGAGAGATATCACATCAGAGAGAACACAGGGGAAATGGAGTGCTCAGCGGGAGCGTCAAGCGCGGATTCGTGAGCGTACGCTCACCGAGGGCTCCGTTCAGATCGAACAACTCGCCGAAGAGTTCTCCGTGAACCACATGACGATCCTCCGAGATCTTGATGTGCTTCAGCAGCAGGGTTGGCTCCGCAAGGTTCGTGGAGGGGCGACCGCGCAACCGTCTGCACTGTTTCATGGCGATATTCGCTATCGCATGCAAGCCATGAAGGAGGCGAAGCAGGAACTAGCTCACACTGCCATTAAGGTGGTAGAGCGTGGACAGTCTGTGATGCTCGACGAGAGCACGACTGGCCTGTACCTGGCGCAGCTGTTGCCATCCCGCGGACCGCTTACCGTCATTGCCTACTTCCACTCGATCATGAGATTGTTCGTTGAGGAGATTGGCATCGATCTGATCGGGCTGGGGGGCACGTACTATCCGGCCTACGACTCCTTTCTGGGGCTACTCACTGCCCAGTCGATTCGCTCTCTAGGGGGCGACGTGCTGTTCATGTCCTGCACGGCGGTCTCCGAAGGATTCTGCTACCATCTGTCACAGGAGGTGACTCTGGTCAAGCAGGCACTCATGGAGGCTGCGTCGTACCGGATCCTGATGATAGATCATTCAAAGTTCAGCAAGCGCAGTTTGTTCCAACTTGCACCGTTGACAGACTTCGATTTAGTGATCGTTGATCAGAACACCAGCGCACGGGAACTCGCCGCGATGCGGGATTTTGGTGTTGTCGTGCATGTAGCAGGCACCGAGAGTGAGGAGGGGCAGGAACTCCTCGCTCTTCTTGCTGGTAGGCGGCAGGCCAACGAACAGGACTCAGGCTCAAATAACCGACGAAGATGATAAACTGCTGTGTGTTTCCCTGATCCCAAGAGAGCATCGCTGCGTTTTGTAGAGAACGTCAATTCCTCCTTACACTCCTCCTCTGTTACTCTTTCGCCTTCACGTCCACTGTGGGATATATATGCAATTCTTCCTGTTTTTGAGTTGCTTGGCACATTATACATGTTTTTTTAATTGTTTATCTTGACATTTACACAAGTGCATGGTACTGTTGCACTAGGCTATAGGGAATACCGCGTCGAATACCACTGGTGAGCAAGGCATAGTTCGCCGATGATCCTGATCGTATCTGTGTTGTCTATGTAGGACTTGTTACACGTAGTTTGTTGAGTCGTTTGTTCTCCTTATTTTTCGACACTGCTTTCTGTTTTCAGGACACCTCTGTTCTTTAGCGTTGTAGCGTGTTGTAGCGGTCAGCACTGCCGCCGACCGCTCCTAAGTCAGGAGGTTCAGTCATGGCCCAAGCCCTCGATTTTGTTCAGTCTCAGAAGTCTTCCTCTATCCTCGATCGGCTCGGCATCCCTCGCCCATTAGCACTGGGCTTCCTTGGCGTGCTGCTCTTCATGGTTGGCGATGGTGTGGAGTCTGGCTATCTTTCTCCCTACCTCATCAGCAGGGGCCTTACGTTGGGGAACGTTGCCCTGATGATCACGATTTACGGCTTCGTCGTCGCGATTGGTGCGTGGTGCTCTGGCGCATTGTCCGATCTGTGGGGGCCGCGCCAGGTGATGCTACTCGGCGCGGTCGTGTGGACCATCTTCGAGGTGATCTTCCTCATCTTTGGGATTGCGACTGTAAACTACCCGGTGATGCTGGTGACTTATGGGCTTCGCGGTTTGGGTTACCCTCTCTTTGCCTTCGGCTTCCTGGTGTGGATTGCTGCCGCCACGCCCCAGAGGCGCCTGGGATCAGCAGTAGGCTGGTTCTGGTTTGCCTTCACTGGAGGTTTGCCCACGCTGGGTTCCCTGCTTGCCAGCTTCGTCATCCCGGTGATCGGTGCGTTCAACACCTTCTGGGTTTCACTAGGGCTGGTCGTGCTCGGTGCCCTGTTGGCTATTCTCGGCGTTCGGGAGCGCATCGGATCCCGTCCTCTTGTCGCGCCAGGCGCGAAGCCGCTTGCGACCCTGCTCTCCAGCATCAGCATTGGCTGGAAAAAGCCGAAGACCGCCATCGGCAGCATTGTGCGTGCTATCAACACGGCTCCAGAGCTTGGTTTTCTCATCTTCCTGCCCATCTTCTTCACCCAGACCCTCGGGTTCAGCCTGGCTGCATGGCTGCGCTTGCTCAGCCTCATGTTTCTGAGCAACATCATCTGGAATCTGCTTTTCGGCGTCATCGGTGACAAGCTCGGCTGGCGACAGACTGTGGCCTACTGTGGTGGTATTGGCTGCGCCATCACCACGCTGGCACTCTACTACGTTCCGATCACGTTCCGCGGAGACTACTCGCTGGCACTGCTCGTGAGCATCCTCTACGGGGCAACGCTGGCTGGCTATGTCCCGCTCTCCGCGCTCATGCCCTCGCTGGCTCCGGAGAACAAGGGGGCCGCGATGTCTCTTCTCAACCTCGGTGCTGGTGCGAGCGCATGGGTAGGCCCGGCCATCGTCGGTATTTTCATTGGTCCGCTCGGAGTGATAGGCGTGATGTGGATCTTTTCTGTGCTCTATGTCATCAGCGCCATCATGGCACTCTTCCTCACTCTGCCCCCCGAAGTCGAGGCGGCGATAGTGCGAGACCCTGCGCGGAGTGGCTTCAAAGCAGCAGCGTTCGCGGCAGGGGGTACCTTGCTGGGCCATCCGCCCGTCATGCCCACCCACCTGTCAGGCGACAGTAACATCGACCTGATCACCTTCGACCTTGGCGGGACGATCTATGACGATAATTGCTATGCACAGGCACTCCTGCGTGCCGTTCACGAGCTCAAACCTGATCTGGTGGAGAGCGACTTCTGGGAGGTCTACGACACGCAGCTCGAGCGCTCGTTCGGGTCGCTGCGTACGGAGTTATCCAGGCACTTTGGAATTGATCGGCAACAGCTCAATGAGCTGACCCGCAAGTACTGGGAATACCCGTCGTCGTCTCTCTACCCGGATGTGCTGCCTACTCTCACCACCCTGGCTGCCCGCTATCGGCTCGGCATCGTGTCCGACGCGCCCGCATCAGTACTGGAGGCACTGCGCCGCGATGGGCTGGATAAGCTCTGCACGGTCATTGCGATCTCGGACGTGGTTGGCATGGAGAAGCCTGACCCGCGGTTCTACCAGTATGTACTGGACAAAGCAGGCGTGCGTGCCGACCGAACAGTGCATGTCGGCAATCGACTCGATCTCGACGTTCGCCCCGCCCGGCGGCTCGGAATGCGCACGGTGTGGGTGCCGCGTGGCGAAGTCCCGCCAGCTCCTACTCCGGAGCAACTTGCTGAGGCCGACGCAGTCGTGATTACGTTGGTTGGCCTGCCCATTGCCCTCGCCCGGCTGACAGGAGATCCGACAAGGCTTGCCGCCTAATTTTTAGGTCATTTGGGCCGCGAATGCTTCTATTGATGCGGAAACGGCCCAAATGTTTATAGATGGTTATCTTAACTGGACAGACTCGACAATGCGGCGGTGATGGTCGGTACGGTATCGCGCAGCCTTACCGCTGCAACTCAGTTCCACATCACGAGGTGTGCATGATCGTGTTCTGACTTTTGGGAGGGAAAACAATGACGACTGTAAGCATTCTGGGGTCGGGCATAATGGGTACGGCACTCAGCTTCCCGCTGGCCGACAACGGCCACGAGGTACGGCTGGTGGGTACTCACCTCGACCGCGACATCATCGACAGCATAAAGAAGACCGGCGTGCATCCCGGCCTCGGTCGCAAGGTCCCCGAGACGGTCCGCGCATATCAACTCGAGGAGGCCAGGGAGGCTTTCGAGGGTGCTGAGGTCGCTCTGAGTGGGGTCAACTCCTTCGGGGTGCGCTGGGCGGGCGAGCACTTGGCCTCGCTCTTGAAGCCGGGCATGATGGTGCTTTCCATCGCAAAGGGGATGGAGGCCGCCGAGAACGGCGACCTGCGTATCCTGCCCGAGGTGCTGGCCGAGGGGGTGCCGCCGGACATGCGGAAGCAGGTCTCCTGGTCTGCCATAGGCGGCCCGTCCATCGCGGGCGAGGTGGCCGCGCGCCGGCACGACACCTGTGTGGTCTTCGCGGGCAGAGACGCGGATGTCCTGAAGAAGCTGGCAACACTTTTCCGCACTGACTACTACCACGTCTGGACCTCCACCGACTTCATCGGAGTGGAGGTGTGCGCCGCGTTGAAGAACTGCTACGCGCTGGGGGTCGGTTTCGCGGGAGGTATACTGGAGCGGGAGGGCGAGTCGGGGAGCAAAGACCGCAACTACAACTACGCTGCGGCCCTGTTCGGTCAGGGGGCGGTGGAGCTCGGGCAGATGATGCGGATACTCGGCGGTCGGCCCGAGACGCCCTATGGGCTGGTCGGCGTGGGCGATATGTACGTGACGAGTCAAGGTGGGCGCAACGTGATCGCGGGGCGGCAGGTGGGCACCGGGCTGCGCTTCTCGGAGGTACGCAAGCGAATGCCGGGGGTCACGCTGGAGGGCGCGGCGGCGATCGTGGTTATCGGGGGTGCCCTGCCCAAGCTCACCGAGCGCGGAATCATCAAACCCGAAGACTTCCCCCTCTTGCGCCACCTGCACGCGGTCATTGCCAAAGATGAACTCCTGAACATGCCCTGGAATACGTTCTTCAGGGCGCAAGCGTAGAAGCGAAAGCAGGAGGTATTTTTGTGGATCATAACCGAATTAATGCGGCATTGCGCGAAGCAAGCGACACACACCATCTACTTATCGGCACTGGAGCTCTCAACGAAGTTGGCAACGTGTTGGAACAGGCGTTCGGTCAGCAGCCTGTAGTTGTTGTGGCTGATGACAACACATATGCAGCTGCAGGTAAAGCCGTCTATGATCGCTTGCGTTCCGCCGGACGGATGGTCGAAGAGCCTATTGTGTTCCCTGGCACGCCCACCTTGTATGCCAGCTTCGAGAATGTATTGACATTGGAGGAGAAACTGCGTCCAACGAGTGCTGTGCCCATCGCCGTCGGATCGGGCACACTCAATGACCTCACCAAACTCGCAGCACACCGCGCCGGGCGGCACTATATGTGCGTCGGTACTGCTGCCTCGGTGGATGGTTACACAGCGTTCGGCGCGGCGATTACCAAAGACGGTTTTAAGCAAACGATAACGTGCCCCGCGCCCCGTGCTCTCGTGGGCGATCTAGACGTACTGGTGAACGCACCAGCACAGATGAGATCAACTGGCTATGGCGACCTGTTTGGAAAGGTGACCGCGGGTGCCGATTGGATACTCGCCGACGCGCTGGAGGTCGAGTTGATTGACAAGAATGCCTGGTCGCTGGTGCAAGACTCGTTGCGCGACTGGACTGGTCAGCCGCAGGCATTACACGCGGGCGACAGGCAGGCTATTGAGAACCTGTTCGAGGGGTTAATCATGTCCGGTGTCGCAATGCAGGTCTACCACTCGTCGCGAACGGCCTCCGGCAGTGAGCATCAATTCAGCCATCTGTGGGAAATGCAGGCGTTGGCCCACGATCACGCGCCAGTGCCGCATGGCTTCAAGGTCGGCATCGGCTCTATAGCAGTGGCGGCGCTGTATGAGCTGGTGCTCGCCCACGACCTGACCAAGCTGGATATTGACGCGCTATGCCGCGCCTGGCCGTCGCGTGAAGAAGTCGAACGCTCTGTGCAGCAGAGACATAGTATTCCGAAGTTGGCTGAAAATGCGGTCCAGCAGAGCCTTGCCAAGTACATTACCCCTGACCAACTACGGCAGCGGTTGATACTTATCCAGGAACGCTGGCCGATAATCCGAGGGCGCCTGGAGCACCAACTGATGACGGCAGAGCAAATCCGCGATATGCTGCGGGCTGCGGGCTGCCCAACTGAACCGGCAGAGGTTGGCGTCAGCGTGGCACAGTTGCGGGAGGCTTACACGCTGGCAGGCACCATCCGCTCCCGCTATACAGTGCTTGATCTGGTGAACGAAGTTGGCATCCTTGACGCGTGTGTCGATAAACTCTTCGCCCCAGGTGGCTATTGGGCATCTATTACGCACGCATAGGCAGGTGAACAATGCATTATGGTAGGAGACCGCCTGGAGACAGATATCCGTATGGGCATCGCTGCGGGCATGGCGACCTTTTTAGTGTTGATTGGTGATGCAATCCACGAAACGCTGGTGGCTTCGGGGCTCCAACCAACACTGATACTCGAACCGATCGATGGACTTCTGGAACGGACATGTCCACAATGATGATGGACATAAGAAGGAGGCGACATGAGCACGCGCAAGTATACTATTGGTGTGGACTACGGCACTGAGTCGGGCCGGGTTCTCCTCGTGGATGTTGCCAATGGGCAGGAGATAGCCATGGCGGTCCATCCATATCCCCATGGTGTGATGAGTGAAACTCTTCCAGGCACAGATATTCGTTTAGGGCGGGATTGGGCACTGCACGACCCGAGTGACTATGTAGAGGTCCTCAAGCGTGGTATTCCAGAGGTCCTCAAGGAAAGTGGCGTTGATCCTGACGACGTCATTGGGTTGGGCATCGATGCTACCTCCTGTAGCTTGCTGCCGACGACAGCGGACGGTACGCCCCTATGCTTCCTACCTGTGTGGCGCGACCAGCCACATGCCTGGCTCAAATTGTGGAAACACCATGCAGCCCAGCCTGAAGCCAACAAGCTGAATCAGATAGCCCAGGAACGTGGATACACGTTCCTGGAGCGCTATGGTGGAAAAGTCAGTTCTGAGTGGTTCTTTCCCAAGGCGTGGCAGATCCTCAATGAGGCACCGGAGATATACAACGCTGCCGATCGACTGCTCGAGGTAGGCGACTGGCTCGTCTGGCAACTCACGGGTGAGGAGAAACGGAGCGGGAGCCTGGCTGGCTACAAGGCGCTCTGGTCCAAGCGCGACGGGTTCCCACCTGACGCATTCTTCAAAGCGTTAGATCCACGCCTGGAGCATATCATTGACGAGAAGATGACGCGTGACGTCTACCCACTCGGCATGAAGGCTGGCGGAGTAACCGAAGAGGCCGCAAGGTGGACTGGGCTGAAGCCTGGTACAGCAGTGGCGGTTGCCAATATAGACGCTCACGTTTCTGTTCCTGCGGCTACAGTGTTCGAACCGGGTAAAATGGCGATGATCATGGGTACATCTAGCTGTCAAATGCTGCTGACTACGGAGGAGCATAGCGTTCCAGGCATACAAGGATACGTAGAGGACGGCATCGTTCCTGGGCTGTTTGGGTATGAGGCAGGGCAATCGTGCGTTGGTGATGGCTTTGCCTGGTTTGTGAAGTGGTGTGTACCCGCCACCCTTACTCGTGAAGCAGAGGCTCGCGGTATAAGTGTGTATCAGTTGCTGGAAGAGAAAGCGACGCCTTTACAGCCGGGCGAAAGTGGTCTCCTGGCGTTGGACTGGTGGAACGGTGATCGTAGTGTGCTGATCGATGCTGATTTGAGCAGCATGTTGCTAGGAGTCACGCTGGCAACCAGACCAGAAGAGATCTACCGGGCTTTTATTGAGGCAACAGCATTCGGCACCCGCGTGATCATCGACACGTTCGAGGCCCATGGCCTACCGGTCAAAGAAATCGTGGCCACCGGTGGTCTCCCTGAACGTAGCCAGTTGGTTATGCGCATCTATGCGGACATAATTGGTCGCCAGCTGCATATTGCGAAGACAAGTCAGGGTGGTGCGCTCGGCTCGGCTATGCATGCTGCAGTGGCGGCAGGTAGCTACGCTACTATGGGGGAGGCAAGCAAACAGATGAGCTCTCTGCGCGATACCACTTACGCTCCTATTCCTCATAATCAACAGATCTACGACCAATTATATGCAGAGTATGTCCAGCTCCACGATTACTTTGGCCGTGGAGGCAACGATGTAATGAAGCGTCTCAAGCACCTGAGAGAAGAGAAACAGCGGCTTTCTGTGAGTTGACAGGATATCCTATCCAGTTGAGCTAAAGGAGGCATAGCCCTGTGAAAGCCTTTTGTGCAAACCCAGACGCTGTCGGAAAGAAGCGAGCCAGATAGGAAGTTGTTGTGTTGCAAACACCAAAGGCCATTCTCTTTGATCTGGATGGCGTCTTGACGGACACCTGGGAATACCATTATCTCGCCTGGAAGCACCTGGCTGATGATGAAGGAATTCCTTTTACTCGTGAGGAGAACGATGCCCATCTGCTCGGTATCGGGCGGCGCGCATCGCTGTTGTACATTACCCGGGACCGTCACTACACCGAAGCACAGGTCCAGGAGATGATGGAGCGGAAAAATCACTACTACAACGCCCTTATTCACCAGATGACGCCTGATGATGTCGTCGAAGGCGGCAGAGCGTTACTGGAAGAAATTCGGCAGGCGGGCATCAAAACGGCAATCGCCTCCGCGAGCAAGAACTCTCGTTTCGTGCTTGAGAGCCTGGATCTCAGTCGGTATTTTGACGGTATTGCTGATGGATATAGTGTCAGTAATAGTAAACCAGCCTCGGATATCTTTGTCTACGCAGCAGGTCTCGTCGCTGTTCCGACCTCAGCATGCCTGGGAGTTGAAGACGCGGATTCGGGCATTGAGGCGATTAAAAAGGCGGGTATGCAGGCACTGGCTATTGGTCCTGCAGAGCGTTTTCATCGAGCCGACAAGGTGCTGCCGACGTTGACAAACAAACGATTGCAAGACATACTAACCTGAAACAGTCGAAAGATCAGGGTGTTTGAGGGAGGATACGTTCGTGAATCTTTGGCACATAAGCGAAGATACATTTAACCCTACCCCGAAGAATTTACACAGCCAGGAGACCGTCTATTGCGTTGGAAATGGCTACTTCTGCACGCGTGGCACCTTCGAAGAGGGCTATCCTGGAGCCAACCCGGCTACCTTACTGTATGGCGTTTTCGACGCCGTTCCCATTGCTAAGGAGGAACTAGCTAACGCCCCGGACTGGTTGCCGATAGGCGTGAGCATTGGCAGCGAGCACTTCCGCCTCGACAGAGGAAGAATTCTGAGCTACCAGCGTACTCTTGATATGCAGAACGGCGTACTCACGCGTACCGTCCAGTGGGAGAGCCCGAAGGGGATGCGCCTGCAGATCAGCAGCGAACGCATTGCCAGCTTGGCAGATGAACACGTTGGCGCGGTACGCTTTCGTGTCACGTCCGACCAGATGAACAGTGACACGCTCGATATCGCCCTGTGGTCAAACTTTAATCTCGCTGTCGGCAATTACGATCTGATGCACTGGGAAGCCGTCGACACTGCGCACGAGGGCGACCTGCTCTGGTTTCAAACAGTCACGAAGAAGTCAGGAGTGCATCTTGCCCAGACGATGAGTTTCACCACGGACGCACCCGGTTTCCGGAGAGAATATGGTCTCTTGACCACTGCGCCAAGCATCGAACTCTACGGGACAATCGCGCCGGGAGCTACAGTGACGACCGAGAAAGTCGTTGTCATGTATACCTCACGCGACGGCGTCGAGCCAGTCTCCACAGCACTCAAACATCATCAAGAGATTGCGGGCACGAGTGGAAATACTTTTGTCTTCGACGATCTCCAGGCAAAGAACCAGGAGGCGTGGCTGCAATTCTGGCAGGGGGCGGACGTGATTATTGAGGGTGATGAGAAGGCGCAGATCGGCATTCGCTACAACATCTATCAGTTACGCATTAGTGCCTCACTGCACGATGATCGGTACAGCATCGCGGCCAAGGGATTGACAGGGTTCGGCTATCGCGGTCACATCTTCCACGATACCGAAATCTTCATGCTGCCCTTCTATACATACGTCATGCCTGATGTCGCACGCAACCTCCTGATGTATCGCTATCACACGCTGCCAGCCGCACGCAAAAAAGCAGCGAGCAACGGGTACAAGGGAGCACAGTTTGCCTGGGAGAGCGCTCTCACCGGTGAAGAGACAACACCATCAACCATTGTCCATCCAGAGCTTCTCGAGGTAGTTCCCGTTTTAAATGCTCCATTGGAGATACATATTACAGCCAGTATTGCTCACGCTACCTGGCATTACTGGACTGTCACCGGCGATAACGACTTCTTGCGTGACTACGGCGCGGAGGTCATTTTGAGTGCCGCCGCGTTCTGGGAGAGCCGCGTCGAGAAGAATGAGCAGCAAAACGAGTATGAGATTACGAACGTCATTGGCCCCAGTGAATGGCATGAGCACGTCAACAACAACACCTTCACCAACTATATGGCCCGCCATAACCTTCAGATCGCGCTCGATGTCTGGAACTATCTGCAGACCAACGCCCCGGCGAAGAGCGAGGATCTCAAACATCGCCTGAACATCACGAAAGAGCGACTGGAGCACTGGCAAGATATTATCACACATCTGCGCATTCTACAGAATCCACAGACCAGGCTCTTTGAGCAGTTCGATGGCTTCTTCAACCTGAAGCCATTCGACAAGTCAAGATACGTGGGGCGCAAGGACTCCTACCAGGGTATCCTTGGTATGGAAGATGTACAGAAGTATCAGATCGTCAAACAGGCAGATGTGCTGATGTTGTTGACCGTGCTCAGGCAGGAATTCGATCCTGAGACGAAGCGGGTCAACTGGGATTACTACTATCCCATCACCGATCACGAGTACGGTTCCTCACTCACACCAGCGTTCCATGTGATCCTGGCCTGTGAGCTTGACAAAGCCAGGGAAGCCTATGATCTCTTCGGAATAGGCAATTTGGTCGACCTGGAAAACCTCCGTGGCAATACGCCGGATGGCATTCATTCCGCCTGTGCTGGGGCGGCGTGGCAGGCGGCCATCCTGGGGTTTGCGGGCCTCGAGGTCACTGCCGAGGGCTACACGACACATCCCAGGTGGCCTGATCGCTGGACGCGCCTGGCTTTCACTATCAAGCACAAAGGGGAGTCAATCCCAATTGATCTACATCACTAGATGCCTGTTACTGTATAAGTGAAGATGACAACTCGAAAGGAGAAGGACTATGCAACTTGCATGGAAGGTTAATGAAGGCAGTAAGGTCAAACTGAAGAATTACGATCCAGACGCTATTGATAAGCATACGGATCACGCATTGGCTGCGGCAGAGATGGACAAGCTCAGCGAAGAACTCGGCGAGTTACAGCAGTTGTTGGCGGCGGCGCAGCATCACAGCCTGCTCATCGTCCTGCAGGGGATGGATACGAGCGGCAAAGATGGCACGATTCGCCATGTCATGGCGCAAGTCAATCCGCTGGGCTGCGAGGTGCGTTCGTTTAAGGGACCGACATCCAGGGAACAGGCACATGATTTCCTCTGGCGGGTGCATCGAGTCGTTCCAGGTAGAGGCATGATCAGCATTTTCAATCGCTCCTACTATGAGGATGTGCTGGTGGTGCGTGTGCATGACCTGGTACCCGAAAAGGTATGGCGGCGACGCTACGCAGCCATTAACCACTTTGAGCATATGCTGGCCCAGAATGATATGATTATTCTGAAGTTCTATTTGCACATTAGCAACGAGGAGCAGGAACGCCGCTTACTGGCTCGTCAGGAGGATAAAACCAAAGCCTGGAAACTCTCGTCGGCCGATTGGGCGGAGCGGAAATACTGGAACGATTATCAAGACGCCTATCAGGATGCGCTCTCTAAGTGCAGTACAGATGAAGCTCCCTGGTATATCGTGCCTGCCAACCGGAAATGGTATCGCAATTTGCTGGTGGCGCGGACACTTGTTTCGACCCTGCGCCCCTATAAGAAGGAGTGGCAAGCCAAAGTAGTGGCGCGAGGAGTGCAGGAACTTGCGCTGATCGAGCAGGGGCAGCAGGCGGGGGATCATCGCGTTGTCGCAAACGCTTCACTCCATCGCTAGTGTGTTCCATCCTTGTGAGTAAAAGCGGACCTCACACACGCAAGAAGAGGAAGGCCGACGTGGCCCATTCGGTCCAGGCGGCACAAGAAGACGACATCGAGAAAGGAGAAGGAGAATGCAAGGAGCATGGAAAGTTGAAGCAGGAAGCAGCGTCAGGTTGCAGGACTATGATCCCAACTATGTTGATGAGTCGAGTGATCCCGCATTGGCGAGGGCAGAACTGGAGCAACTCGGCAAGGAATTGAGTGAGTTACAGGAGTTGTTGGCAGCGGCCCACCATCAGAGCCTCCTCGTTGTGTTGCAGGGGATGGATACCAGCGGCAAGGCGGATACGATTTACCAGGTCCTCTCCCGCGTCAATCCGCAGGGATGCGAGGTGCGTTCGTTTAAAGTCCCTTCACCTCGGGAACTGGACCATGACTTCCTCTGGCGTGTGCATCGGGTCACTCCAGGCAAAGGGGTCATCGGCATTTTCAATCGCTCCCACTATGAGGATGTGCTGGTGGTGCGTGTGCATGACCTGGTGCCACAAGAGACCCTGAGTCGCCGCTACGCCGCCATTAACGACTTTGAGCGCTTGCTGGCTCAGAATGACATGATTATTCTGAAGTTCTTCTTGCATATGAGCAACGAGGAGCAGGAAAGACGCCTCCTGGCCCAGCAGAAGAATCAAACGGACGCCTGGAAACTCTCCACGGCCGATTGGGCGGAGCGGAAGTACTGGAATGAGTATCAAGACGCCTATCAGGATGCGCTCTCCAAGTGCAGTACGAAGGAAGCTCCCTGGTATATCGTGCCTGCCAACCAGAAATGGTATCGCAATTTGCTGGTGGCCCGCACCCTCGTTTCTACCTTGCGTCCGTATAAGGAGGAGTGGGAGGCGCAATTAGTGGAGCGTGGAGAACGGGAGCTTGCGCTGCTAGAGCAGCTCGGACATCTCGGGCAGACCGGCAATCAGAAGAAGAAACAATCAAAGAAAGCTCAGAAAGCTCACAGTGCTACTTAGCTAGCTCATCCCTTTACTGCGAGTCCTTGTGGATGTTCCAATTCTATTGAGCATACTCGGCACTGATGTCCCTGTCAAAGGTGGTGAGCTATCAACGACAGGGAACTCTGCCTCGATTGGTGCCGCTGCACTGCCAGGCTCTGCCGCAGATACATCGACGGTTGGCGCGCTCCCTAAAGTACGCTGAATAGTTGTCGTCGCCTCAGCACGTTGCCCAGCCTGCATGAGGCGCATGACTTCGGCCATCCCAGCCTGCATACGGTCATTCATTTCAAAATTTCCTTTCTTCATAACGCCTGGTGCCATCGTGACAGCACGATCCTGGTTTGTCGTCTATCTCCATCTTCTTGTGGCAGTCTTAAGTACTCAGCTGTCTGCGACGTTACCCCATCACGCAATTTACGTGATTCGCTCCGCTAATGCCGCCTTCACAGCGGCACTCGCTCGAAACGCTCCAAGCACGACGACTGATTCGATGGTCGCCAAGGCCAGTTCCGGAGAGACATCCTCAGCAATACTTGCCAGACCGAGCACATTGATGTGTAACTTTTCGCCAGCAGACCGCACTTCCTCCAGGTCGCGGCGCGCGTAGTGCTGCACACCGAGCACCAGCGTCTTGCGTGCCACAGTGCGCTTGACCACCTCTGCATGCGTGGTGATCTGAGTGCGAATGGCCGTGCGAATAAAGTCAGTGCGGTTGGAATAAAAGCCCTCCTGCACCAACAAATCGATTTGCCCTAAATCCACGAGTCCCAGGTTGATCGTGATCTTCTCGGTCTTCTCGAGTTCAGTCATCATTTCCATCTCCTTACCATCTATATAGATGGTAAGTGAAAGATAGTCGTTTTGTCAAGGGGTAGAAGTGTATTGTTCAGAGTTTTGCGCAATGCCTTGTACACCATCGAAGCATGTGGACGGTGTACCAGGAAGCGTTTCGGTGCTGCTGGAGAGCAGCAAACGTGATACAGGTGATCTCCAGAAACTGGAGAGATGAGCAGGCACGATGCTCTTCCAGGGTAACTTCCAGAGAATCTTGCCATCGCGTTTCTTGGACTGCACACTATCGAGGCGATACGCTCGTTACAGGCTGACTTGCTGTTTATGTCCACCACAGCAGTCACCGAGGGGTTTTGCTATCATCAGTCGCAGGAAACGATTAGCCTATCCAAAGCCCATGTAATTACTACAGCCAGAGGCTGTGCAGTGCCTTTTCAACCTGTTCGCGCTCGACCACGAGTACGCGGTCCGGGCGTACCACTTCACGTTCACATTCGTTGATAAAGCTTGCTACATCCGCAACCCGGCTGGCGTAGCCCCACTCGTTGTCGTACCAGCAGACGACATGAATCATGCGCTCTTCAGGAAGGACAGTGGTCATCAACCCGTCCACAATGCTCGAGTGACTGTTCCCACGGAAGTCGCTTGACACGAGTGGCAAGTCACTATAGTCGAGGATACCTGCCAGTGGACCAGCGGCAGCCAGGGTGAAAGCGCGGTTGATCTCTGCCACGGTCGCCTCTCGCTCCAGTTCGACTGTCAGGTCGATCACTGAGACAGTAATCATGGGGACGCGATAGGAGATGCCCTGGAACTTGCCCTTCAAGGCAGGTATAACCTCCCCCAATGCCTTTGTCGCGCCGGTCGTCGTCGGGATAATATTTTCGGCTGCCGCACGAGCGCGTCGCGGGTCCGTGTGGCTGCGGTCCAGAATGCGCTGGTCGTTGGTGTAGGCATGAATCGTGCTCATCGTGCCGTAACGTATGCCAAAGTGCTCGTGCAGGACCTTCGCCATCGGGGCCAATGCGTTGGTCGTGCAGGATGCGGCTGAAATGACCTGGTGTTCGGTCGGCTTGTAGTCGTGCTCGTTCACACCCGCCACTATGGTGATGTTGCCTCCTTTACAGGGTGCCGTGACCAGTACACTTTCCGCTCCAGCGTGTAGATGTGCTGCTGCCTGTTCACCAGTGGTAAAGGCACCTGTAGCTTCGATAACCAGTTCAACGCCGAGATCGCGCCATGGAATATCCAATGGATTGAGGTGAGAAACAATCGTGATGGGCCGACCATCAATAACGATCCGATCATCCTTTGCTTCCACGCGACCCCGGAAAGGACCATAGGTGGAGTCAAACTGAAAGAGGTGGGCGTTAATCGCCGCATCGCCACGATCATTCACCGCTACAATGTCCAAATCGACACCGCGTTCCAGGGCTGAGCGTAGTACAAGCCGACCAATACGTCCAAAGCCATTAATACCAATTTTCATACCTCAACCTCATCTCGTTGCTGTGCTCTGAGCAAGTGATACACCAGGAGCAATTGCGTCAGTGCCAGCGGATGACTCAGCCCAGATATGGAATCAGAATACTGACCGATATTGGCCATGGAGGCGGCCCCACACGCATCCAGGTGATCCAAAATTCCACGTTCCAGCGCACGCGCAGGCTCATCGGGGATGGAGCCTGCAATCTCCAGGTACTCGACGGCCCGACCATCTTCACGACCAAGCGTCGAGCGCACGCAGTCTGATCGATCCTCGGCAATAATCTGGCTCAAATCAGGATGATGCAGCGTACCGTGCAGAGTGAGACGCACATTGAGATGCGCGTCGTCGCCCTGTTGCAGCTGAGACGTTGTGCCGGGAAAGAAAGAGACGACGATGTCTGCATGCTGGCGTTGCGGTCGAATATAGGCCGCTGAGTCTGGCTCACGGATGTCCAACTCGTGCAGCACTTCCTGCTCTGCGTATCCGCGGTGCGTTGAGTCACGCCGCACCTTCCAGCGTCGTCTCACTTCTTCTGGTGGATCAAGGAAGACGCGCACACTATACGCATTGCGCATTTCCTGCCAGTAGAGACCGAGGAGCCCTTCGACGATGAGGAAGGGGTGCGGCACGATATACTGTGGCGGTCCAAAGTCACCCAGCTTGTGGTCATAGTGTGGCTTCAAGATGGGTTCCCCCGCGCGCAGCAGCCGCAAATGCTGCGCCATCATATCAAGGTAGTTGCATTCAGGATTCAAAGGGGTGATGTCCAACTCCTTGCGTTGTTGTCGATTGTAGCGATGATAGTCGTCAGTGCAGAGCACTGCCACGCGGTCAATGCCTAAAATCTGGGCGATGCCGCGGCTCAGCGTTGTCTTCCCAGCAGCACTGTCGCCCACTATTCCCAGAATAATAGGACGCGGGGTTGTTCCGAATGAGGTTGCCATATCGTTCTCCAAACTCCTTGCACCGCTTATCCTCGTGGATGTTCGGCACAGGTATCACTGGTGCTGTCGGAAGGGTCGTACACAGGCGTGATGTTACTATCTCCCTCTTGTCAAACAGATTGCAGGATGCCATAGCCCTTTCAAGACTGGTTCCCACATGAATCAAATAACATGTAGGGCAAGGCCTATGATATAATGGTATCTAACATGGAGTATAAGAACAAGACATGATTTCTTATGCCTAATATAGGCTGGAGCTTATGAATTGAGTTGGTCTCGTCTCGATAGCATCACTCTGCGCCAGCTACGGGCATTCTGTACTGTGGCACGGCACCTCAGTTATACAAGAGCAGCAGAAGAGATGGGTTGTCAGCAGCCTACGGTGTCAGCACTGGTAGCAGAACTGGAACGAGCAACGCAATTGACCCTGCTGGAACAATGGGGTAGGCACATCGCACTGACGAGCGAGGGGCGTGAACTCTATGCTCACGCTCAGCAGGTCGTTGCGGAGGCGGACGAGTTATGGCACACGATGGCAACGTTACGCGGAGTTGCAATGGCAGAGAGCGCCCCGCTGCGCGTCGCTGCTGATACCACGGTAGGGACCTACGTGCTGCCGCAGCTTTTAGGGCTATTTCATCTCCGCTATCCTACTATCGTCCTCAACCTGCGCGTGGCGAACCGGGCCGTCGTGCGCTCATGCTTGCTAGCAGAGGAGGTTGATCTTGTCATCGCTGGTCGCCCGCCTGCGGTCGAAGGACTCATCACCGAGCCCTTCCTGACGAATCCGCTCGTGGTCGTTGCGTCTCCACAGCATGCGTTGGCGGAACACAGCCAAATACCGCTAGCGCGTTTGGGCGACGAAGTCTTTCTCCTGCGAGAAGTAGGGTCAGGGACACGAGCCGCTGTAGAGGAATTGTTCGAGATAGTCGGTATGCCACTCAAGGTTGGGATGGTACTCGGCCATATCGAAGCGATAAAGCAGGCTGTGGCGGCTGGTCTAGGTGTGAGTGTGCTCTCCGAGGTCGCGGTGAGACGCGAGGTGGGCTACCGTACATTAACCATCCTGGATGTGGAAGCGTTCCCCATTCAGCGACGCTGGTATATCGCCCGCCTGGCTCAACGTGCCCTGACATCCAATGCGGAGGAGTTCATCGCGCTCTTACGCGAGTATAAGCAGCTCAACAAATGATATCCCACGCACTTGCGCTTTCTACCAGGAAGATTGAAATCAGCAACGAGAGCTATGAAGAGCTATTATTGTCCTGGAGCAGGAACTGCCGGAGGGCAGCGGCTGGAAGCGACAACCTTCTGCCTTTGAGGTGGACCAGGTGCCACTGGCGTTTCAGTGGAAATCCCTGAACATCCAGTACGGCCAGATCGCCATGAGCGACTTCGAGTGCAACCGACTCGCGGGAGAGCACTGCAACTCCTAGCCCAGCTATCACCCCCTCCTTGATCGCTTCGATACTCTCGAATTCCTGGCTAGTCTGTAAGGGTATTCCTGTGCGCGCAAAGTGCCGCTCTGTATCCATTCTGGTGCCCGCATCTTGCTCACGCAGCAGGAACGTTTCCCCTCGTAGGGCGTGCAGAGGCAGCGAGGTGCGCCTTACCAGCCCATGAGAAGGTGGTGCCACGACTACCAGTTCGTATGGCATGAAACGCTCGATGACGAAGCGGTCTTGCTGCTCGACGAGGCTCACCACCACTAAATGGACCTGACGGGCAAGAAGTTGCTCTTCGATGGAGCGGCGGTTCTCCACTACCAGCGTGATGCTGAGCTGCGGATGATGAGCATGAAAGGCACCGAGCAGCGCTGGCACCACATAGGTACCGGCACTTGTACTCGCTCCTATAGACACGCTTCCTCGTTCGAGCACGTGAATCTCACGCACCACAGGGGCTGTCCCGGCGAGCAGGCCGAGGAGTTGTTCGGCGTGCCGCAGCAGTTCTTGACCTGCTGAAGTCAGGATGATGCCTCTACCACTGCGAGCGAATAATCTCAGACCCAGTGTCTGCTCGAGTGCCCTGATCTGCTGCGAGACTGCAGGTTGAGAAAGATACAGGGCCTCAGATGCCCGTGTATAGCTGAGATGGTGTGCCACCGTGCGAAAGATGGTGAGCTGATGTACGGTAAGATCCGTTTGCCCTTCACTTGAAGCGAGGTTCAGCGGGACGCGTTCAGACATTCCGGCCTCTCCATTATTCTTTCACCACGTTCCTAAATACTATTGGGGGTTGTTGACTCCTTTCCGAGTGCTGCCAGCCCCTGGTGCTCGTCTTTAGTATATCCTCTTTGCTACAAAATAGCCATGCAACTCATAAAGTCCATCCTATGAATTTGATAGCAAACTGCTACTACAACTAATACCTTTGGCGTGCTACAGTTATTCTCAGAAAGGTTCTACATATGTAATCGTGAGGAGAGAACATTATGGCAACAGAGGTTGTATCTGAACAGAGAAATCGCTGGACATCAGGAGTCATTCCCTATGCTCAAATGGGCTACTGGAAACCTGACTACGAGCCGAAAGACACAGATATCCTGTGTGCGTTCCGTATTGTGCCCCAAGAAGGGGTGGACCCTATTGAAGCCGCGGCCGCTGTCGCTGGCGAATCGTCAACCGCTACGTGGACCGTCGTCTGGACTGATCGTCTGACGGCGCACGAGAACTATCAGGCCAAGGCCTACCAGGTCTTCCCGGTTCCGGGCACCGATCAGTATATCGCGTACATCGCCTATGATATAGACTTGTTTGAGGAAGGCTCCATCGCGAACCTCACCTCCAGCATCATTGGGAATGTCTTTGGCTTCAAGGCTCTGAAGAGCTTACGCCTGGAAGACATGCGTATTCCACCGCACTATGTAAAGACCTTCCAGGGGCCACCACATGGCGTCGTCATGGAGCGGGAGTACCTCGACAAGTATGGTCGTCCCTTGCTTGGAGCCACGACCAAGCCGAAACTGGGCCTTTCCGCCCGCAACTACGGACGAGTCGTCTACGAGGCGCTGCGTGGCGGTCTGGACTTCGTGAAGGATGATGAAAACATCAACTCGCAGCCCTTCATGCGCTGGCGGGACCGTTACCTCTACTGTATGGAGGCGGTCAACAAAGCCAGTGCCGAGACCGGTGAGGTCAAGGGACACTACATGAACGTCACTGCTGCAACGATGGAAGACATGTACGAGCGTGCCGAGTTTGCGAAGGAACTGGGAAGTATCATCGTCATGATCGACCTGACCGTCGGCTACACAGCGATCCAGTCGATGGCGAAATGGGCCCGCAGGAATGGCCTCATTCTACACCTGCACCGGGCGGGTCATGGCACTTACACGCGCCAGAAGACGCATGGCGTCTCCTTCCGTGTGATCGCCAAGTGGATGCGCTTGGCAGGCGTCGATCACATCCATTCCGGTACCGTGGTTGGAAAACTGGAAGGTGATCCCATGACCACCAGGGGCTATTATAAGACGTTACTGGGGACAAAGTATGACGCCGACCCCAGCCTGGGGCTGTTCTTCGAGCAGGACTGGGCGTCCATGCCCTCCGTCATGCCCGTCGCCTCGGGTGGTATCCATGCTGGGCAAATGCACCAGCTGCTGTACTACCTGGGTGAGGATGTGGTGCTCCAGTTCGGTGGTGGCACGATCGGTCACCCGCAGGGTATCGCCGCTGGTGCGACGGCAAACCGCGTTGCGGTGGAAGCCATGATCCAGGCGCGCAATGAAGGGCGTGACTTCTTCAACGAGGGGCCGGAGATACTGGAGAAGGCCGCGAAGTGGTGTGGCCCGCTGCGTGAAGCCCTCGAACTCTGGAAGGATGTGAGCTTCAACTACGCTTCAACCGACACGCCTGATGCCACGCCAACCCCAAGTTATTAGCGAAACGAGAAGGAGTTATCATCATGCCGTTTCATCTTACCCAGGGAACGTTTTCCTTCCTGCCAGCACTGACCGATGACGAGATACGCATGCAGGTGCAATACTGCCTGGACAAAGACTGGCCCATCAACGTCGAGTTCACCGACGATCCCCATCCACGTAACAATTACTGGGAGATGTGGGGACTCCCAATGTTTGACGTGAAGGACGCGGCGGCAATTCTGTACGAGATCAACGCGTGCCGCAAAGCCTACCCGAACCATTATATTCGTGTCGGGGCCTACGACCGCACTAAGGGTCGCCAAACCATTGCGCTCTCGTTCATCGTGAACCGACCGCAGCACGACCCGGGTTTTCGCCTATCCCGCCAGGAGACACATGATCGCGTCATCCGCTATACGTTGCATAGTTATGCAACCGATAAGCCAAAGGGAGAGCGATTTACCGACTGATCCAGGAGAGACTTCAGATACAGCGAACCATGGGCGGCTATTCTTCATTCACAGCCGCAGTTGCCCGTGGTTCGCCGTTCCTAAAAGAAGCACTCAAACCACGAGCTGCACGGCTAGATATGTGTGGCTTCTACCATTTTGGAGGAGATAATGACAACACTTCCGACTACTTCCGCAGAAGGACAGGACGGTGAGACACATGCAGTAGTGGATATCTCTCAAGACGCCAGTGCAGATGTGTCGAGCGTGCTCCAGGAATCTCAGGTGATGGATGTGCTGGAAAAGCTTGACCAGGAGCTCGTAGGACTCAAGTCTGTCAAGATGCGCATTCGCGAGATAGCCGCTCTGCTCGTGGTTGACCGGATGCGGCGCAGTCTTGGACTCACAGCGAGACCGCCTTCTTTGCACATGTCCTTCACGGGCCATCCAGGAACGGGCAAGACGACGATAGCGATGCGGATGGCGACAATCCTCCATCGCCTCAACTATGTGCGTAAAGGGCACCTGGTAGCGGTCACGCGTGACGACCTGGTGGGCCAGTATATTGGTCATACCGCCCCCAAAACCAAAGAGGTCCTGAAGCGTGCCATGGGGGGCGTGCTCTTTATTGACGAGGCGTACTACCTGTACCGCCAGGAAAATGAACGGGACTATGGACAGGAAGCCATTGAGATCCTCTTGCAGGTCATGGAGAACCAGCGCGACGACATTGTTGTCGTCCTGGCGGGATATAAGGAACGCATGGAAACGTTCTTCCAGTCTAATCCCGGTGTCAGTTCGCGCATCGCCCACCACCTGGAGTTTCCCGACTTCTCACTTGACGAACTGCTCGTCATCGCACAACTTATGCTTGCGGAACAGATGTATCGTTTCAGCCCCGAGGCTCAGCAGGCGTTTGAAGCGTACCTCGAGAGGCGTATGCAGATGCCTCGCTTCTCCAATGCCCGCAGCGTGCGTAACGCGTTAGATAGGGCACGACTGCGGCAGGCGAATCGCCTCTTCGCCAAAGGGGGCAGGGTTTCTAAGATAGACTTGATGACCATCGAGGCTGAAGATATCCTCGCCAGCCGTGTTTTCAGCGAGGATATATCAGAGGAAGGACAGCATCTCAGCGGTAAAACGACATGAATCAAGTCAGATGAAGAATTCACTGATCTATATGATAAGGTGTAGTAGATCTTCTGTATTGTCCGCTCCGCAGCAGGTGCTTTTGAATCTTGCCGACACTTGTGCGCGGCAATTCTTCACAGAACTCGATGAATTCCGGCACTTTGAATCCGGACAGATATTGCCAACACCAGGTGATGAGCTCGGCTTCTGTGACCTGCTGGTTCTCATTTCGCATCACAAATGCCTTAATCGCCTCATCCCGTACTGGGTCAGGCACGCCAAGCACCGCGCAATCAAACACCCCTGGGTGACGTTTGAGCACATCTTCAACCTCAGAAGCCGCAATGTTCTCGCCACCTCGCTTGAGCATGTCCTTTGCTCGATCAATAAAGAATACATAACCCGAATCATCCATACATACATTATCACCAGTCCAGAGCCAGCTATCTCGGATCGTGCTGATGGTAGCTTCCTCATTCTTCAGGTAGCCCTGCATAATGGTCCATCCTGGTGTCCCTCGCACCACGAGTTGTCCTACAGTGCCTGAAGGAACATCATCTCCATCTTCGTCAACAATCCGGCATTCATAGCCCAGAGTGGGCAAACCGATTGACAGGTTATTGCGCGGAGGGTCCAGCGGATTCATGAATGGAGGGCCGACCGTTTCAGTCATTCCGTAAAGCTGCGTCAGGTGGTCCCCAAACCGCTCGTTCCACTCTGCTAGTTGAACTGCCATGATACTTTGTGCAAACATCACGACCCGCAGGCGGTTCTGACGGTGTGCCGGGTTGTGCGGCTGGGCCAGAATCATCCGCATCGGCGCAGCAAAAAGGCTTCCCACTGTCACTTCATAACGGATTGCTTGCTCAAAATAGCGGGAGGCGCTGAACCGATCCATCAAGGCGAGGCTTGCTCCGACTAAGAGGGTTGGCATCGTGGAGTAGTACTGAGCATTCCCATGAAAAAGGGGGAGTACAACGAGATTGCGGTCGTCAGCTTCCAGGCGAATCGCCTTGGAAACTATCTCAGCGGTGTAGAGATAATTCGCGTTCGTCAGCACGGCTCCTTTTGGTCGTGCCGTTGTTCCGGATGTGTACAGTACGCTCACGGCATCAGTCGGGTGAAGATCCACTGGTAAAAGTTCCGCACTGGCCTGTTTACGCAAGGTTTCGTAGGAGACAGTGTTGGGAATAGTAGTCGAGTCTAAGACGAGCACCGGATATGTCTCTGAGCGAGACGCACGTATTGCGGGAACAAACTCACTACGCGTAATGGACACTACTGCCTCTGAGTGGTCAATGATGTAGGCAAGTTCATCGGCTGTTGAGAGAATATTGGTTGGTACCATGATCGCGCCGACTTTCGCGCCTGCGAACCAGAAAAACAGGAACTCCGGAGAATTGGGCAGGTGAAGATGAAAGTAGCTTCCTTTGCGTACTCCCAGGTGATACAAGGTGTTTGCTGCCCGATTGACTTCAACGTTGAATTGCGCATAGCTGTAGTAATGCGGTATCCCATCGCTATCTTCATAGATAAGCAGAGTCTTATGAGGGTGAACTTGTGCTCTGTACTCCAGGAGTTGTCGTAGTGTTCTCTGACCAACTACAAACATAGTATGACCTCCAAGTGTCCATCGCTGCGCCGGAACTGCGTATGACGTTTATGCGGTATCTGACCTACACGGTGATAGTACGGCATGATCGAAACGTCCTTCCTGGCATGCTCTCACACATAGAATCGATGTGAGAGAGAAAATAGCTATGTTGTCTGATCTGTTTCTTTTGTGAAGCGCGTGTAGATACTCGGGGCTGCTTGTAGAGAACATAACGCGTGATAGCGACTTCGCCATGCTGCTTCTTGTCATACTCGACATCCATCACATCCCATCCCCATTCGGCTGGCAGCAGTTTCATCCAGAGAGCAGAGTGAACATCATAGTAGGGGAAGTTCTGCATATCGAGTGACCAAGGGGTAAGGACGGCTGGTTGCGCCGAAGTGGTGATGACCGTTAGGATTGCCACCATTATTCTGCACCTTGCCTTCAACGACCATGCGCTCACCGCTGGAGCAGTACTTGACCTCAAAGCTCCATTTTTCCTCATCTTCGATCACTTCAAAATCATAGCGATGAGAGATAAGGAACTTCGCGAAGGCTACGGCCAGCCCTGGTAAATCATTCTGTGACTTGAAGTACATGATTACGGGCTGCCAGACATCAGCCGCTACATAACGCCATGACTCATCTACCGCCGCCTCTCCTAGTCGTTGTGCAATGAACGTGAGAAACGAGGCGCACATATCTCCATAGAGGTCGTGGATTGGCTTCTCCTCATCAAGAATACCGTCAATCTCTTTCAATGCAGTTTCAGTGTTTCCAGCCAGCAGAGCCGCTTTGGCTCGTTGAGCGCTGGTTTCTGCGAGGTCTGGTCGTAGAACAATCTGGGTCATCTTTGGTCTCCTTTATGGACTCCCCGCATCTTATTTCTGCATTGCTCACGTTAAAGATGAGCAATGCAGAGCGCAATAGAAGGACGAGCTAATATTTATCACCCCGCAGTTTGGCTGTAGCCTCTGCATCTAATGCTCCATGCTCATCAGTGACTACTGCATACATTTCCCGTGCTTGTTTTACCGATACGAAGCCCTCTTTTACATCGTGAAGGACGCGTTCAACTGGGCGCTTCCTTGGGTCGCCATAACCTCCCCCTCCACCAGCGACGATTTGGAAGTGGTCACCTTTCCTGATCTCGATGAATTGATTGGGATGTGGCTCGTACATGCTACCATCAGCATGGATAATCCGATGGTAATTGGGGATGCCACTATGCCCACCTTGCCGTCCAACGGCAGCTGTCTCGGGCAACGCACCGTTTCCCCAGTCGACGCATCCAAGGTTGTCCGCGCCGATCTCAAACTCCGCGGTAATCCCCAATCCTCCGCGTGACTCACCCGGACCGCCACTATCCTGCTGATACCCGTAATATCTCAGAAGAAAAGGAGTTGTTAGCTCGAAGATTTCTGGGTCCGAAGCCCGGAAACCTCCTAACGTTACCACGGAACCGATATGATCGTAACCATCTACCCCATTTGGCATTGCACCACTACCTCCGCGAGAGATGGCGTGAAGTTCGCCGAAGGGACGCTGATTCTTGTAGTTTATGCCTGTCGTATTCGGCATAAACATGCGCGACCAGCCAGCCGGTACGCGTTCTGGCATCGCATGAGAGAGTGAATCTAGCACAGCCTCGACGATTGCTTCAGTAGCAGACACTGTGCAGAGAACAACGGGAGCTGGCGGCAATGGATTGACAACCTTCCCGGAATCAGCCAGGACATGGATGGGACGTGTTGCCCCCTCGTTACGTGGGATTGTCGGCTCTATCGTCAGGTACAGGCCGATGTGGGTGGCAGAGACAGTATTGGGGATCGGACTATTCAGATAGCCGTCAACTTGTGAATCACTCTCATTGAAATCAAAAGTGATCTCGTCCCCGCTTACCGTGGAGGTCACCCTGATATGTACTCGCGGCTCTTCATGCAGTCCGTCATTATCGACAATTGCCTCACCAGTATAAATGCCATCGGGGATGTTTCTGATGGCTGCTCGCATCTGCCGCTCGGCAGCATCCAGCATGGCCTCAGTAACCTGGTCGAGACATGACATCCCGTACTTTCCCACAAGCTTTTTGATGAGGCGTTCTCCGACTTGGACGGCACCGATCTGGGCTTCGAGATCACCTTCAACAAGAGGTGCCAGGATAACGTTGTTCAGGAAAAGTCTAATCAGGCTTTTGTTAGGCTTACCTGCCTCATAGAGTTTCACTGGTGGAATTTGTAAGCCTTCGTCATAGATGCTGGTGGCAAGTGGATTGTACCCGACCACACCCTTGCCTCCGATATCAATGTGGTGTCCTTTCGAAAGTGCCCAGTATGCCAGTTTCCCCTCGTAAAATACCGGCTTTGCGATGGTAATATCGGGGCTATGATTATTACCTTTATAAGGATCATTCAGGATGTAAATGTCTCCATCCTGCATATCATCCTCGAATGCCTCGGCAAAAGCTCTAATCGCCCAAGGGGTTGCACCCACAAGCACGGGAATATAAGAAGTTTGTGCAATGTTACGCCCATAGCGGTCGTAGATCGCGGTGACGAAATCGCGGGCTTCACTGAAAATGGGGGAGCGGGTGGTACGCAGCATTACTTGCCCCATCTCTTTAGTGATCACGTCCAGGCGGTTCTTGATCACCGATACGAGAATCGGATCAACCGCTTTTACATTTGTTACAGCCATCGTTAGTACCCTCCCACTGCAATAGCTTCAGCGTAGCTCAGATTGTGGAGAATATCTGAGAGGTGTTGGTTCTCTGGATGCACTATGTAGTTTTCGTATTGGTCGCAGATCATCTGATAACCAGGAGGCACAACAATTGTTGTGGTTGGCTGCTCAATGATCGCGGGTGCGGCAACACTATTGCCATGGTGGAGCAAAAGTCCATCGTATACTGGCGTTGCGTATTTCCCTCCACTAAAGTACGCCTGGCGATGCGTCTTAAGGGCATGCTTGGAGTCACTACCCATGTCAGGTCTCATCTCGAACGTTGGTTTGCTGGTTATCCCTTCGGAGCGAATACGTACATTGATCATCTCAACGGGGGCTCCAGGAACTGAGTGACCAAAGAGAGCATCGTGTTCCTTGTGAAACTCCTGCGCCAATGCTTCAGCACTCAAAAGGCTTCCATCGGTGCCAACTTCGACCTCATGAAACTGACCAATATAGCGCATATCGACACTGGCTCTAATGACAATATCCTGCTCTCGGATTCCTTCGCTCAAGAGCGTCTCCTGTGCCTGTGTTGCCATCTCACTGAGAAGAGCGTTCGCTTCATTGATCGTGTCGTCGCTCATCACACGTGTAAACGTTCTAACATAATCATGCTTAACGTTAGACATGAGCATACCTGCGGCACAGAAGACCGAGGATTCACGCGGGATGATGACGAGCGGAATCTCCAGTTCGTGTGCAATGGCTCCTGCGTGGATTGGTCCTGCTCCTCCAGCAACGACCAGGGCGAACTCGCGTGGATCTTTCCCCCGCTCGATTGAAACGAAACGCACAGCGCTCGCCATATTCGTGTTCACCAGCCAGTAGACGCCTTCGGCAGCCGCTTCAACTGTCAAATTCAGGGGTTCAGCAATCTTTGTCCTCATTGCTTGACGAGCTGCCTCGACATTCAGCTTGATTTCGCCACCGGCGAAGAAGTCAGGGTCCAGGTAGCCCAGAAGCAGGTCAGCATCAGTAACGGTGGGTTCACTTCCTCCACGACCATAACAGACGGGGCCAGGATCAGCCCCTGCGCTTTGCGGTCCGACCGCGAGCAAACCGCTCTTATCGATATATGCGATTGAGCCACCTCCGGCACCAATGGTATGAATATCAAGTGTTGGAAGTGCAACGCGGTGACCGACAATTTCCTCTTCTGTGGTTGTAATCGGCTTGCCTTTCTCGACCAGGGCTACATCGAAGCTGGTGCCCCCCATATCAATGGTGATAAGATTATCGATATGCTGTAATTTCCCATAAAATATTCCCGCTTCTGGGCCACCTGCCGGGCCGGAGAAGAGCGTATTGACTGCGAAGCGAGAGGTAAGTTCAGGAGACATTACCCCACCATTGGATTGCATAATCAGCAGGGTCCCGGCAAATCCTCCGGCTTCGAGTCGTTGTTGCAGGGTGCTGAGATAGCGAGCCAGAATAGGACCAACATAGGCATTGAGTGCCGTTGTAGAGTTGCGTTCATAGACGCGGATTTGCGGAATGATCTCGGACGAAATCGAAATGTAAGCGTCTGGTAGCTCCTCGCGCAGAATCTGGGCTGTGCGCTGTTCATGTCCTGGATTGTTAAAAGACCACAGATAGCTAAGAGCTACCGCTTCGATAGATTGCGTTTGGAGGAATGCCGCGATCTCACGAACTTCGTTCTCAGCTAGCGGAATAAGTTCCTCACCCTGATAGTCTACACGCTCGGTCACTTCGAAGGTCCTGTGACGAGGAATCAGAGGAGATAGTTGAGGAACGGTATAATCATACTGGTTATCACTCTTAATGCCTCGGCGCATCATCAGCATGTCACGGAAGCCCCTCGTTGTTATGAAAGCTGTTCGAGCGCCTTTCTCTGTGATAACCGCGTTAGTTGTAATCGTCGCACCATGGATGATATGTGTTACCTGAGCAAGCAGTTCATCTTGTGAAATATGTTTACTCTGGGCGATCTTTTTGAGACCCTCAAACACACCATCAGTGGGTGAATGCGGAACCGTAAGAGTTTTAAATACCTCGCTCTTTCCGTATTCATCAATCACCAGGAAGTCCGTAAATGTGCCGCCTACGTCAATACCAATCCTGTAGCTCATGTTGGGCCTCCTTACTAAGGATAGTAAGCAGATAAAGTGTACACTTTTTAAGTGATGAAATTCGAGTTGTGGCAACGGCGATTACGCTGAAACAGCAATGGCTTTTTCGATACCGCCAGGGTTAGGGCATTCATCGGGCCGCTGCTCTTGTAGAAGGCATTTTGTTTTTTGCTTTCTGGGCAAGCACCGTCTTCTCACCATTCCACTCATACTTAGGACCACCAAACCGATCATCTACATAAGGCATAACCTTCTCCCGGAAGAGCCTGAGATTGCGTTCAACATCCTCATAACTTTGAGGGCCATAGAAAGGTTCAACCAGCAGTTCGTCGACTCCCGCTTCAGCTATTTTTAAGAAAAGGTCAATTAATTTTTCGGGGCGTCCGAAGGCCGTTTGCCGATTATGCAGATCTTCAACAGTGAGCTTCTCGAACTGTCCCTTGAGTGTTTCCCAATACTGCAAGCTCTCGGGCAGACCTCTTTCTAGATCAAGAGAAAGGTGTTTCCAGTAGCCCACCATCTTTCCAAACTCGGCCTCAATCTCCTCATCGTCTTCCGAACAGAGCATGAAGAACGGCACATACAGGCGTAGCTTGTGGTGTCCGTGCTCGCTCCCAATACTACGGTAGTACTGCACCGTCTGCGGTAGGTTGGTGCCGATGAGCGCCTGCGACTGACTAGAGGTGACCAGGTTGTAGCCCTGTTCTGCGGCGCTCTCAATTGTGCTCTTACTACCTAGAACGGCAATGCAAATCTCAAATTTCTGTTGTACCGGTACGGGTACCAGGGGCAAAGTAGGAATGCGGTAGTACTTTCCTTCGTACCCAAATTGTCCGGTGTGCAATGCTTGAGTAACAATTGCCAGCACCTCGCGGAATCGTTCTCTGCTTTCATTGACGTCGATGCCGAAGCCTTTGAACTCTCCTAGAGCATATCCGTTTCCCGCGCCCAGAATTGCCCGCCCGTCGCTCACCTGATCGAGAGTGGCGTAATCCTCCGCCAAGCGGATCGGGTTATGAAAAGAAAGTACGTTTACACCGGTAGCCAGCCTTATTTTCTTTGTTCTCGAGGCTATGGCGGCTAGCAGCGTAACAGGGGAACTTACAGTTGCAATATGAGCAAAGTGATGCTCACCAGTCCATAATGAGCTGTAATCCAATTCGTCCAACAGTTCAGCTAGCTTGAGATACTCTTGATAGTACTGCCGATCATCACGCTTCATATCTGGATACCGATTTTCACCCAGGCTGATAAAACCGAACTGCATGCTTTTTCCCTCCGATAGATATGTATGGCCTTTAAGGAATCGCTTACGTTTGCCTTCGCGAGAAGATGGAGTTGCTCAAAGCAAGCTAAGGCATGGCCTCTACATCAATCTCAATAAGGAGGTCTGGATGAAATAAGAAGGACACTCCGATCAATCCAGTATTAGCCGGTTTCACCTGCCCAAATGCCTCACCATGAGCTTTAATTACGTCAGAGAGCTTGCTCGCATCGGTAATATAAACATTCGTGCGGATAACATGATCAAGGGTCAAATCAAAGTGAGCGAGGACCATTCCAATACGGCTCAGGGCTTCTTTAGCCTGCTTGTACATATCTCCCACCATCTCTGGTGCGACGCCTCCCCCGGAGGCCAGGGCAGTTGTGCCGGATACAATGACACGGTCTCCCACCTTTATAGCTCGACAGTATCCGAAAAAGCCCTCGTTGGGCAAACCGGAAAAAGCCTGTTCACGAGGGTACTTAAAGCTTGGTAAAACGTCGCTCATTCTCTCTTTTCCTCCGTGTAGAAGAGTTAAAAACATCGAAACAAGCATAATGATTGCAATATAACCTGATGATCTTTCAACACTGATGAGAAATCTTTCTCCCTTTCCGATGCGTGGAAGTTAAGGCAGGATCTCGAAACAGTCCTTGTAACAAAGGGAACCGCGCCCCGAGTTATAATGGTAGGCAACACCTGATATATGACGAGGTGCCGTTACATATCATTGTTTCTTGTTCAAAGGACTGGTATAATTAAAACGGACCCAGGTCCATTTAGATACAACAAATATAACTGGACTCGGGTCTATTTGTCAAGACTATATGCCTGTAAGTTTTTGCGGAGATGTTAAGAATTGTGTAAGGGTGCTTGTATTCCTCATTTTAATCGCCAATTGTCAAAATAACGTGGAAGAAACGATGGTCGAGCAAGAACTACAAAAATTAAAGGTTGAGCCAGGTAAGGATGAAGAGAAGCCCTTGGAAGATACGTCATTTGATCTCTCGCAGGGAAATGAAGTGGTTTCCTTACTTGATACGGTGCCAGAGGTGGAAACGGGACAACGTGTGCAATTCTTTCCACCACGCTCCGTTCCGCGCGTACTGAAACAGAGCCGTGATGAACGCCGCGATGCCGTTGAGAATACGGCACGAGTGTTGAATACTGCTCGGTCTCTCTTCGCTGAACGCGGTGTTGAGGCAGTGACCATGAAGGATATAGCCCAGGCTGCGGGAGTAGGCAAGGGAACGCTATATCGACGTTTCCCGCATAAAGGAAGCCTCTGCCAGGCTCTTATGGATGAGAATAGCCGTACATTCCAAGATGAAGTGTTCTCGTGGTTTAAGGTATCCAGACAAGAGTTCCAGTCCTTGACCCGACTGAAACTCTTTCTGAGTCGGTTAGTGAGCTTTACCGAAGCGAATGCTGCACTCCTCAAAGCGACATTTGAGTCTGGGATTATGCAGGGAGGGCCGGCATTCTACTGTAGCCCTGCGTATGACTGGAAGCGAATGACGATGGTTGCATTGTTACGAGCCGCCATGAAGGCTGGTGTATGTCGATCCGATCTTGACATTTACTACCTGGCTGATGCGTTGCTGGCTCCACTCCAGGATGCAAACCTTTATCTTTATCAACGCCAGGTACTTGGTTTTAGTACAGAACGTATCGCCGTTGGGTTACAGCAGTTGCTATATGGTATAGTGCGGGAGGAAGAAGCTGGTGAATGAGTAGTGAAGAAAGGGGTGGTCATAATTCCCTGGCTCAGAGCATAGCGCAGATACCAACGGACGCCCAGGAGAATGATGTCAGCTTGGCAGTGCCGCCATTTCAAGATTGTGCTTTCTTCACGATAGTCTTTCTTTCAATTAATTTGCCCCCTGTTCCCGTTCGGGTTGGATTTTCAAAAGCATGCATCTCCTTCAGGTGAGGCGCGCTTTATCCGTGAAGTACATGAGCATGGTGGAGCTACGCCAGATGTAGGCCCTGCGCGAAGCGAAGAATTGCATCAGTTGGTCTGCGCAACCAGTAGCGAACCTGGGTAACGATTCCTGCTGCTACTAACCCGTCGAAGGCTCCTCCCGCAATATCACCTGGATAGTGGACTCCTACAAAGACCCGCGCCAGCCCAATGCTGCACGCGATTGTCAGTGCAACTCCCATGAGGAGGAGCGGCAGAAGAAGATAAGCGAAACCTCCACGTCTCCACTCGGCCCGCTTGCGCCAAGTCGCCACAAAGATTGGGAGAAACAAGAACAGCAGCATCCCAACCACGGCAAACGACCAGGCTGCATGGTCGCTGGGAAAGGAGTCATCCGCAGGGTGGGCCACCAGCAGGTGGACTGGATGGGAAACGAACGGACGTGGCTCGAACACCACTTGTTCTATTAAGAGATTCAATCCGTAGGCAATGAGACAAGCCACTCCCGTCCAGAGCACAACCGCCCGGCACTCCCGGACCATCTCCGCTTCTCCTGGTCGCAGTGGCCGCTTGCGCCAGGAGAGTGGTCTTCCCCAGAGCATGAGCAGCACGAGCGGCCACAAGAAAATGAGCGTATTGGCACAAAAGATCATCAAGGCATCGAGCCAGACAAGGTGCCCAGCATGGATATTAATATCTTGAAACAGCCGATAATTGAATTGTATAACAGTAGACATAGACATCCTTTCTAGCAAGATGAGAAGATGGCACTATACCTCTCAGCCCCAGTGAAGCCAGAGCAGCGCATGATAGATTTGTACCTGCCATATAGTCCATGCGTGGTACCCGTTCTGTAGATCGAAGGCGTAGGGAATATGTAGCATGGCAAGCTCCTGCGCGAACTGTTTGGTATAGGCGTAGTACGGTTGGTCCTTCGTCGCCGCTCCCAGGTAAAAGCGAATCTTCCAGGACTGCTTCCTGAAGGGAAGGACCTCGGCGGGACTGTTTGCGCGGAGTGTGGCACTCTGCTTCCCCCAGATGCTACCCTCAGCATGATAGTACCCCCCGAGCGAGAGCACGAAGCCAAAGAGGTCGGGATGATGCACCGCGATATTCGCGGCTCCAAACCCTCCCATAGAGAGTCCTCCAATCCCTCGATAAGCTGCCCTGACAGTAGTGCGGTACTTGTGATCGACATACGTGACCAGATCGGCAGCGATAAAGGTCTCGATGTTCTGCAGGTGATCAAAGCTATTCCCCCATTCGCTTGGCGCATCTGGGCGTCCATTCCCATCGGGGAGAACCAGGATCAGTTCAGGAATCTTGCCGAGAGTAATCAAGGTAGTAGCGGCTTGATCGGCTTTGCCTGCTGACAGCCAATCACGTTCGCCTCCGGGAGAGCCGTGAAGGAGATAGAGCGTGGGATAGTGCTTTGCGCGTCCCGCGAACGTGTTGTAAGAGGGTGGCAGGTACACGAGAAATGGACGTTTCTGCCCACCAAGTGCTCGACTGCTAACCGCATCCTGGACGATGATACCATGCATCGGCTCATGCCCTTTGTAAAGCGTCGGCACGAAATGCAGACCGATATCAGGAGAAAAGAGGAAGAGGTCGCTGGAGTCACTAGCTAGTACCAGAAGCCCGAGCAACATCGCAGCGCCCATCCAGGAACCAATCAGTCTTGTCACACTCCTTGAAGGAGCAATGCGAGTGCGTATCGCATCCTGGTGCACCAGGACCGAGTTGCTCTGCGCGTGGAGACGTGTAGCATGCAGCCAGATGAGGCGTGCGAACTGATAGGGTGGATCGAGGAGCACTTCCCCAAGTGCCTTTCCAACTGCTGCCCCCAGAAAGGCGCAGAGCAATGCGAGCCCAATCATAACTGCTGACGTGTGTAGAAGTGCATAGCCATTGAGCGGCTCCAGGTTTCCCATCGGGTCGAAGGCAGGTTGTTGCTCATGTTGGATAAATTCTGCAAGGTAGCCAGGGAAGAAGGTGAAGGCGGCTCCGAGAAGAGCCGCCAATCTTCTGCGCCCCGCCATCGCTGCAATCAGTGCTGCGGCTGCCGTCATGAGAAGTGCAGCCAGAAGCTGGGCTCGTAATGGGTCAAGGCTGGTAGCGATGATTGCTGAAACAAGGCTGCTAAACAGCGGGCCGCGAAAGAAAAAGAGACCACTGAGCAACGCGAGCAAGCATGAGACACAGCTAGAGAAATAGTGCTGCATGTCAGAGGTCCAGATTCTGTGCATTTTCATATCTTCCTCGACCTTCATATCGATACTCCGCCAGGAACTGAACGCCCTGTATCGTGTGCCAGGTCAGCTATGCCCTTGCCAGCTCTCTGGTGTCTCTCACGCCACGCTCTGAGCATGTGATACAACGCAACGAGCAGCGAGGCATCCCTCTGGTGGGCATGATAAAGTGCCCAACCCGCTTTCGGAAGCGTCAGGGTATGAGAGAAGACGAGGTAACGACTCTCCCAGCATGGCTGAAACTTTTTCTTAAAGTTGCACAGCGACTGATTTTTGCTTGGATCGCCAAAACGGTGCGTTAGGAAGTCGATACTGCTTTCCAGGAGGGTTTCATCCGTCTGATTAATATTGCTGAGCGGGGCAAGGCCCAAACTCACCATGCCAGCCCCACGCTCTTTCACATATTCAATGGAACGAGTGAGCAACAACTCCATAGTACCCGGAGGATTCTGTTCTACACGTCGCATGAGATCGAGTCCCCAGCCTTGCCTCCCATAAATCGGTACAAAGGTAGCAAAGGCTTGCACCTCGCCAGCATCATCGACGGCTAGCGCATAGATCAGTTCATCATTGCTGTGTACAGCGAAATGCCCCATGCTGAACCCCTTCTCCGTTCCCCCCTTGTTAGCAAGCCAGGCGCGTGAAATCTGCCCCATCTGTGCCAAATGCTCAGCGTCCTGTACGCGCCCATGAGAGAAGACGATCCGCATGCCCTCCTTTTCCGCTCGTTTCGCGCTGGTTCGCACATTCGCCATCGCTTTACCTGCAAGGGTAAATGTGCGTGTGAAAATGATAGCATCCTCACCGATCTTCATGACGTGCAATCCATGCTGACAGTACGTCTCGACGAGCGCATCTCGTACCTGCCAAAAGACAGTCGTCCAGCCTTGCTCATAGCAGAAAGCTATGAACTTTTGGATTACCAAGCGTACTTCCTCCTCTGATCCAATTGGGTCCCCGGCAACAACGGCGACGTTGCCTTCCAGGACATAGCTAATGAACGCCATCCCCGACGAAGAGAAGAAGTAGGATTTCTCCTGCCCAAGAGCGAAGTAGGAGATCGAGTTGGTCCCATAGCGACGGGTGATGCGAGCGGCCTGTTGCCGCTCTTGCTCGTTGGGAAGCAACACCGCAGCTACAGGACGCAGAATCAATGCCACGCCGTAGAAGACCGCACTGAGACAGAGCATCGGTAGTGCGTGTCCAAAGACAAATGCCTGAGTGCTGGGGGCAAGATGCAGAGAATGTGCATTGGTCAGTAGCCGGAAGAGCACATCTTCAAAGCCAAAGCGATCAAAGAACGTTTCAAACTGCTGGTACAAGACGACAAAGCCGCCGAGCGTATAGAGGGTCACGATGCCTAACCCCGTCAACAAGGCGAGGTAGCCACGCCACAGCGAGGGAGGATCACTTTTGGCTCGAAAGGCGCGAGAAAGAGTAAAGAGCAGGATAACAAGTGCTGTGATCATTATGGTGGTGATCACAAAGCCGCCACTAAGGACGCGAAGAATAGCGGATACGATCAAGAGGAGAAGCGTAATGCACCAGGCCTGCCGCTTTCCCCGCATCAGGCCATACGAGAGCATCACGAGAAAAAAACCGATGACGACGATGAGTTTCTGGACACCATGATGAATATCCGTAGGCCATGCACCCAGCAAGATATCCCAGGTAGGCTTTGGAAAGAGAGCAAAGAACATGTTAGCAAAACCTACCAATCCCAGTACTACACCTGCTATGAGACGTATGCCAGCGTGCAATCGCATGGCGGACAGGGATATCTGTCTTCTACACATAACATTTTTCTTTTCATAGTAGAGAGATCGTCTTGTGGTATGTTCTCGCCTCATTCGCATCCTGTATGAAGACGAATAAGTAAGGGCAAGTTCATCTCTTTATAGCTAAGAGCAGCCCACGCACATCCTCGCGCGTCCTTCTTGCAGGACAGGTGGAGCAACTGCTTCAGTACCTTTCATGCATGTGCCTGAACTGCTCACGGCAACATACCTATGTGTCCCACTGTATCAATCGTAAATGAGAAGACCATGAGAGAAGGTAAAAATGCTTACTCTTTCTCGTTCCTCATCTTCTCCTCATCTTCTTGGGATATAGTAGAAGGAAAACAGCCTTGTCTCACTCTGCATTATGAGGAGTTATGTATGCGTATCTTAGTCGCGGAAGATAATCCGTCATTGGGCCCCAGTCTCAAGAAAAGCCTGGAGAGCTGTCATTATGCTGTCGATTTGGCAACCGATGGAGAGGACGCCCTCTCGCTGGGGTTAACCGTGCCATATGATCTCATCGTCCTGGATATTATGCTGCCCTGCCTCAATGGCTTCGAGGTCTGCCGACGATTACGGGACCAGCAGCGCAAGGTCCCAATTCTCTTCCTCACCGCGCTAGGAGAGGTCGACCACCGCGTGACTGGACTTGATCTAGGGGCTGATGACTACTTGACGAAGCCTTTTGCCTTCCGTGAACTGGAGGCACGGGTACGTGCTTTACTGCGGCGTGATAGCTCTGCCAAGACGACGGTCCTACGCTTTCTGGATATCACTCTAGACACAAGCTCACATGAAGTGCGACGAGGCGAGCGCGCCATTGCTCTCTCCAGCAAAGAATACGCCCTGTTAGAGTTCCTGATGCGCCACCCGCGCCACGTGTTGAGCCGAACGATGATTGCGGAGCATGTGTGGGATTTTGACGCTGAACATCTCTCGAACGTCATTGATGTCTACATTCGCTATCTACGCAACAAACTCTGTGCGGAGGGCGAGCCGGATGTCATCCACACCATTCGCGGCTCTGGCTATCAGTTGAAGGAGCTAGAACGATGAACTTGTCAGCTCAGCGTATCTGGCCTCCTGGTGTTCGTCTTCAATTGATGCTCTGGTATACCAGCGTGTTTGCCATCTTGATCTTCTTTTCCGATGCCATTCTCTATACGCAGCTTCAGACATCACTGACAACAAGTCTCGACTCTACGCTCCAATTGCAAGCGCAGCAGGTCGCAAGCGGAATTACAACTGATGGCAGCACCATTAACATTCAGGATGTGACAGGCGATCTGCCGGAATTAGGCTCTAATGCTACTGATCAGCAGGGAAACCATGTCGACGTCAACTTTGGTACCCTTGTGCGCATTCTCGATGCCAAAGGAAAGCCTCTGCGAACAACTCCCGCATTTAGTGCTCTCCTTGTACCTTCAGCGAGCGTCACCCAACCGCTGCATGGAAGTAGCTGGCAAGGAAACGTGACGGCTCACAGTGGGCGAACGGTACGCCTCTACAGTATGGCGATCACTGAGAACAACTCGGTCTTTGCCGTTGTGCAGGTTGGCGCGTCTCTGTCCCAACTGAATACAACACTGCAAAGTGTGCTTCTCGAACTTCTCGCCATTGCGCCGTTTGTCCTGCTCCTGGGAGCTATCGGCAGCTATTGGCTCGCCTCTCGCGCCTTCGTCCCCATTGATCGTCTGACTCGCACAACACAGCGGATCAAGGCGGGAGACCTCCACCAGCGCCTTCCTGTGCCACGCGCCCAGGACGAGGTCCATCGCCTCGCGATCACGCTCAATGAGATGATTGAACGCCTGGACGAAGCTTTCGCCCGTCAGCGTCGTTTTGTCGCTGATGCTTCGCACGAACTGCGTACTCCCGTCGCCGCCATCCGCAGTATGACGGACTTTGCATTGTTACAGCCGATGAACTCAGAAGAGTACGTCATCATCTTACGCGATATCAACACGGAGACCGAACGCCTCAGCCATCTGATCAGCGACCTGCTGGCTCTCGCGCGAGCAGATGAGGGACAGACGCGCCTGGAACAGGCTCCTATGCGGCTAGACCTCCTCGCTGAAGGTGTCGCGGCGAACGCCGAACACCTGGCGATCGAGCGCGGTATCACGCTCCAGGTCAAGGTATCAGAACCGATCACGGTCCTGGGCGATGAGGCACGGCTCATCCAGGTTCTGATGAACCTCCTCGATAACGCGATCATCTACACGGATGCGGGAGGTCAGGTCGAACTCTCAGCAGAGGTCAGCGATGCTCACGCGCGTCTCACCGTTCGTGATACCGGAATTGGTATCGCCTCCGAGCACCTTCCGCACATCTTCGAGCGGTTCTACCGTGTCGATCCAGCGCGTATGCGGACCGAGAGGAACAGTAGTGGACTGGGGCTTGCCATTGTCGATTGGGTGGTTCGCGCGCATGGAGGGTCAATCACCGTCGAGAGCCAGGTGGGGCAAGGCTCGACCTTCACCGTCAGCCTGCCCCTGGCATCGACGAAGCCAATGCAGGCTGACTCCCTCACAGCTGAGAAATCGAAAGGTGTTGAAAAAGCACCTCGCCATCATTGATGCCACGTAGTCCTACGGTACCACTGGCAAAGGTCGAGAGGGTCGCCTGCCCGACCGGAGTACCGTTTACCAGCACGGTTACGACCTGCCCCTTCTCGATCACTTGCAACTGGTTGGTTGCATCGATACCAGTGCGAAGTGCCATGCTTCTGGTAAAGGGAATCACAGTATGGCTGACCTCGTTGACAACAATGGTAAGTGTGAAGCGTCCGTGTGCGTTAATGCCGAAAAAGTAGTAATTTTTGGGCGCGTCATGATGAAACGCGATGCCGAAGGCATGGCTACTCGCACCACTTGTCTGCCTGGCCGTGACGGAAATGGACAGATCGGCTACGTTTACTGTGGGCGCGAGGCAGATGTACGCCTGACCCCCATCAGGCCGTACCGACAGTCCATTGGGCGTCGAGACACAGGCCGGTCCATATGCCCATCCAGTTGCTTGCCGGGTAAGTGCGTTCTTATACAGGACTTGCGTTACATCAGGCGTTGGATAGGAATGTGCAATAGCGGTTGAGCCAGTAGCCTTAATGGGCGGTGATGGAGAGGTGACGAGTGCACCGCACCCAACGAGCCACACCGCTAGAATACTAAGAGTCGTAATCATCAATGTATATCGAAAAACAGGTTGCATCTATTTCTCCACCTTATATGTGATTGTCTGCTTTCTCCAAAGACAGAATGAACACGCTGTCCATAGGAGTGTAAAACCTCTCTATGATAGGACCATGAGAATGAAATGGTGTGTGCTGTTCTCATAGTCCTATCATTTCCACCCTCCATACTTCCTCCATGAGAAATGGAACACGTGTAAATATCATGGAAAGGACTATGTATGTTTTCTGGAACACTCGTTGACCTGCGACCTGTCCGTGTGACGGACCTTGCACTACTCCGTCAGTGGGAACACGATCCGAACATTGACCACTGGATGGCAACGACCGCTAATAGCCTTGATGCACGCGAAAGCTGCGAGCAAGAATTTGACCGCTTACTTCGCTCGCCACGCATCAAGCTCCTCGCGCTCCAGGCTAAAGCAGGTACCGTCGTCGGCTTCATCCGCATGAACGATCTCGACCTCGCGGCGCGCAAAGCAACGCTGCGTCTCTTTGTCGCGCCCGAGATGCAAGGGAAGGGCTATGGGACGGATGCATTACGCATCCTCGCTAACTTCTGCTTCCACGAGTTGGGACTTCATCGCCTGGGATTGGTTGTGCGCGAGGACAATAGCCGTGCGCTCAGCGTCTACAAACGTCTGGGCTTCGTCGTCGAGGGATGTGAACGCGAGGCGGTATGGACCGAGGGGCGATGGCTCAATTTTCTGCATATGGGCTTACTGGCGCAGGAATGGCGTGAGGAGTCAGACTAAGATGCGTATCTGGCTCCGTTTTCTTTCCCTACTCAAGCCGTATCGAGGCCGCTTGTTCGTCACCTTTCTGGCAACCCTTACGCGCCCACTCCTCAATGCTGCCAAAATCTACCTGCTCAAACTGATCGTTGATAATCTTGTGCAGAATCCAACAGGCAAGATTGTGCTGGTCATCTGTGGAGGCTACCTGGCAATTGCCGTGGCAAAAGGAGGCGCGAATTACATCGACCAATATCTCGGTGCCTTCATTGGAGGGCGCGTAGTGATTGATCTGCGCGAGCAGTTGTTTCATCGCCTCCTGCGCCTCTCTCTGCGCTATCATGGGGAACATCGCGTAGGGGAGAGCATCAGCCGTCTCGTGAGTGATGTTGGGGCCGTTGAAGACGTGCTTGTGGCAGGTATTACCGACGGTGCGACACAGGTGCTTACGGTCATCATCTACGCCGCGATGCTCTTCTACCTTGATCCATTCCTGGCCCTGATCTCACTGTTGATCCTGCCATTGCTGTTCGTCTCACTGGTCCTTTATGCGCGTCGCAGTCGCTTCGCCTCACGAGAAGTGCGTATACGACTGGCGGAAATCACCGCAGTTGGTGAGGAAGTTCTTTCAGCAATTGCGCTCGTCAAGTCATTTATGAGGTTCGATCATGAAGGACGACGACTGCGTGAACGAGGCATGCTGCACTGGAAAGCGCGGCTGAGTGCGGCTCACCAACGTGCTCTCTTTATTCCGCTCAGCGATATCGTGGCAACGGTGGGAACGGTGCTCGTCATCTACTTTGGTGCACAGGCGTTAGCGACAGGAACGTTAACCATCGGCGGATTGGTCATTTTCCTTGCCTACCTGGGACAACTCTACACTCCACTGCTCGGCCTTAGCCGACTAGGGAACAACGTGCAGGGTGGTCTAGCGGCAGCGGAGCGAGTGGCAGCTATTCTGGACCTACCTATAACTGAGGATGATCCGGAAGCGGCAACGCGCTCATGGCACCCCTTGCCTTATGAAGACGAGGCGATGATGCCCGCGATCAGCTTTCAACACGTCTCGTTTGCTTACACGCCTGGCCGTCCAGTCTTACAAGACTTCTCTCTGACGGTGCCTCGTGGTGCCATCGTCGCGCTGGTCGGTCCCAGCGGAGGCGGGAAATCTACGGCTGTTGCACTACTTCAACGTCTCTACGAGCCTGATGCAGGACAGATTTGCACCTTTGGACACGATGTGCGGGAATTCGATACGGCGACGTTACGTCAGCAAATGGCTGTTGTCCCTCAAGAGGTATCACTGCTGATGGGCAGCATCCGTGACAACGTTGTGTATGGACGGTTAGATGCCGATGAGCAGACCGTTACTCGCGTAGCAGGACAAACGGGCATCCTGGAGATGAACCTTGCCGATGGCCTGAAGACGATGATTGGACCTCGGGGAACAAAGCTCTCTGGAGGGCAACGTCAGCGCGTCGCCATGGCTCGTGCCCTCGTGCGTGAAGCACCGATCATCATTTTTGACGAGGCTACCTCCGCACTCGATACCCTTTCTGAAGAACGCATACGTACCACGTTAGACACGTTACGAGGGCATCACACAATTGTGCTGGTGGCACACCGTCTCTCAACGGTGCGTTCGGCAGATATCATCGCGGTGGTGGAACATGGACGCGTGATCGAGGCGGGGAGTCATGATGAGCTTATGAGGCGTCATGGAACGTATGCAGCTTTGGTGCAGGGGCAGTCTAACGCGGATATCGCGAAACAGACAACAGTCATTTTGCCAGGTCTTTCTTAAGAACTGCATTCTCATCACAATTTTCACGGTCTTCTCATAGAGACAGACTATGATTGAAATGTGCGGAGAGACAACTGCACAGATTCTGTAAGGAAAGGAGGACAAAGCGATGGCAGAAGCAGTCGGCCTGGAAAGCGAAAGCGTTGAGACCGAGAGTACTGCGAAAGACGGCCCGGGTGGTCCCGATACTCAGCAGGATGGCAACTTTGAAGGCAACTACTAAGTTACCTGTGTCATAACTCAAGAATAGAGGTCTGGAGGAAGTCATTTCCTCTTGACCCCTGTCTTTTCTTATTCTGATAATTCACTGCTCTAACTGACCCTGATAGTGCTTTCAACCGAAGACGTGTATGTGTTTTTTTTAAAGAGAGGTATGTGCTAATGAATAGTGTGAAGTGGCAGTATCGTGGAATCATTCACAATCACTCGGCTTCTTCTTTGGAAGGGTGTTATGCTCTACGTGTATTGCGTGAACGCTGGGCACCCAATCTCGACTTTGCTGCCATGACAGAGCATGCTGAGAAAACCACTGCGGAGGCTTACGCTTCATATGTACAAGAATGTGAAGCGTTAAGCGATGAACACTTTCGCTTCATTCCTGGTCTGGAGGTCGCCACAGAGTCAGGAGACATGCTCCTGATGGGGTGCAGGACGTTTGTCTACACCAGAGATCCCTTTCAGGTTATGAAAGAGGCTGCCGGGTGCCTCATTCTGCTTGCCCACCCCGAAAAGGGGCATATGATGCCTGCTGTCCTTGAGCAGGTTCATGGCTTTGAAGGTTGGAACGCTCGATACATGGGAGGATATGTTCCCCCATTTGACCTTTTCAAGCACTGGAAACAAGCTTTTCCCCAGAGAAAAATCATGACTGGCGGCAATGACATCCACACGGTGGACCCCAAGCGCAAGATCATGACGCTGGTACACAGCCCATCACCGCGTGAGGTCGACCTGCTTGAGGCGATCAAAGCTGGGCAGTTCATCACGAGCAACGGCATCTTTTCTGTCACTTCTGACGGGTGCGTCTTGTATGGTGGACGTGAGGTGCGTTTGCACGTTCCTGCTGCCTTGCTTGCACAAGGCTATCGCTTGGGTTGGCGTGGTGCCAATATCTGTCTCCGTCTAGGAGGGAAACTGCTGAGGCTGCTTGGTATAGGTAGACAAGAACGTCTCAAGCTGAGACGTATGATTCGCCAATACATCTAATGCTCACTTAAACGAGGACCTACTGTCATTCCCTTTCCCTGGTTCGTGCTGGGAAGGAAGAGTAGCTTCTCATGACGAGAGAGTGTTTGTGTGGCGTGCTCGGAAACGACGCACCTTCACAAGGTTCGCACATTTATTTGATGTACAGTACTGCTTTGTACGACTCTTACTCTCATCATAAAAGACCCAACGGCAGTTGGCGTTGGCACATATTTTGAGACGTTTGGGATCCTGGTACGCCAGCATCAAAGCGAACGAAGCTACCACCTCCGCCTGCACCCAGTCCCAATCTCTTTTCACTGGCACCATGTCCACGTGACATCCTCTTGTGTCCTTCACTAAGTGACGACTCAAGGTGCCCTTAAGTAAAACAGCATTGAGTGCGGCATAATTGGAGTCTGTGATCTTTCCCTCAATCAGTGTCTCTATCACACGATATAAAAGGGTACGCAGCGCAACAAGCGTTGCTCGTGTTGCTGCATTGGGTAGCTCATCGACCTGTAATCCCCATTTAAGGAGGAACATTTCCAACCACTCTGTTTGCTGAAGATCATCTCTTACCCATCGGCCACGGAAATCACGGAACTCGCTATTGACGAAATCAAGGTATAGAGCGTCCATTATTCTCTACATTCGCACAGAGTCCTACAGAAATTGGCTCTGCCTCCTTCACGCCTATTATCTCATATGAAGGCTGAGATGGAAAGAAGGCTGATGTAACGTTCTAAAGAACATTGACAGTTACATCGTTGTGCTGGTATTCTTTTGAAGAGAACGGTCTTAGGGTGTATTGATCGTGACAACGCTCGTCTGGTCCCCTTACTGTCGCTCTATACTTCTTGTGAAGAAAGGGATTCACCAATGGCCCGTACACATAGAGGGCAACTCATGGAACACCCCTCTCGACGTGAGCTTCTCTGGGGTCTCGCAGGCTTCGCGACACTCGTGTGTATAGAAGGGTGTGCTCAATTTATTCCATCTCCGTCGGTTGCTGTTCCACTTCCTACCCCTCGTCCTCAAGCAAGCGTCCTGTATAGCTACCGTGGTCATACCAGCCGTGTGACGACCGTCGCATGGTCGCCCAATGGGAAGTATATTGCTTCGGGGTCGTTAGATCAGAGCGTACAGGTCTGGGCCGCTAACCCCAACGATCATTTTCACCCCTCTATTTACCGTGGTCATACTGCCGGAGTGCAAGCAGTGGCGTGGTCACCAGAAAGTAATCGTGTTGTCTCTGGTTCCATCGATCAAACAGTGCAGGTTTGGAATGCTCGTACCGAAGAGCGTCTTGCTCTCTATCAGGGGCATACTAACATCGTGATGACCATCGCGTGGTCACCAGATGGTCAATATATTGCCTCTGGCTCTGCAGATGGCACTGTGCGTTTGTGGGATGTTGCAACTGGCAAGCAGAAATATGTCTACCGTGGTCATAGCGCGAGCGTCAACTCGGTAGTGTGGTCGCCCGATAGCCAGCGTATCGCCTCTGGTTCTTCAGACAAGACCATCCAGATCCTGGATGCCACGACTGGCAATCGTATGTATACCTATCGTGGACATACTGACACGGTAAGCTCGGTCTCCTGGGCACCTGATGGAAAGCTCATCGCTTCCGGTTCATGGGATAAAACAGTGCAGGTCTGGAATGCGTCAACGGGTGCTGTCGTCTATACCTATCGTGGGTATAATGCGCAAGCTGCACGCTATGATAGTACCAAAGGAGTACTCCCTGATCTTATTTTTAATGTCGCCTGGTCTCCTAATGGAAAGCGCATTGCGGCAACAACTCAGGTCTATTGCGGCGATAGCTGCGGCGTCGTGTTGGGTTGGGATGCGTACACTGAGAAGAATTTCTCCTCTTCCATAGACTTACCGATCTTTGCATTGGCGTGGTCCCCTGATAGTACTCGTCTCGTCACCTCAGTTGTGGTTTCAACACAGGGTAGTTCGACAGAGGAAGCAGACGGTCCATACGTGCAGATAACGCAGGCTTAATCTCTTCCTCCTCTTACGTCTACTTACACAATGAGTGAGAGAAGGCGAGAAATGAGGAAGATCAACGAGTTTATAAAAAGGAGCGTGTCATGCTTCATACGTATCTGACGACATCCTGGCGCTTGCGCTATCCCATTATCGGTGCTCCCATGGCCTATGTAGGACGAGGACGCTTAGCGCGCGCGATCTCAGAAGCTGGAGGGTTGGGCATGATCGGCGTTGGCAGTACAGAAACAGTCGAATTCCTGGCACGAGAAGCAGCTATTGCCCGTGGAACTGACCAGATGCGTTTTGGCATCGGGATGCATGCCTGGGCCATTGAGAGGCGTCCTGACCTGCTTCAAGCGGCGATAGAGGCTCACCCTTTTCTCATCTCCATTTCGTTCGGTTCACCTGCTCCATATGTAGAGAGACTGCATCAACATGGAATCTTGCTTGCCACGCAAGTCAACACACGAGATGAAGCGATTCAGGTAGCGCAAGCCGGAGTCGATCTCATCGTAGCCCAGGGGACGGAGGCTGGAGGACATATCACGGGTCAGGTGAGTACACTTCCTCTGCTGCAAGCTGTACTTGATGCGGTTGAGATTCCTGTGCTGGCAGCGGGTGGCATCGCTTCACCGCGAGGTGTTGCGGCAGCTCTTGCTGCTGGTGCCGAAGGAGTCTGGGTAGGAACCTGCTTGCTCGCCTCTCCTGAATGCGAGAACACGGAGCAGGCCCGGGCGCGAATTGTGCAAGCTCAAGAAACAGACACCATTGTCACTCGTGCGTTCGATGTGGCCCAGGGACTCGCCTGGCCTCCACGATATCCTGGTCGGGCCCTTCGCAATCGCTTTACTGATCAATGGCACTCTCACATAGATGCGCTCTCACAGTCCAACGAAGCACGTCAACAGCTTACAGAGGCGGTCACTAGCAAGAACTACGATTTTGCCTATATCTATGCTGGCGAAGCCGTGGGACTGGTGACGCAACAACAATCCGCTGGCGAAATCATCCAACACCTGGGTGATGGTACTGAACGGCTGCTCCACCAACGTGCTTATCTGCTGCTTGAACAAAATGAGGAGATCAATCATGAGGAGCATCATTCCTGAACCGACTCTCCCTGAGATGCATAGTTATGTTCTTTCATATCAGAACACCTCTTTTCTAATTATAGACTGATTTATATCTAAAACGTACCTGAGCAATTTCAGTAACGGCTTTTATTTGAAGATGCATGTTATGTAACTTATGCTCGGCCCTTTTTGACAACTCTCCTGGCTATGTTTGTTCATAATGGTCCTAAAACATCTAGTCAAAAGTCTTCGTTTGGTTTACACTACGATTACTTGAAATGAGCCAAGTATCAGAAAAGTAATGCTAGCAGTGTGCCTATTGTGAGGAAGGGAAGTGAAGAACTGGTATGAATAAGAGAGAAAATCACTCAACTACTCTTGAGGAGTTACGTGAACGTGTTCATCATCGTTTGCAAGAGTTAGGCACAAGACAGCAAGGTATAGAACCATTACGAGATTTATTTCTACGCGAACTCAACTACGATTACAAAAACCAAAGACTTCCCCTTCCCGAAGAAAAAAGTAGACATCTGGTGCGCGAGGAGCCAGTTATTATCGCTACAGGCGGCGACGGTGATTTTAAAATAATCTATATCCATCTACGTGATACGTTATCACTCAGTAGCGAGCGCACACTAATTTCAAAGCTTCTACCTGATCATATTTACGCACTCTTCATCTTCTCGAATGCAGCCCAAAACCGATGGCATTTTGTCAATGTCAAGGACGGTAGCAGTCCTACAAAGCGTCACCTGTTTCGACGTATCACCATTGGGCCAGAAGAGCGGCTGCGCACCGCAGTCGAGCGCATCGCCATGCTCGATCTTACTTTGATCAGTCCCAATGAGTCTACGATACAGGCATTGAGTATCCAGGATGCGTATGATAAAGCGTTCGATGTAGAGGCGGTGACGAGAAGGTTCTACAGCGAATACCGTATCATGTTTGACATCCTGCAAAAGGACTTGTTCAAGCAGACAAATGACGATGCATGGGCGCACGATTACGCGTTGCAGTTCCTCAACCGTTGTATGTTTCTCTATTTTATCCAGCGCAAACGCTGGCTTGGTGATGATACGGAGTTCCTCAAGTTATTCTGGAAGGCATACCACGAACCTGAACATGAGAAAGATACGTTTGTCAGTCAGTGGTTGAACATCCTATTTTTCAAGGCATTCAACGACCAGTACAATCAAACGTATAATCACTTCCCTAAACATATTCATGACATCCTCATGCTGGCACCGTATCTCAACGGTGGCCTGTTCACCGAAAATGGCCTGGACAAGAAGCATAGCTTTACCGTGAGTGACATGCGCTTTGAACAGGTATTTAACTTGTTGGAAAAATACAATTTTACTATCTCCGAGGACAGTCCACTCGATCAGGAGGTCGCGGTAGACCCTGAGATGATCGGTACCGTGTATGAAAGCTTAGTCAATGTCTCGACCGAGGTAGATGAGCGCAGCGATGCCGGTATTTTCTACACACCACGTACAGAGATCGACCTGATGTGTCGTCTCTCGCTTGTTGACTACATGACGAATAATCTGGGGCAGGAACATAAATCTCTCCTTTATGAAACTGTTTTCGCTATAGAATTGGAAGATAAAGAACTGGTTGATCAGAGGTTGGCAGATGCGCAACTCTGGCAAAAAGTGTATGATCTCCTGAATGATGTGACTGTGGTTGACCCCGCTTGTGGCTCCGGTGCCTTTCTTGTTGGCATGTTATGGGTGTGGTAAATGCCCCGAAACCTCGACCGCTTTTGCCCTCAAACCTGCACATTTGCCCCGAATATTGAACAGCACAACCATTGGTTGTTTGAAAAACCGCTCGCAGCGCGCGAACTGGTGCATGCAGCGGTTGTAAATTCGGGCGGTTCGTGTGACGCCGTGTATCACCCATAACTGACACAAGCAAGGACAGGCTGTTCTTAGAACGCGAACAGCCTGTCCTTGCTTGTATGATATGGTCTTTTCCTTTAAAACGGTCAACGATATTTGGACCATGCCTCGTTCGTGAAGTAGTAATCGCCGTCGAGATCTGCCAGGAGACCAGGTTGTGCGGGATGCCACCCCAACCATTGTTGGGTCAGCGTACTCGATGCCGGACAGTCCAGTGAGAAGAGTTGCCCGAGGAAGCCGAAGTGGTCGCCGGCTTCCTCGACAGGCAGAGCGACGACCGGAACGCCCAGGCGGCGGCCAATGACGCCTGCGATCTCGCGCGCTGGCACCCCTTCGTCTGCGACCGCGTGCAGCACTGATCCCGCCTGAGCCTTCTCCAACGCCAACCGGAACAGATGGGCTGCGTCAAGTCGATGTACAGCAGGCCAGCGATTCGATCCGTCGCCCGGGTATGCCGACACGCCTTTCGTGCGAGCAATATTGATGAGGGTCGGGACAAAACCGTGGTCGCCCTCGCCATGGGACGTCGGAGACAGTCGCACGACTGACGAGCGCACACCGCGCTTCGCCAGCGCGATTGCTGCGTTCTCCGATGCGATCCGGGGTAAGACCGACCCGGCGTCGGCCACGTCCTCCTCCGTCCCGAGGTGCCCCGTCGGGAGAAAGGATGTGAGCATCAACATTGCCGAGGTGACCACGAATGGCTTGCCGGAGCCTTCGAGCACTGCCCCGATCGTCTCGATGGTACGCAGATCCGTTTGGGTGGCCCTCGCAGAATCGGAAAAATTGTGAATGTAGGCGGTATGAATCACGCCGTCCGAGGCAACCGCTCCGCTACGTAGGCTGTCAAGATCATCGAGCGCACCGTGCTGTACCTCTGCGCCAGCAGAGGCGAGCGAGGCAGCGCCTGCCTCGGAGCGAGCCAGGCCGAGAACCTGATGCCCGGCAGCTAAAAGCTCGCGGACGATAGCCGAGCCAATATATCCGGTCGCGCCGGTTACGAAAACTCTCATAGGAAATTCCTCCATTAGACGTAAGCTTAGGGTTTAGTGGCGTTGCCACACAATGTATGTGCCAGTCCGGGAAGCCTTGCAGCCAGCATCTCTCCCGACGACAAGCGTTCCTTGCACGCATACGCATCGAGACACCGTCCTTGTCGCAGGAACGTTGTTTTCGACACCTTGAAAGTGTATACTGAAAGGAATACTAGAACAAGATGAGCACTTATCATAGGAGTGAGACTCCTACATTCCCGCGAAGAAGGCGGACAAAGGAAGGAGAGGGAACGATGGAACGCGAGCAGGAGTCCCAACGCTTGCAAGAACTCGGAGATTTTCTGCGCACCAGGAGGGCTCGGCTGGTGCCTGAAGACGTAGGACTGCTACGAGGAAGCAGACGGCGAGTGCCCGGACTCAGACGCGCAGAAGTGGCCCACTTGGCAGGCGTCAGTGTGGACTGGTACACCTGGTTGGAGCAGGGACGCCCGATAACCGTTTCGACGCAGATCTTAGAAAGCCTCGTGCAGGCTTTGCACTTACATGCCAATGAGCGAGAACATCTCTTCTTCTTAGCCCACCAACAACCTCCTCCAGCGAGGGCCATGGAGATTGAGACCGTGAGTCCGACGTTACAGCACTTCCTCGATCATCAGGGGTTCAGTCCAGCCTTTGTCTTAGGACGACGATTGGATGTGGTGGCCTGGAACGAAGCGGCCTGCGTCGTCTTTGGCGATTTTGGGCAGATGACCACCTTTGAACGCAATTCCGTCTGGCGACTCTTTACCTCACCAGCCCATCGGCACCTGCTTGTTGATTGGGAAGGACATGCGCGACGGGTCTTAGCCCAATTCCGTGCGAGTTGTGGTCGCTATCCTGGGGATCCCCGCTTGACCGAGTTGATCCAGGATCTGATGCTTCGCAGCCCGGAATTTCGGGCCTGGTGGCCCGATCATGAGGTGCTTGGTGCGACAGAAGGGCACAAAACGTTCAATCATCCACACGCGAGCTATCTGATGTTTGAGCATCTCACATTTCAGGTGTTTGATGCGCCCGACCTCAAAGTGAATGTGTATACTCCGTTGGATGAAGCAGATACCTCGGCCAAAATTTCCCGACTCCTCTCGGAGAGAGCGAGCGTCTCAAGTGAGTTCTGAGCAACCTTCCACGTGTCACGATGTCATTGATCAGCCATCCTGAGCGGGTTGACCACAGAACTTGCCACGAGACCCTGTGCAACTGTCGCAGGTTCCCTCAATTTACCGTTGCCGATCACCGCGATCCGCCTTTGAAGCCACATTCTCAGAGAACGGATCATAGATGTTCAACATTCGGGGCAAGTGTGCAGGTTTGAGGGCAAAAGCGGTCGAGGTTTCGGGGTATTTACCAGGGTGCTCGACGATATGATTGAACGTGCGGTATTCGCCCTGAAGAATGAACACGAATACAACCCCTACAATGCTTATGAGCGTAAAAAACGCATTATCGGTCAGAGCCTTTATGGTGTCGATGTCATGGAATGGGCGGTTCATGTTGCTGAACTGCGCCTCTGGCTTTCGCTCATTGTGGAGGCTGATTATGAGCGTGAGCAACTGCATGTTAGAAACGAGCCACTGCTGCCTTACTTTACATTTAAGGTCCGTTGTGGCGATAGTCTGGTGCAGGAGATCGAGGGCATTAAGCTGGGGCTGAAGCAGCGAAAGCACAATCTTTCACCGTCGCTAAAGCGGCGCGTAACGCGGCTCAAGATACAGAAACGAGACTTTTACAACAATATTCCTTCACGCGAACTACGCACAAAAGAGGATGTACAGCATGAAGAGCAGAGGCTCTTCCACGATATCATCGACGAGCGTATTAAGACGCTGAATAAAGAGATCAGGGTACGGCGGCTCGTTGACGAAGACAAGCAGCAAGCCTGGACAGGTGAAGACGAAAGTTCGCTAAAGTTTCAATCTCTCACTTTGACTCCAGAGCAGCAGCGAGAGATACAGTGGCGGGAACAGGAGCGAGATAACCTGTTGCGCATGCTTGACAAGCTGAACGAAAAGAAGATCATACCCTTTGTCTGGGATATTGCCTTTGTAGAAATCTTCGCCGAGGATCAACGCTTTGACATAGTGATCGGCAACCCACCCTATGTTCGTCAGGAAAAGATCGCTGCACCTCGTACAATCCTCGACGAGAGACCGATAGACAACAAGACGTACAAGGTAAAACTGATACACTCTGTCTATGACCTCTTCCCTCGCTTCTTCGGCTATAACGAGGCAAAAAACTCCGCGCAACGCTCGATGAATGGTAAGAGTGATCTCTACATTTATTTCTACCTGCATGGCCTATCGCTCCTAAACAGCAGGGGTACATTCTGCTTCATTACCTCGAATTCCTGGCTGGATGTAGGCTACGGCGCGGACCTGCAAGAATTCCTTCTTAAGCATTGTCATATCAAGCTCATTCTCGACAACGAGACTAAACGCTCTTTTGCCAACGCCAGCGTAAACACAATCATCGCCTTGCTCTCGCCTCCCAATGAAAGTTCAGAATGGGGCCTTAAGCAGACTGCACGTTTCGTCATGAGCACAGTTCCTTTTGAACAACTACTCTCGCCAGAGATATTTGAGGATATTGAATCTGCGCGAGAACGTGAGACGCACCCTGCATATCGTGTTTTCCCCATTAGCCAACAAAAGCTGCTAGAGGACGGTAGAACAGCTTTGGCGGTGAGCGATGATGAGGAGGAGCAGGGAGTGAAGAAGAGCGAGACAACCGATTCCAGTGCACTACTCGACGTAGCAAAGTATACAGGGAACAAGTGGGGCGGCAAATACCTGCGTGCGCCTGACATCTACTGGACAATTATCGAAAAAGGCAAAGACAAGCTAGCACGTCTCGGTGATATTGCAAAAGTGAGCTTTGGTATCAAAACAGGTGCTAACGAGTTCTTCTACCTGGATGAGGCAAAGGCTCGACAATGGAAGATAGAGCAGGAGTTTTTAGTGCCTGCCATCAAGAGTCCACGAGAATATAGAAGTATTCTGATCGACCCACAAAGTCTTAAATCTAAGCTTTTTATGTGTCATAAGAGTAAGGCGGAACTTAAAGATACGGCTGCACTACAGTACATCAATTGGGGCGAGTCACAAGATTTCAATAAGGGCCCAAGCTGCGCGGGTAGAAAAAGATGGTGGGACCTAGGAGAGCGACGTGTACCTTTCTTAAGCTTCAACTATCTCATTGACACAACTGCTAAGACGTTCTACGCACCTGATGGTTGCTATTTTAGCGATAACTTCCAAGACATAAATATATCCACTCAATTAATTTTACCCTTATGCGCTTCGCTCAACTCAACAGTATTTCAACTAATGGTAAATGTTGCTGGGCGATCTAACTTTGGTGATGGTTTGCTCAAAATCCAAACGTATGAAGTCAGTAATCTTCTCTGTCTACATCCTAGAGAAATAACAATGAGAGATAGTCAAGTATTTGCTTCCACGAATTGGAATGTTTTGACTCCATCGCAAGAGCGTATCGCTCTAGATTCCATTATTTTCGACGCTCTCAGCCTGACTCAAGGAGAGCGTGATGCTGTATATGAGGGGGCAATCAATCTTGTGAATGCCCGACTGGAGAAGGCGAAGAGCTTTAATGCGGCAAAAGAGACACGCAAACGAGTCGAGTCGGTGCGCCAATTAAATGGTATATGGATCGGGATACCAGATGTAGAAGATGAAGAAGCGGTGGTGGAGGGCTATAGTGCCTGATCTGAGCGATCTTCCAGAGAATACAAGGGTATTTGTGGATACAAATATCTTTGACTATGCGTTAAGCGCGAAATCACTGTCGTGTATGGAATTTACTGAACGCGTGGCACGGCGTGAGATTAAGGCATACGTCAATACACAGGTCTTATCTGATCTTATCCATAAACTAATGCTGAAAGAAGCTTATGCAAAGAAGTTAATTCCAATCCCAAGTGCTACCAAATTAAAGGAGTGTTTCAAAAAAGATCAGGCTAAAGCCACTCTTCTAACAGATTATCAACAACAATTTGAGAAGCTATTGGCCGATGGACTACGTGTGCTCCCGATTACCAAGCAGTTGCTGATAGAGACAAAGGTAGAGCGTTCAGCATATGCTCTGCTTACTGGAGACTCAATCCATATAGGCACTATGAGTCGCTGTAAGGTTAATCGACGCGATGCACCTCTTTATGATATTGTGACGAATGATGATGATTTCGCGGCTATCACCGATATCACTGTCTGGAAACCAAATGACTTATCAAACTTATAAGAGAGATTGCATATGCCCACACATGACATTATAGATAACCGCAATGAAAAACTCGTAGACCACATTAACCGTATGCTTGACTCGACCGAGATGGCCCGTTTTGCTGTGGGCTACTTCTTTCTGTCCGGTCTGGAAAGCATTGCAGAGCGATTGAACAATGTGAAAGAACTGCGCCTACTCATTGGCAATACTACGAACCGTGAGACGCTAGAGCAGCTAGCGGAAGGCTATCGTCGCTTAGAATTGGTTCAAGAGATTGCTGAGGCACAATCGTATCCTAAGCGTGTTGAAACAATGAGGATGGCGACCGAGACCGCAGCCAACATTCGCTCTATTGTCGAACAAATGGATCAGACGGACCAGTGTGAAGTGCTGGTGAAGACGCTTGTACGTATGATTGAAGAGAAGCGTCTCAAGGTTCGGGTGTATACAAAGGGACGACTACATGCTAAGGCGTACATCTTTGACTACTCTAATGCTCTATTCGATAGGGCAGGCAGACCTGTAGAACGGCATGAGAAGGGGATTGCTGTTGTTGGCTCGTCCAATCTCACGCTGTCCGGTGTAAGCCATAATACCGAATTGAATGTGGTTGTACAGGGCAATGATAATCATGCTGAACTGGTTTCCTGGTTCGACGAACTTTGGAATGAGTCTCAGGATTTTGACGAAACGCTGATGCGGGAAATGCAGCAGTCGTGGGCTGTTGCTTCTGTACGTCCCTATGATGTGTATATGAAAACGCTGTATACGTTGGTCAAGGATCGTATAGAGGGTGATGAAGAGAAAGATATTCTCTGGGATGATGAGATCACGTCACGGCTAGCCGACTTCCAGAAGGTAGCCGTTCGTCAGGCGGTACAAATTATCCGCGACTTTGGGGGAGCCTTTGTATCCGATGTCGTCGGACTCGGCAAAAGCTATATCGGTGCAGCTATTGTGAAGCACTTTGAGCGCACCGAGCATTCACGTCCTCTCATTATCTGTCCTGCACCACTTGTAGAGATGTGGGAGCGTGCGAATGAAGTCTACCAATTGAATGCTCGTGTTATCTCAATGGGGTATCTCCGTGAGGATGATGAGGGGAACGTTAACTTCTTGCTGAAAGACTCAAAATATCGTGATAGAGATTTTGTTCTGATTGATGAAAGTCATAACTTACGCAATTCAGATACGCAGCGTTATAAGGTAGTGCAGACCTTTTTAGCTACAGGAAGACGTTGCTGTTTCTTGACCGCCACTCCTCGTAACAAAAGTGCCTGGGATGTGTACTCTCAAATTAAGCTTTTTCACCAGGATGACAAAACTGATCTGCCAATAGATCCGCCTGGTCTCAAAGAGTATTTCAGATTAATTGAGAAGGGCGAGCGCAAGCTGCCAGACCTGTTGACAAATATCCTTATTCGGCGCACACGTAACCACATCTTGCGTTGGTACGGTTACGATTCTGTCACTCACCAGCCACTCGATACATCACAGTTCAAAGAATATTTAGACGGTCATCGGCGTGCTTATGTAATCGTTGGCGGACGGCACCAATTCTTCCCTGGTCGCGAGTTGGAGACCATCGAATATAGCATCGAAGACACGTATAAAGGACTCTATCAACAACTGCGTACCTATGTAGGTAAACCTCGTAAGGGCTTGCTTCTTGAACCAGCAGAAGATGAACTCACATTTGCCAGGTATGGTTTATGGCACTATGTCGTCAAGAGCAAGCAGAAGCAGGAACCTTACGCAACCATGCAAAGAGCAGGCGCTAACTTACATGGCCTGATCCGTGTTCTCCTCTTCAAGCGCTTTGAGTCGAGTGTTTATGCATTTCAAGAGACCGTTCGCCGTTTACTCAAAGGGCACAAATCCTTTTTGATAGCTTTGTCAAAAGGTATCGTGCCAGCAGGTGAGGACGCACAAACCATTCTTTACGAGTCTGATTATGCAGAAGAAACAGATTTGCTTGATGCCTTAAGTGAAGTGTCAGGGCGTTACAAAGCAGTAGACTTTGATGTATCGCGTCTCAGACAGCATATTGAGCACGACATTCGCTTGTTAGAGAAAATTTTGTCTCTGGTAGAACCCATCTCTCCTGAACAGGATGCCAAACTCCAGACGCTTAAGAAACGCCTCAAAGAAGCACCGCTCGAAGATGGAAAACGGCTCATCTTCACGCAGTACGCGGATACAGCACGTTACTTGTTCGAGAACCTGAACCCAGGAGGCAAATACAAAGATATTGAGGTGATTTATAGCGGCGATAAGAGTAAATCACGTGTAGTAGGTAAGTTCGCGCCTAGATCAAATCCCGAGTACCAGATACAGAGTGCTGAAACTGAACTCAATACTCTCATTGCAACAGACGTTCTCGCAGAGGGTTTGAATATGCAGGATTGCGACAAAATTATTAACTATGATTTGCATTGGAATCCTGTGCGCCTCATCCAACGCTTTGGCCGTATCGACAGAATCGGTAGTGAACATGCCAAAGTCTACGGTTTCAACTTTCTTCCCGAGACAGGTATCGAGAAAAACCTGGGGCTGCGCCAGAAACTCCACAACCGTATTCAGGAAATCCACAATACTATCGGCGAAGATTCTGCTATTCTCGATGGTACCGAGCAATTGAATGAAGAGGCGATGTATGCTATTTATGAGAAAAAAGGTAGTCAACTGAGCCTCTTTGAGGAGGACGAGGAGTTCTTAGACCTCAATGAGGCAGAGGAAATCATGAGGCAGCTACGTAGAGAGGACCCTGCCGAATACGAGCGAATTGCCAGTTTGCGAGATGGTATTCGTACTGCAAAATATGCGGGTCAACGAGGCTTATACGTATTTTGCCAGGCAGGTCGCTATCAACAATTATTTTTGGTAGATGAGCATGGCGATGTGGTATCTCGTGACATTCCACGCATCTTAGGGGTAATCAAAGCAACACCAGAAACTGTGCAAGCTGTCCTACCTGATACATATAACAAGGCTGTAATGCGCGTAAAACGTCGTTTCATTGAAGAGGTGAAGCATCGTCAGGCAGAGCGCGAGCATACCCTTTCTTTGACACAAAGCCAGCGTTACCTCTTGCGAGAAATGCGAGAGCTTTTCAGGCTTGCTACAGATGAGGATGAGAAAGCGCAAATTAACTTACTAGAGAAGGCATTTCGTGGCTCGATTACGACAGCCATCAATCGAGAACTCAATTTCCTACGAAAGAACAGTGTTAAAGGTCGAGAGTTGCTAAAAAGTTTAGGACAAATTTACTTTCAACATAACATGCGAGATTGGGTAGATAGCCGAAACCGACAACTCGCGGACGATGAAGTACCTAGAATTGTATGCAGCGAACGTTTAATGTAAATTGCAACATTCGAATTGCAACACTACCTTATACTTCTCACTTGTCATGAACTTCAGATAAAAATGGACATGCCACGCTACTCATCTTTTCCGTCTGGGCTTTGCCGTAAGGAAGTGACAAACGCCGCTATTTGTTCGACTTCTTGTTCCGTAGCATTACTAATTACCACTAAAGCAGTCTCAGAAAGTGTTTCCTCAGGTGCAACTCCTCCGAGCAAAATAACAGGAGTTCCATCACGGAGAAAAATTTGCCCGTCAATGTACTCAAAACGAACGTCATAGCGTTCAGTCAATCGGTGATAGTCCTGAACGCTCACTTCGTATGTTTCTTGGCTCATCGTCAAATCTCCATCTCATCTCCATCAGGGTATTAGCCGTTAGAATGATTGTTCTGTTTTGGCAAAAAAGCCACTCTAGATCATAGAGTGGCTTTTCATTTCTTTAATCTGTTTCGCGGTTGCGCGAGCGCTCGTGCTGCGTCAGGTATCTCTTGCGCAGACGAATGGTCTGCGGCGTGACCTCGACCAGCTCGTCGTTGTTGATGAAGTCGAGCGATTGCTCAAGGCTCATGAGAATGGGCGGGGTCAGGCGCACTGAGATATCAGAGGTGGACGAGCGAATGTTCGTCTTTTGCTTCTCTTTGCAGACATTGACCACCATATCCGCTGGGCGCGCGTTCAAGCCGACAATCATTCCCTCGTAGACAGGAGTTCCTGGCTCGATAAAGGTATCGCCGCGATCCTGTGCGTTGCTCAACCCGTAGGTCACTGCGACACCTTGTTCGGAGGCAATCAGCGCACCCATGCGGCTCGTGCCCATCTTGCCAAGCCACGGCTCAAAACCAATGAGCATACTGCTCATGGCTCCATTGCCCTTTGTTAAGGTCAGGAAGGCGTTACGGAAGCCGATCAAGCCACGCGTAGGAATGGTGTACTCGATACGCACGTTCCCGGAGCCATCATTGGTCATATTGCTCAGTTGCGCCTTACGTGCTGCGAGGTTCTCCGTCAACACACCGATGAAAGTATCTTTTGTATCAATTACAAGATGCTCGATAGGCTCCAACAACTTCCCATTTTCTTCGCGGGTGATGACCTCTGGTCGTGATACCTGGAACTCGTATCCCTCGCGGCGCATCGACTCAATAAAGACGGAGAGGTGAAGCTCACCACGGCCTGAGACGACGAACTCATCGGGCGTGCTGCCATCCTCGACGCGCAGACTCACATTTGTCTCCAACTCGCGATAGAGACGCGCTCGCAGTTGGCGCGACGTTTGAAACTTGCCCTCGCGTCCCGCAAACGGGCTGCTATTGACGCCAAAGGTCATTTTCAACGTTGGCTCGGTGATAGCAATGGTTGGCAATGCCTCTGGCGTGTTGACATCAGCAACGGTCTCACCGATATTCGCATCGGCGATGCCTGTTAATGCAACAATGTCACCAGCAAGCGCCTCATCTATCTCAATGCGCTGCAAACCCTTGTAGCTCAAGACGAGGTTGATCTTCTGGCGCGAGATGACGCCATCACGATTGATGCGCGCCACAAAGGTATTGGGCGTAATCCGTCCACGAACAATGCGACCAATGGCGTACTTACCCTTGTAGTCGTCGTAGTCCAATGCTGCAATCAGCATCTGTAGAGGAGCATCGGCATCAACCAGGGGAGCGGGAATGGTGTTGACGATGGTCTCGAACAATGGCTCCAGGTTTACACGCTCGTCGTCTGGATGATACATCGCCACACCGTCACGCCCGACAGCGTAGAGCACGGGAAAATTGAGGTGTGCGTCGGTGGTTGCCAGCTCCAGGAATAGATCCTGTGTCCATTCCAATACCTGGTCGATGCGTGCATCGCGGCGGTCGATCTTGTTGATGATCACAATCGGCTGTAAATTCAGCTCAAAGGCTTTTTGCAAGACGAAGCGTGTCTGTGGCATTGGCCCCTCAACGGCGTCAATGAGCAAAATACAGCCATCTGCCATGTTTAGGACGCGTTCGACCTCTCCACCAAAGTCAGCGTGTCCTGGCGTGTCAATAATATTGATCTTAACGCCACGGTAGATGATCGCGGTATTTTTCGCCAGGATGGTGATGCCGCGCTCACGCTCCTGGTCGTTCGAGTCCATAATAAGTTCGCCCATTTGTTGGTTGTCACGGAAGATGTGACTCTGCTTGAGCAGGCCATCTACAAGAGTGGTCTTGCCGTGATCGACATGGGCGATAATAGCAACATTGCGGATGTCGGTACGTCGTACTAGCTTTTCTGTCTGAGTCATACTATTGTTTAATACCTGCATACTATTCGCGTGCTTTCCTCGTATAATTCTAATTAAAGGCACATAGAAAACCGGACGGCTGTTGTCGCCCGGTGGATAAGTAGGCTATTTACCGACAATTCCACATACCATTGTATCTGTTCCCCTAAACTACGTCAAGCGCTTGTAGGACTGTTTATGACAAAGAGGAACCTCAAAGGATGATTCTACAGGGTCACAACCCTAACCGTGTAGTGTTCCGTTCAGCGCCCGATCCATGTTGTAGCAGGTGCTGATGAGCGAGAGATGAGTAAACGCCTGCGGGAAGTTTCCCAGTGCCTCGCCAGTAGGTCCAACCTCCTCCGCGAAGAGTCCAACATGGTTAGAGTAAGTAAGCATTTTTTCTAAAACCAGGCGTGCCTCTTCAAGACGACCTGCGCGGGCCAGTGCCTCAGATAGCCAGAAACTACACGGACTGAACGTACCCTCGAAGCTTCCCAGACCATCATCCGCCGCAATCTTTGGGTTATAGCGGTACACATGCGAATCACTGGTCAATTCCTTCTGTACGCGGTCAATAGTCTGGAGCATACGAGGATCAGTTGGACCCGTGAATTTGGTGAGGACCATCAGCAGAGCGCTGGCATCGATAGCATCGCTTCCATAATATTGAACAAAACTATGCGCCTTTTCATTCCATCCCTGGTGCATGACCTCCTCATATATGTCCGCACTGGTCTGAGTCCAACGATCTATTGGTGCAGGTAGGCCACGATGACGTGCGATGCGTAAGGCACGATCAAAGGCGACCCAACTCATGACACGGGAGTGAAGGAAGGGCTTGGGGCCGCCGCGCACCTCCCAAATTCCCTCGTCAGGTGTCTGCCAATTGGAGGAGAGCCAGTCGAGCAGACGCCGCAGGTTGGCCCAGAGGTCGTAGGAAATGTCTTTGTAGCGGTCAAAGATATAGATGGAATCCATCATCTCACCATAGATATCGAGCTGCTTCTGCTTGTAAGCTCCATTGCCTATGCGTACAGGTCCGCTCTTGCGATAGCCTTCCAGGTGGTCGAGGGTTATCTCGGTCAGATCGTGCCCACCATCAATTGTGTACATAGGTTGCAGTGTTCCGTTTGCCTTAAGTTCATGACAACGTGCATCCAGCCATCCCATGAATCCCTCAGCCTCTTGAGTAAAGCCAAGAATGAGCAGACTGTAGAGAGTAAATGCAGCATCACGTAACCAGGTATAGCGGTAGTCCCAGTTACGTGCACCACCTATGGTTTCTGGCAAGCTCGTAGTTGCAGCAGCCACAATTGCCCCTGTTGGAGCGTAAGTCAGAAGCTTCAAGGCCAGGGCCGAGCGATGCACCATTTCGCGCCAGCGCCCTTGATATTGGCACTGGCCTAGCCAGCCTTGCCAGTAACTTTTGGTCTCCTGAAATGTTGCCATGTAGTGATGCTTAGTAAGAGGCTGTGGCCCAAGATCATGATTTTTCGCGCTTTCCAGCACAAAGTATGCGTGCTGATTCTCGTGAAGTGTAAAGGTCGCACGTACTCCTCCTTGACCATCTTCCTCGACAGGCACTGTTGAGGCCAACCCAAGACAAAGATGCTCACTACTAAAGATCGCACCCTCTTTTGACAGGTGAATGCTATGAGTATCTCGTCCATAGTTGAAGGCGGGTCTACATATCATCTCGATAGAGATCGAGCCACGCACAACATTCACTGCACGTATAATATGGTGCTGATGTGTCTTGCTTCCCACCTCTTTGATAGGCATGAAGTCAATAACTTCGCACACCCCATCAACAGTGAGAAAGCGGGTAATGAGAATATTTGTTTCCGGTAGATACATCTGCTTCCGGCTCATCCCTTGCACATAAGGTGGAGCAATACGGAAGAAGCCCCCTTTTTGGCTGTCGAGTAAGGCCCCAAAGACGCTTGGGGCATCGAAGCGCGGTATACAGCACCAATCAATAGAGCCAGTTTTGCCCACCAGCGCGACCGTATGAAGATCGCCAATAATACCATAGTCCTCAATGGGTAAATACCCTCCCGACTGCCCCGGTGGAGTTTGGGCCTGTTCTTGTTGCATCTGTCTCTCTCTCAATCTAGCAATGAGATCACTTCTTGCTAGTAGTATTATTTTGCTCTATCTTACTACGTTTCTAGGCAGTAAAACAGATATCAGTTCCACTAGATGTCCTTTCATGACCCACCCAAGGGAACATTTGAGATGTTCACATTGTTCTTAACCTATGAAAGGAAGGAATGCAAGATGACTGACTTGAAAAATAAACCAGAATTATACTGGAAAGAAAAACTTACTCCTGAGCAATATAAGATCGTCCGTCAGAAGGGAACCGAGCGGCCTTTCAGCGGCGCGCTCTATAACAACCATCAGAAGGGGATGTATGAGTGCGTTGCATGTGGACAACCACTGTTCTCTTCGGATGCCAAGTTTGAATCTGGTTCAGGCTGGCCTAGCTTCGACGACCCGGTGAATCAAGAGCATGTGGAACTGCATGAGGACAACTCGCTCTTCATGAAACGAACGGAAGTAACCTGCAAGAACTGTGGAGCGCATCTCGGTCATCTCTTCGACGATGGGCCGCGAGAGACAACAGGGAAGAGATACTGCATCAATTCTGTTGCACTTCAGTTCCAGCCAAAAGAGTAACTCTTTAGTCAATAGAAAAAGCGCTACCCCCGTCATGTGCGTGACTGAAGTAGCGCTTTTTCTGGTGAACGGCGATAATATTCCTATAGCCAAAGAGAGAATGGCATAAGTACCGTGCTCTGGTATATTAGAAAATAAAATGGGTCACACTATTGTCGGTGGTGATAACGGGATGGCAGCACGTTTCATGCGGATTGAGCGTCTTGGGGAAGTATTTTGAGGCTCTGCTTGACTGCGGGAAACTTTTTCGCGGATGAGGGTGATCTGTGAGTGGACTGCCTGACGGGACTGCTGAAGCTTACGGGCTATTTCAGATGGACGTTCATTATCGACGAGATAGCGACATATAATTTCTTGCTTCTCTGTCAGGCCAACGGATGGATGAGTTAGTGCTGCTTTTGCCATATCTTCTAGGACACCATATTTGCTGCGTCTATAATCATCAAGGTCGTTGGGGGAGAAGAGCCATCGGTCAACAATACGAACGCCGGGGATGCGTCCAGCTTCTACGAGGTGCATAAAGTGCCAATAACTGAGGTCCAGTTGTTTCGCTGCTTCATGCGTGGTTAACATGCCATTGAGGTGTTGAAGGTTGCGATGCAGTTCGTCACTCCTAATCGCCATGTCAGACGCCTTTCTACGGTATTCTCTAGTTGCCGTATGCTAAAGTGTCAGGCATATTTAGTCAACATGAGTATACCATAGGACATGAGGCTGCGCAAGATTACAAGTATACACAACATTGGGCGACTATCTAAGCCCCCGCATTCCCTCTCTTCTGAAAAAGTCTGGAACCAACGATGGATGGTTCATTCAGGCGACTTGCACCGCTGGTTGAAGTTCGACCTGGTAGCCTAACTTCTCCAGCCGACGCACGAGCCGTTTCTCC